>JGI24723J26617_10003019_pt1 | contig 12578 bp, 9 predicted proteins | sample Cruoilmetagenom6_FD_26617 | JGI IMG/M metagenome (IMG submission 26617) | reverse complement strand
TGGTCGGCCTCAAAAGTAAGATCGATCAAGCCTAGACAGTCACCGTTGAGATCTAACAGCGGGGCAGCTACACAGGAGACCGGGTTGTCGGGGAATAGCAAGTGCTCGCAGGATTTGACCAATACCGGTGCCCGCTCGATGAGCGCCAGGGCCGGTGCATTGGTACCGAACCAGCGTTCGTCCAGGTTGATGCCGGCCCCGATGTGAAAGCGATCATTAAGCACGAAGCGCTGACCATAGCTCTTGAGTACGGTGGCATCTGGGGTGGCCAGCAGCAACTGGCAGCCACGTAGATCCTCGGCCACTCGCCTGATCAGGGGATCAGCCAGTTCGATCAGACGACGATGCGTCTCACGCTGAGTGCGCAGTTCGCTACTATCGAGCCGCGGCAGCTCAGGCCGGGTACCAGGCTGCAGCCCGTGCTCCATACATCGCTGCCACGAACGGTCGATACAGGCATCGAGCATGCCTAACGGTAGCTGCTGGCCGCGGAGCAGATGCTCACGGGCCTGGCGAATCACGTCAGAGGTTCTCAGGGCTGCTCTGGAGATCATGGTTCTCTCCCCGCGAAGTTGGCGACCTGTCCCAGGATGCGACAGCTGTCGTGTCCGACGACAAAACGACGCAGGAACAACGACAGAGCATCTTCAAAACCGACCTGCAACTCGCTGATTTTGTTTTGATTATATTGTACCCCTGAGCTGGCACGGGGCTTGCTAGGGAGTATTGGAGGCGTGCAATGACTGGCACGCTCTCAAAACAATCATAAATCAGCCTAACAGGAGCACAACCATGACGCAGCACTCCACCGCCATTCAAGCTTGGCTTGACAAGAGCCACACCCTCTTTATCGGCGGCCAGTGGCGTCCTGCCACTAGCGGCCAGACCCTGGATGTCTATAATCCCGCCACCGCCGAGGTGATCAGTCGGGTTCCGGCGGGCGATGCCAACGATATCGACGCCGCGGTCAGTGCCGCCCGGGAGGCCTTCCGTGGCTGGCGCAAGTCGCGCCCCTCCCANCGGGAGAAGCTGTTGCTGGATCTCGCCGACGCTCTAGAGGCCCGCGCCGATGACTTCGCCCTGCTCGAGACCCTGGACAACGGCAAGCCGGTGACCTTTTCACGNCATATGGACGTNGCCCTGGCCATCGACTNCATCCGTTATACCGCGGGNTGGGCCACCAAGATCGAAGGCCGCAGCATGACCCCCTCCATGCCCTTCCTGCCCGAAGACAAGCAGATCGTCGCTTATACCCGCCGCGAGCCCATAGGCGTCGTGGGCGCCATCATCCCCTGGAATTTCCCGCTGTTGATGGCAGCCTGGAAGGTGGCCCCAGCCCTAGCCGCCGGNTGCAGCATCGTGCTCAAGCCCGCCGAGGACACCCCGCTCACCGCCCTGTTGCTGGCGGANCTGGCCGAGCAAGTGGGCTTCCCGGCCGGCACTCTCAACGTGGTCACTGGTCTGGGTCATACCGCTGGAGCAGCGCTGGCTGGCCACCCAGGTATCAACAAGGTGGCCTTTACCGGGTCGACCCCTGTAGGCAAGCAGATCGGGCATTCCGCCATGGAGAACCTGACCCGGACCACCCTGGAACTGGGCGGCAAATCACCGGTGATGGTGCTGGCCGATGCCGATATTGAGGCAGCCGCTGCCGGCGCGGCTCAGGCGATCTTCTTCAACCAGGGGCAGGTCTGTACCGCCGGATCGCGGATCTATGTGCATGAGTCGATCCACGACGCCTTCGTCACCAAGCTAGCCGAACAGGCCCAGGGCCTGACGCTAGCGCCGGGTTGGGAACCCACTTGTACCCTTGGCCCGCTGGTCTCTGCCAAGCAGCAGCAGCGAGTACTGGCGTATATCGAGCAGGCGCGCAGCGACGGCGGCACCATCGTTACCGGCGGCGGTAAGGGCAGCGAAACGGGCTACTTCGTAGAGCCCACGGTGATCACCGGCTTGGCCCAGGAGAGCCGCTGCGTGCAGGAAGAAATCTTCGGCCCAGTAGTGGTGGTACAGACCTTCCGCGAGCTGGAAGAACTGGTGTTACTGGCCAACGACTCTCCCTATGGGCTGGCCGCGAGTATCTGGTCCAACGATCTTGCCGCGGTTAATCGTCTGGTGCCGGAGATTGAGTCCGGCAGCGTCTGGATCAATGGCCACAACCTACTGGATGCCTGCATGCCCTTCGGTGGCTTCAAACAGTCGGGCATTGGCCGCGAGCTCGGCGATTCACTGATCGAACATTACACAGAGCAGAAATCGGTTGTGATGATCGTTTGATGTAGCCCTGTCCTGGCATCGTGATTGGCCTTCCACCTCCAAGGGAATATCCAATGCATAAGAACAACTTTAACTCGCGTTTCTCCGGCTCCATAGGCGGACTGATGCTGGCCGCCACACTCCCTGCTCAGGCCTACGAGATGGCCGATCTCGGCCACTCCACCGTGAATATCGATATTCAGGCGTTGCTCGGTACTTTCCATAGCGACCGGGGGTATGCCACCGGGGCNGCCGAGGCGAAGCGTCACCGCTGGCAGGAAGGAGTGCTGACCCTGGGCGCCGAACTCGCCCCCAAGGCGGATGGTCTCTATGGCCGAGTTAGCACCGTAGGCACCGCCACCTGGGGCGACGGCGACGCCGCTGGCTTTACCTCTGGCAGCGAGCGTGAGCTCGATCTCGAGGACGCCTTTCTCGGCTACCGTAGCGAGTCACAGGGCGACTCCAGTTTGCCCTGGCGCGTGGATGTTTCCGCGGGACGCCAGCCGATTACCCTCGGCGACGGCTTCCTGGTGGCTGGCGATGCGGTCAGCCTGGGAGACTCCTTGGGCGATGAGCTGGATCGGGGCGGCGCCTACTACCTGGCGGGGCGCCAAGCCTTTGACCGCACCGCAGTGGTAGCCCTGGGTCACGCAGGCTGGCAAAGCCAAGTGGCCTGGTTCGAGTCGGACAATCCGGCACAAGCCAGCACCGAGATGGCCGCTCTCACCCTGGCCCACGATCACGGTAGTGGATTAGTGGAGGCGACCTATTTGCGCGGTCTGGGAGTTGACAAGGCCCAAGCTGACGACTTCCTGGCCCAGCGCGATGGTATGGATGTCTATGGACTGCGCTTCGAACAGCGCATGCTGGACGACGCCTTGACCCTGCGCGGAGAGCTCGCCCATCAGCGCAAGAACACCCGTGAGAACGCCTGGGCACTAGAGCCTGCCTGGACTTTCAGCGAGCTACCCGGTCAACCTACCCTGTCGCTGCGCTACAGCCGCTTTTCCGAAGAGTGGGATCCGCTCTTCTACGGTTTCACCCGGGGCTACGGAACCTGGTTCCAGGGCGAGGTAGCAGGAAACTATGCCGGCCCCTTCAATAGCAATACCGAGGTGTGGCGGCTGGGTCTGGAGGGCTCGTTGAATGAGAGCCTGCACCTGGGACTNCTGGCTTACGACTTCTCCAGCCGTGACACCACTAACCAGCCCGACATGGGCGGGCGTGAGTTCAATCTCTATGCCGAGTGGCTGCCCNNCGATTGGCTCTATGTCTCACCACTGCTCGGCTGGTACAGTCCGAACAAGAGTGCGGCCCAGGGCGGTATTCAGCTTGGCGACGACGACACCGCTTTCTATGCCCAACTACTCGTGGGATTCTTCTTCTGATGCGCCAAGACGTGGATAGCGAGATAGTGATCGCCGGAGGCGGCCCCGCCGGGGCAGCTCTGGCCATGCTGCTGCATCGCGCCGGTCGGCGAGTCACCCTGGTGGGGCGTGTCCGCTACTACCGGGCCATCGAGGGCATTGCCCGGCGCAGCCTCCAGGCCCTACACAGCCTGGGGCTGCACCGGGCCGCCGACTGCGCGGTGGGGCCCCTGCCGCGGCGGGTTATCTGGGGTGGTGAGATTCGGGCGCCCAACGCCGAGTGGCTGCTGCCGCGCCCGGCCTTCGATGCCGCCCTGCTGGAAGATCTTCACGAGGCAGGTATCCCGGTGATCAAGGCGCGGATCACGTTCCTGGAGAGCCTGAAAAGTNACGTTCGCCTTGGTTTGGCAGATGGTCGCATACTGACCGCNTCCTGGGGCGTGGAGGCCCGGGGTCGGGCGGCGGCGCGGCGCCAGTTCCGCGACGCCGCCCCCTGGTCAACCCCGGCCTGGATCCTACGCGGCGAGGCCGCCGACTCCGCCCCCGCCAGTGCCGCCCTGTCGTTGCCCGGCGGCGGCTGGGCCTGGTGGTCGCGGCTCAAGGGCCAGCAGTATCTGCAACTGGCCCTGACGGAAGCGTCGCTATGCCAGGCGCGCTGCGACCCCGACGCCTGGCTCGCCGCCCAGCCCGATCTGGCCCAGCTCTGGGGCCAAGCCAAGATTCGCCACCACTACCAGCGCCCCAGCCTGCTGGGGCGCACCCAGGTGAGAGAGGGGCGCCTCTGGCGCCTGGGGGATGCCGCCATGGCTATCGACCCCCTCTCTGGACAGGGCATTTTCAATGCGCTCTCCTCGGCCCACGGCTTGGCACCGGTTCTCAATAGCCTGTTCGAAGAAGCCCGCATCGCGCCCCTGGAGCGCTTCCATCAACGCCGCCAGGATGCCCAGTACTGGCGCTTCGCCCGGGCTGGCCGCGACTTCTATCGCCAGGCCGCCTACCAAGAGTCGATAGACATCGATCCGGCACCCTACTGGACAGCACGCTGTCACTGGCCCGATCATCAACCGCTGCATCTACCGGAGCCCTGGGCCCGGGTAAGAGTGGGCCGCGGCCTGGCCATCATCGGTACACGATTGGCTGAGCGGGAGCTGGTTTTTACCCCGGATCAGCCATTGGGGATCCAGGCAGTGGCGGGAACCCCCCTGGCGCCCCTGGTCAAGGCCATGCAGGAGGGCGACCACGACGCGGCCCGGGCGCTATTGGTGGCCGCTGGCCCCGCTGCCATGGCGGTGGCCCGCTGGTGGACCGATCACCCCGACTGGCCGACGCTACCCGAGCCCGCACTCCACTCTTCCGGCGTCACCGCCTCTTCACCGGTCGATTCCGCCAGCCAATAGCCCAGGGCATGGGCGACGGCGAAGCTTGACCCACCCAGCGATGGTGGCGTTCCCAACGGTGGTGCCCCCACCTGCCAGGGCTGCCAGACCTGGCCTTCCTCGGAGTGCCCTCGGCCCGCCCAGACGCAGGCGTACCAGCGGCCATCCCGGTCACGTTGGGGCGGGCCCGGCATCAGCCCCGCGGCGCCGCTCACCGCTATCACCCCGGGCCAGGCTGCAGGGTAGACCGGCGCCCCGAAACGCGGACTGGCAGCGACGATGCAGGTGCCCGCAGCCTGAAGCCTCTGCACCGCCGCCTGCAGCCGCGCATCAGGCCGGGTCAACCCCAGACTGCAGAGCACCCAGGCCGGTGGCACCTCAGCTTGCCACTCGAAGGCCGCTGCCAGGGAATCGGCGTTAGCGGTGAGACGCTCTTCGAATAGCTTGTAGAGGGCGATGTCCAGCCGCGTCAGCGGCAAATAATGCCCCAGGGTGGCGAGGACCGCCCGACCATGGCCAAGGCGATCCCCGGGGTCGGCACCACTGGGTGAGTGGAAACGCGCCAGTGCCGTACCAGGAGGTACCCCGCTATCGATCACGCCCAGGGTCGGACTGAGGGCCGATATTAGAGACATGATGCCGCCTCCACCGCAAACAGCTGCCCTTGCTGGAGTCGATAGCAGGTATCCAGATTGCCAAAGTGGTCGCTCTGGTGGCTGATGATCAGCCGGGTGGTATCCCCCAGCACCTCATCAAGCAGGACATCGAAGGCTCGGGCAGCCGCCGGATCCAGCGCCGCGGTGGGCTCGTCCAGCAGCACTAAGCGAGGCTTTTTTAGCAGTGCCCGAGCCAGGGCCAGGCGCGAGCGCTGGCCGCCAGAGACCTTGCCACCCAAATCGCCCAACTCGCTCTCTAACCCTTCTGGCAGGGTATCCAGCCAGTCGGCGAGTCCAACGCGGGAAAGCGCATCGATCAGTTCGGTGTCACTTGCCTCGGGGGCCAGGGCGCGCAGGGTCTCGGCCAGGCTACCGCGTAGCAGGCTGGGGTGTTGCTCCACCCAGGCAACCTGCTTGAGCCAGTGATGGCGGGAGAGCNCGCCGAGCGGCACGCCATCGACACGAATCTCACCCGACTCGGGCGACTCCAGCCCCAGCAGCAGGCGGATTAGGCTGCTCTTGCCNGCTCCGGAGGGACCGGCGATCAGCACCTTGCTGCCCGGCGGAAGCGCGAGATCGATGTCATCCAGAAGCCAATCGGCTTGGCCNGGGTGGCGGAAACGCACACCCTCCAAGCAAAGNTCACCAGGCCCGGCAGGACGGCTGCCNCGGTAGGGATCACGCATGGCGGGCTCANTGAAGAGCTCGGCCAGGCGGCAAGCGCTGACCCGGGCCCGTTGCCAACCTCCATAGAGTCCCAGCAGGCCGCCGATGGGGGNCATCACCATACCGAGATACGCCAACAGGGCCANCAGCTCACCGAGTTGCAACTGCCCCTGAATCACCAGATAGCCGCCCAACAGCAGCACCCCGGCCCGGGCCAGGGAGAGGATCAGTTGGGGGCCCACGTCGCTGAGAAAGCCCACCTGACGCACCGCCAACAGGCGCCGCAGCTGTTCGTGGCCAAGCCCCTGGAGGCGATTGAGGCGCGACGGCTCCAGCGCCTGACCTTGAAACCAGGGGCCATGGGCCAGGGTATCCTGCCAGAAGCCGGAGAGTTCACCGCTCTGCTCACGGAGCGCCTGCTGACGACGAGTCAGGGCCGGGCGCCAGGCGCGCAGCCACAGCCACTGGATGGGTACCAGCACGGCAACCAGAGCCATCAGCATGGGGCTGAACAGGCCAATCATGGCCAGCGCCCCCACCAGCCCTAACAGGTTAGAGAGTCCGCTGAGCAGGCCGTCCAGGGCGAACCCCTGGAGGATAGACAGGTCGCCATCGAGACGGCTCATTAGATCGCCTCGCCCTCGGGCCTGCCAGCGGGCCGGAGCCAGGCGCAGCAGATGACGCAGCAAGGAGCGGCGCAGTGACAGCAATAGTCGGGCGGAGAGCGCCACATGCTGCAGCCGGGTTAGTCCCTGTAGAGCCAGGGCGGCGAGTCCCACCACCACCAGGGCGGCGACGTAGGTAGCAACCGTGTTGAAGTCCCCCTGCATCAGGCCGTGATCGATCAGCCGCTGGGTGAGCAGCGGCGGCAACAGCGCCAGCAGGGTCGCCACCAGGCTCAGCGTCAGCAGCCGGGCCAGGGCCAGGCGCCGCGCCTTGAGGGGGCGGTAGAGCCAGCCCCAGGGCAGCGCCCCTGTGTCGCGAGTGAAGTCAGGCTCACGCATCGACGCTCTCTTCATTCATCATTCATAGGGGCTGCCCCCAGCAAAAAGGGCCGGTCNCTTTAGCAAGCGCCGGCCAGAAGGATCATGTAACGGCAACCTAGAAGCGTGCCACCTTCAGCGTTGCNGTGCTCATATCACCGGGCANGCGGATGCGCCCCAGATCATTGAAGTCATCATCATAGATGGCGATATCGCTGGAGGCNCCGCCCAGGTAAATCCGCGANCCGTCATAGGAAGTGTTGATGCTGTAGTAAGTATGATCAAGATCGATCACNTCCACGATCTCTTGGGTGCGGGCATCCAGNTTGCTGAGTTGGGTGTAGACGCCGTAAAAGACGTCCCTCTCCCGGGGATCAGAAACCATGGAGAAGATGATGAACTCGAAAGGGACAATCTCCTTGTTCTCAGTCTCGCCGGTGGCTAGGTCGACTCGGCTGACGCCCCAGTGCCAAGCCTCGTTCTCCTCGCCGGGATGCTCCGCCACCGTGTAGGGGCGCAGGAACTCGTTGGTTACCTCACCCATAGACCACACGGCTAAGGAATCTGGNGNGCTAAANCTGGGGCGATCCCAATTCCGGTTGGCAATGGCGATCTCNGTCTCGCCGCTTTCCGGGTCGACCCGATAGATATCAGCGCCAGCGAGATAGAGNTAACCGTCCTCGGCGGCTCCCATGGTCGTCACCTGGCGCGGTGCCGGNAAGGTGGTCAGGGGCTCGGCAGCGAGACCCGCTGTCGTGTCATAGACCGCCAGCTGTGGCTCCAACACTTCGTAATGGTCGATACCTAGCCGCACCCGATCCCAGATGCTATAGAGTCGGCTACCGTCCGGACTCACGGCCAGGGAGGCGATGGATTTAGCGCGTATTGAGTTGCCTGAGCCGCTGGCACGGAAGACTTCCTCACAACTGGTGAGGTCGATGCCCACCACGTCTTCCCAGCGGTTGTGCAGCACATAGGCGATCCGCTCATCCGGTGATAGCTGCAGAGTGCCGGAACCGAAGTCGCCTTCTACGTCACAGGTGCGCACCACTTCCTGGGCCTCCGGGTCGATCACGTAGAGCTGGTTGGGACGGGCCATTGTTACCAGATACTCGCGTACTCCGTCAGCGCTGGCTTCACCGGCGACAGCAGCATTAACCACCAGGGGCTGGGCAGCGAAGGCCAACAGCCCTATTAGGGGCAGGGTGAGCCGCTTCATTTCTGAGGTATTCATCACTTCTCGTCTCCCGGATAGACGCTATCGAACTTGCGCCAATCATCCTCAGCGCGGTCGGCCCCATCCCCCCAGTGAGGGTAGGTGTTCATGGTGTCCGGTACCTGAGCAGGCCACCAGCAGGGGTCAGCGCAGCCATAGAGATCTGCCTCCATCGGTTGGCACAGCGATGCCACGCCGCCGAAGGGATCCACTTCCCAGCCCGGGTCGAAGCTGGAAGTGCACCCGGCGANAGTCTGCATGGCCTGCACTTCTTCCAGGGCCTCTGGGCTGGCGGCCCGCTCCATTTCGCGGGCCTTGCGGTTGAGGGGGGCCAACCCCAGTGCGGTCAAGTTCTTCTTGTTATTCGTCATGCTGTTTGCCTCCCGGCCAGGGGGCCGTCGAGAAAATCGGGGTTATGCCGCAGGATGCGAGCATAGGCCTGAATGCCGAAATCGACCCAGTCGCGCATCAGGTCGCAGTAGTGATAGGTGGGGGTCATGGGGTCGCCATAGCGAGCGTAGCTCTCGTGGTAGCAGCCACCGGAGCAGAGATTGCGGATCCGACAGTTGCTGCAGCCACGCTCGGAGCGATCGCTCCTGGCTTCGATAAACTGCTTGAGACCAGCGTGATCAAGCCCCTCCTGGACGCTGCCGAAGGTAGGCATCTCTGAGCCAGTAAAGCGGTGACAGAGGTGTACATCGCCCGCATGATCCACCGAGACCAACCCTAGGCCTGCGCCGCAGGGCACCGCCTTGCTGCGTCCTTCCCAAAGATCGGTGAGCAGTTGGTTGAAGTTGCCGAAGCCGATATCGCGCCCCTGAATGGCGGCTGCCACGGCCCGCTCACCGAGCTCGACCATACCGTCGAAGACCCGCTTGAGCTCGTCGCCGGTAAGATTGTAGGCCGCCATATCACCAGAGGTGACGGGAGCGAAGCCCGCTTCGGCGAAACCCAGCTCATTGACCAGGTGGTCGTGGATACCGATGACGTCGGTGATGCCACGAGTCAGGGTCACCCTGGCCCCCACCGGCCGTGAGCGATAGCTGGCCAGCAGCGGTTTAATGCGCTTGGCCACCAGATCGTAGGTGCCCTGGCCGTTGACCGCAATGCGGTTCTTGTCGTGGATCGCCTTGGGGCCGTCCATGCTCACCGTGAGTCCAAAACGATGGGCGTCGAAGAAGGCGATTTTCTCCTCATTCAGCAGGGTGGCGTTGGTGGTCAGCGTGAAATCCACTGCCTTGCCGAGCCCGTGGATGCGCGCCTCGGCCCAGTCGACCACCTGGCGGATCAACGGCATGTTGCTGAGCGGCTCGCCGCCGAAGAAGACGATGTTGTAGCGATCCCGCTGGGGGGCCTCGCGCAGCATCATCTCGATGGAGGCCTGGGCGGTGGCCAGATCCATCTTTTTGCCGTCCCGGGGGGTATCCAGGTCTTCCTTATAGCAGTAGCTGCAGCTCAGGTTGCAGCCGGTATTGACGTTGAGCACCACGGTAGAGAGCGGGAACTGCTCCACCTTTACGCTGGGATTATAGGCCTGGACGACNCCATCGGTGATCAGCTTCAGCGCTTTGAGCTGTAGCAGCCGCTCCTGAATATCNTCGCCGCTGACCTGATGTGTCAGATGTCCCGGCAGCGCCCCGCTGTCGAGCCCCTCCTTTCGCCCGGCNAGAGCCAGCAGCTCCTCGCTGAGGGCATCCGGGGCAAACAGGCTGGTGGTGGGGATATGGAACCACAGCGGCTGGCCTTCCACTTCCATCCGATGCAGGTTCTCGGGTATGGCTTGTAAGATTCCCATGGTGANCTCCTAGCGAAGCGGTGGGTTGTTCCAGCGTTGCACGGTAACGATCAGTTGGGCTTCGTCCTGCATCGCCTCCTGCCCCACCACACTGGCGGTCACCCGCAGGTTGCCCACGCTGTTGGCATTGTACTGGCGCAGCGGGTTGGGCCCGGCCCCGGCCGGCGAGAAGATCCCTGTGGCGGCGTCCANTATGCCAGCAAACCTGGCATCCTCGTCGCGTTCGGCGATCTCGTCCCAGGGGGACACGCTCCAACGTACCGGTACCTGACCCAGCGGAATGGCCTCATCGGCGCCATCCAGATAGCCGGCGGCGGTGAAGACGCCACTCACTGGCGGGGTCTTGTCGTTGCCGATGCGAGCCACTCCCAGCGCTGGACTCACCTCCAGGCGATCCACCGTGCGGTAGCCGGCGAGCAGTCTCTCAGCGCTGATCTCGCCAATCTGCATAGGCAACCAGCCGGGCGTAAGATCGGTGCTGGCCTCAACGTCCAGCACCAGGCGCATGTCGCTACGTTCGACCACGTTACGCACGGTGACGCCCTCCCCCAGATTGATCTCTCCTTCCCCAAGGCCGGAGCCCAGCAGCACCAGCCGGCTGCGCTCGCCGGCCTTGAGCGAGGCGGGCAGGCTGGCCAACACCGCAGGCTCGGCCGCTTCGTGAGGCACCATTTCCACCATCATGCCAAAAGCCTCGTCATGGTCGTCGAAGATGCGCCCGCTGGGCTGCGCGCCGGAGAGATCCAGCACCTGCTTGAGATCACGGCCGTTTAGGTTAAGGCTGGCGCGCCACTCGTAGCCTGTATAAACGATGGCCTGGCCCTCGCCACTGAGCGGACGACCGCTAGTGAAAGCACCGTCCAGGCTAAGGGAGTAGGCATCCTCGCCTTCAGCGGCGTTAATCGTCACGTCGGCGTAAAAGTCGCCTTCTCCGGGCCAGTGCCCCCAGAGCTGCCAGTCGCCCTCTGGAGAGGTCAGCTCGGCCTGCTGCCATGCCTCCCATGCGTCATTTTCGAGATGTTGAGTCTCGGCCAGCCAGGGAGCGATCTCGTTCAGGGCGAGATCGAACCAGTCACGATCCCGTGCCATGGCCTGGTACTCAATGGTCTGGAACTGGCCCACATGGAAGTGCACCAGACTCTCCCACTCTTCCAGGGGACGGCGCTGAAGTTGGGCGCGGCCGCCAGTATGGCAGCGGGCACACATTTCCTGATAGCTGGGATGGTCGAAAGACTCGATACGGTTGAGGCGTCGCTCGATCAGCTCACGTTGGGGCGCGCTCTCCTCAGGGGCCAGGCCGCGGGTATCGGCGAGGAACTTGACGATATCCCGGCGCGCCTCCAGGGGCAGCTCCAGGCCGTGCATGGTCTGCATGCGCGCGATCGTCATGTCCCAGCCTTCCGGGGTCTTGCGCTGTGCACTAATGCGGCTCCAGCTCTGGGGGCCACTTTGGGTCTGGTGGCAGGCTGAACAGTGCCTGTCGATAGCTTCGCTGCCAGCAGAGGCCAAGACGATGCTCGTAGGCAGCAGCAGGGCTAAGCTACAGAGTCCTATGGGAAGTGCATGTCTCATCACGGAGAGTTCTCCACGCATTATTATTGTCGTGATGTTCGTCTGCGGTTGTCTTCGTAGGCGAACATCGAAGGTATGTGCCAGTACCATTCAACCTGCATTGACCGCGCCGACTATCAACAACTTCTTTTTATTCATGTGGTTGGAGTGATTTGCTTGCCCGAGCCTTGTTAGATTCTCGGTTCGCAGGNGACCAGCGGTGCCCCAACTTGCAACAGTCGCGTATGGTCTTGAAACACTTTGCCTCTGCGAATTTGGTCATCATTGACCGTGGCGGCAGCCGAATTTTCCGGCCGACTCAGGTTTGAGACTTGCCTCTCAAGGGGGATGGGGTTATGGGGCTGCCGACCAGAGTGCACTAGCGGTGTCGTCTAGTGCGGCGTAGCGGCCCCAGGGGAACCAGACATTGATCCGGCCGTGTTTGTGGCAGTGAATCTCTTCAACTTCAGGGGCGACCACAAAAGCCGTTTGGGGCCATCGACCCATGGTTGGGTGTGGGGGATGGCCCGCCAGGGGAGGACGTGGTTGTGGTGGCGAGCCATACCAACAGCCTCGCCTTGCCACGCTATGCTAAGGTCTGCTGCTTGGGTTGAGTATCACCAGCCAGCAAGGTTGGACGATCAGCATCGAGTTCTGCCAGCGGTTCACAGGGCTCCAGGCTGTCCCGACAACGGCCCACTAAGCGCTGATA
>JGI24723J26617_10003015_pt1 | contig 12587 bp, 16 predicted proteins | sample Cruoilmetagenom6_FD_26617 | JGI IMG/M metagenome (IMG submission 26617) | reverse complement strand
CTTTGGCTTTGACAGTGCCTTGCAGGTTCGCCAGCACCCCGTCGGCACGCACTTCCACGCCTGCTTTGAGCAGGTCGTCGATGAAAGGCGCCGCATGTTTTGCGAAAAAGGCTTTGTCGATCAACACCGTTTCAGCGGAGCCACATATGCCGGTACGGCGGGTTTTGGCGTTCAGGACAATGGCGCGTGCTTTCTCAGGATCGGCCTCGCCGTCCACGTAAACATGGCAAATACCTTCAAGATGAGCAAAAACCGGCACGCGCGCTTCCCGCTGCACTAGGCCAACAAGCCCCTTGCCGCCGCGTGGCACGATCACATCAATCGACTCGGTCATCGTAAGCATTTCACTCACAGCCGCGCGATCCCGCGTTGGCACAAGCTGGATAGCGTTTTCCGGCAACCCTGCGGCTTTAAGCCCTTCAACAAGGCATTTATGGATCGCACCCGAGCTATGAAAACTTTCGGAACCACCGCGCAAAATTGCAGCGTTTCCGGCTTTCAGGCAAAGTCCGCCGGCGTCAGCTGTCACATTGGGGCGGCTTTCATAGATCACACCAATTACGCCAAGCGGGGTAGATACACGCCGGATATTCAATCCGGAAGGCATGTCCCAATTGGCCAGTTCTTTGCCGACCGGGTCGTCCTGCGCCGCAACAGCGCGCAACCCATCGGCAATGGCTTTTATTCGCGCGTCATCAAGCATAAGGCGGTCGAGCATCGCGTTTGAGAGCCCTTTCTCACGGCCAAATTCCATATCAAGAGCATTCGCATGGATAATTTCGGACACGCTTGCCTCGATGCAATCGGCAGCCGCTTCAAGCGCAGTTCTTTTTGCCTCCGGCGGCGCAAAGGCCAAGTCGGCGGCGGCAGTTTTTGCTTTGTGCCCGATTTCCTGCATCACAGCTTTTACATCCATTATAGCCTCCTCAGATTGCCATATCATCGCGGTGTACAAGTGCGGAGCGGCCTGTATAACCAAGCCGAGCCTCAATATCCGCGCTCTTTACACCCATAATTTTACCGGCCTCGTCAGCCGTATATCCAATCAGCCCTTTGGCGACCAGATCTCCTTCAACAGACCGTATTTCAACAGGATCCCCGCGACCGAAATCACCTTCTATTGCGCGGACACCAGCTGGGAGCAAAGACTTGCCCTCGCGCAATGCGCGCGCTGCACCGGTATCNATTACTACCACACCTGCCATTTTCATCGCAGAAATCCAGCGCTTGCGGGCGGAGGACGGGTCACCGGAGGCCCNAAACCACGTGCAGCGGTCGCCNGANAGCAAGCCTTTGACCGGATGCATACGNTCNCCTTTGCTGATAGCCATGGCACATCCGGCGTTTATGGCAATTTGCGCCGCCATTAACTTAGTGCGCATGCCGCCGCTGGCTCCAGATGTTCCGGCATCACCCGCCATGCTCTCTATTTCCCGCGTAATTTTCTGCACTTCCGGCAAGTGATCTGCCTTTGGGTCAACGCGCGGGTTGGCACTGTAAAGCCCGTCCACATCCGAAAGCAGCACGAGCACGTCAGCGCCGATCAACGAGGCAACCTGAGCGCCGAGCCTATCATTGTCCCCATAGCGGATTTCATCTGTCGCGACCGTATCATTCTCATTGATAATGGGCACAACATCGAGACCAAGCAGCGCGTTGAGCGTGGCGCGTGTATTTAGATAGCGCCTTCGGTCTTGGCTATCTTCAAGCGTAAGTAATACCTGTGCGGTTTCAATCCCATGAGGCTGCAAGGCTTCCTGATAAGCCCGCGCCAGCCGGATTTGGCCAACGGCCGCAGAAGCCTGTGCCTGTTCAAGCGGTAGCACACCCGCTGCCAGCCCCAGAACACCCCGCCCCAAGGCAATAGAGCCCGACGAAACCACCAGCACCTGTTTGCCTTGCGCTTTGAGCATCGCCACATCATCAGCAACAGATTTCAGCCACGCCTCGCGGAGTGCCCCCTGCTCTACTAGTAGCGCCGAGCCAATTTTGAGGACAACCACCTTGGCCGCCCCAATGATATCAGCACTTAGGGTTGCCATTGTACCGGTTCCTGCACAGCGACAACTTCCGCCTTTTTGGCGGAGTCGATCACCTTTTTGAGCGCGCGTAACACCTCGGTCACGCCTTCATGGCTCACACCCGACATTGTATACACATTGCCACCCGAGGCTTCTTCCAAAGCAGCCAGCTTTTCAGTTCTGGCCTCGGCATCAAGCGCATCAACCTTGTTTAAGACAACCACGCGTGGTCGCTTGGCCAGTTCTTCCGCATACTTTTCCAGTTCNGCTGAAATCACGCGATAATCCTCGGCCACATCTTCCGATGTGCCATCAACTAAATGCAGCAGAACCGCGCAGCGCTCAACATGCCCNAGGAAACGGTGGCCGAGGCCGNTACCTTCAGAGGCCCCCTCGATCANCCCGGGGATATCGGCGATCACCATTTCGGCGTTATCTACACCGACAACCCCTAGATTGGGGTGGAGCGTGGTAAAGGGGTAATCGGCAATTTTGGGGCGCGCGTTAGAGGTCGCTGCTAAAAACGTGCTTTTGCCTGCGTTTGGCATGCCCAACAGCCCGACATCCGCGATCAACTTGAGCCTCAGCCAGATGGTTCGCTCGACACCTTCCTGCCCCGGGTTCGAGCGACGGGGTGCCTGATTGATGGACGACTTGAACCGCAGGTTCCCCCAGCCGCCATTCCCGCCCTGAGCCAACTGCACTCTTTGGCCAAGGCGGGTAAGGTCTGCCAATATGGTCTCTTGATCTTCATCTAGAATCTCGGTGCCTACAGGAACGCGAAGCACGATATCCTCACCATTTTTACCGGCCATCTGCCGCCCCATGCCAGCTTGGCCATTTTGAGCGAAAAAGTGCTGCTGATAGCGAAAGTCTATGAGGGTGTTGAGCCCGTCAACAGCTTCGACCCAAACAGAACCGCCATTCCCGCCATCACCGCCATCAGGGCCGCCGAACTCCACATAGGCTTCACGGCGAAAGCTGGTGCAGCCTTTGCCGCCCTGCCCTGAGCGGATATAAACTTTTGTAAGATCGAGGAATTTCATGGGTTGGTCCTATCGTTGCCGGCCAAGCGATACAGGAAGAGCGGCGCTTTCTCAAGCCGCCCTGACGGTTTGTGCATTTTTTCACCGGTCTTATCAAAACCGAGCTTTTCAAGCACACGGTGAGAGGCAGGGTTATCAAACATCGCGCCAGCGGTGATTTCTTTAAGTGCAAAAGTCCGAGTGACGTGGGCCAAAAAAGCCTTCATGGCTTCGGTGGCATAGCCCTGCCCCCAGTAATCGCGACCAAAGGCATAGGCGATGTTCACAGGTTCACCGCCAATACCGGCAAAACCGATCAGCGTGCCTCCATGCAAGCTGATTTTAGCCGCGAAACCGGAGTCCAGACTGCCCGCGCCCAGTTTTCCCGCGTGAGTTCATAATCCGGGCCGTTTACTTCTTGGCCCCGGGGTTCGCAAAACAGGGTCGCTTCACCGGTTTTTTGGAACCCGCACTTGGTCAATACGCGCATTGAAGCGGGGTTGTCGTCCCACGTTCCGGCGGTGACGGAGCTTGTTTCAGGATCTGAAAAACCCTTTGCCAACATTTCACGCACAGCCCAAGTGGCAATGCCACGCCCCCAAAAAGGCTTGGCCAGCATATAGCCAAGCTCCCCTTTGATAAGCGAAATTTGACCCGCAAACTGCCCGTCTGCATCAATAGTAAGCGCGTGCCCGGCTTTGACTTCAGGCGTTTGCATGCGCGCGCGTGTAAACGCCGCTTCGGGCGGCCAAGGCCAGCTCATCGACATTTTTACGACGTCATAATCGCTCATCATCGCGTGAAACCCGTCAAAATCATCGGCTTCCATTGGTCGGAGTTTAAGGGCGGGTTCAGCCATTTTCCAACTCCAGCGCATATTCCCAAGCAGGTACCAATCCACCGCGAGGGATCGAGTGGGTCTCTCCCTCGCCAACATAGGCAAACCCGTTTCGCATCAACACCTTGGCTGATCCTTCGTTCCCTTGGTGCACGCTGGCAACAAGCTGTTTGAACTTCGCCTTGCGAGCATAGTTCACCACGGCTTTCAGGGCTTCGCTCATCAAGCCGCCCCCCCAAAGCTGCGGGGCCAACCAATAGCCAATATGCCCTATCCCTGCCCCTTTAGGGCTGATCGAAATCATCCCGATAAGGTGTTCGTCCTTATCTATCCCCCAAATAATCTCGCTGGTTTCAGCGGCACGGGAATAGGCAATATAGCTCTCGGCNGCGCCTTCGGGATAAGGATGAGGCACAACGGCGAGGTTCATCGCCACGCGCTCGTCTCCGACAAATAGCGAGATATTGGCAGAGTCGCTATCGAGTAGCGGGCGCAGGGTCAAACGCTCGGTTTTGATAATATCTGCCATGTTAATCTCCTTTTACCAATACAAACAAAACCGAAGCTACGGTTAGCGCCGCCAACACCCACATCAAATACTTTTCCGCAGGCTTTCCNGCCAATTTTGAGGCTATGACCTGACCGCCAATCCCCCAGAGTGGCTGCAAAACCGACTGGACCAACATAAAGCCAAGCGCAATTGCGATGGTCGCGGTCAGCGGAGACGTGCCNGGGTTCACGAAGTTTGTAAAAGCAGCAATCGTCATTGCCCAAGCCTTTGGGTTGAGCGGATGNACAATCAACCCCGCAGCAAAGCGCGGCGGTTTTGCCACTTCACTTGCCTNCAACTTTACGCCCAGAATTTTGTAAGCAAGCCAGAATATGTAAGCGACCGAAGCCCATTTCAGCACTTCAAACAGCACCGGTTGCTCCGCATATAGCGCCATCAACCCAAGCCCCATTGGCCAGATCACAAACTGCATACCAAGCACGACACCCGCAATAAATGGCAATGCACGCTTGAAGCCAAATCCGGCTGATGCGGCCAGAATCACCATATTGGCCGGTCCGGGCGTTCCTACCATGGCCCCGGCAAACAGGATAAAGCTGATCAATTCAATGCCCATTGTGGCACTCCAAAAAAGAAAAAGGGCCCGGTGTTTCCACCGAGCCCCTCAATATTANTGTCCTAGAGGTTCCGGTTATTCGGCGGCCTCCGCTACCGGGAGAACCGAAATAAATGTGCGCCCTTTGAGGCCTTTGTGAAATTTCACATTGCCTTCAGCGGTTGCAAAAATGGTGTGGTCTTTNCCCATACCAACATTGTCACCCGGGTAAAACTTGGTCCCGCGCTGACGCACGATGATGTTGCCACCGATGACAAGTTCGCCACCATATTTTTTAACACCAAGGCGGCGACCCGCTGAGTCGCGGCCGTTACGGGATGAACCACCTGCTTTTTTATGTGCCATGTTGCTCGCTCCTTATTTCGCAGCTTCGGCGAATTCGCCGGCTTGCTTGATCCAGTCATCGCGCTCGATGCGCCCTTTGAACGACAGTTTGTCATCCATGTATTCGATCTCGGTTGGGCCCCATTCGGCGATTTGCCAGAAGTGGAAAACACCGATTTCGTTTAGCACGCCTTCAAGCTTTGGGCCAACGCCGGAAATCTTTTTCAGATCATCCGCATCGCCTTGTGCGCCTTTAAGCAGGTTGGCTGGCGCGGTGCCAACTTTACCTTCAGCAACGGGTGCTTCTTTTTTAGCAGCCGCTTTTTTCGTGGTTGCCGCTTTTTTAGGGGCAGCCGCCGCAACAGCAACGCCAGAAACAGTGCCCAGTGCCGCTTTAACGCCAGATTTACCCGCGCCTTTTTCCAGAATACCGGTGATTTTCACCAGTGTCAGCGGCTGACGGTGGCCACGCTTGCGCTGGCTCGAGTGCTTACGACGGCGCTTAACAAAAGCGATTGTCTTGGCGGAGCGGGTCTGCTCCANCACTTCNGCTTGCACAGCGGCATCGTCNACCATTGGCGCGCCAACGGTGACCTTGTCACCCCCGAGCATCAATACTTCGTTGAACTGAACGGTCTCGCCTGCATCGGCAACCAGTTTCTCAACGGTAAATACATCACCTTCGGCAACTTTATACTGTTTGCCCCCAGTTTTCATTACGGCGAACATACGCACGTTCCTTTTCCTATACCGCGTCCTGTGGCCCCGTTTCCGGTGTTGTGCGAGTTTCGCGCCGTCAAACTGCGTGCCCCTTCGGGCAATACAATAACTTGCCACGCAGAATCTCTTCCGCGGAACAAGTGGGCGTTATCGTAGAATTACATAGCGATGTCAATCACAATAATTGGAGCCCTCTTCCTCCAAAATCGCCTTAATCTCGGCCATGTGACGCTCCGCCTGCCCTGGGTAATTTTCAAGCTCCACTGCGGTTTTCTCGGCGATCTCGTCTGACAGAACCCTGAGAGGTCTGCCGGTTTGCAAAGCGCGGATATAGGTGCCGGCTGCGCGCTCAAAATAGTAAAGCCGATTGAACGTTTCTGCCACCGTTCTACCGGCAACCAGCACCCCGTGATTCCCCATCACCATCACATATTTTGCGGGATCTCCAAGCATCCCCGCACAACGTTTTCCTTCTTCCTCGAAGGCCAGGCCACCGAATTGTTCGTCATAAACGATGCGGTTAAAAAACATTGCGGTATTTTGATCAATCGGTAGCAAAGTGCTGTCAGCAAGGCTGGCCAACACAGTAGCGTAATCGGAGTGCACGTGCATCAGGCATTTGACATGCGGGCAAAGCCGGTGAATCGATCCATGCAAACCCCATGCTGTCGGGTCCGGAGCATCAACTCGGTGCATTGTCTCGGGATCATTCACATCCAANAACAATATGTCAGACGCTTTAATGCGCGAAAAATGCATCTGGTTCGGGTTCATTAGAAAATGAGAGCCATCATCGCTCACAGCCAAACTAAAGTGGTTGGCCACGGATTCGTGCATGTTCAAACGCGCCGTCCAACGGAAGGCAGCGGCCAAATCAACTCGCTCTTGGCTATGCGTTAACAATGTGTCCTCCCCATCCCATTGGAAGAAAGCTAGGGCAGTTCCGGTTTTCTTACAAGTGTAGGGTTATCTCACATTTTCCACTTGCGCTTACCCCCTGCCCCGCATAGTTTCCGCTCCGTTGATGCGACCCATCTACCTTGCGGAGAGGTGCCAGAGTGGTCGAATGGGGCGGTCTCGAAAACCGTTGAGCCTTCACGGGTTCCCAGGGTTCGAATCCCTGTCTCTCCGCCAGATTACCATTTTTCTCAATATCGTTCGATAGCACTAAGGCATTATTTTGCCTTATTTAGTGTGCTACAACCACCTTTTTCAATTTCATTCGCTTTCGTTCGCTTGTTGCTGTATGCTTTCCCTGCGTGGTAGGGAAGGTGGTATTTTCGAGTGGCCTATATCAACGGAAAGCTGACAAAGAAGCTGGTTCAGAATCTCGGACCGGGTCGACATGGAGACGGTAACGGGTTGCATCTGGTTGTCGATCATTCAGGAGCAAGGCGCTGGATCGTGCGGGTCACCGTCAAAGGCCAGAAGAACAAGAACGGCGCGCCGCTTCGTACAGACTTTGGCTTGGGACCTGCCGACCTTGTAACCATAAACCAAGCACGAGACCGGGCGCTGGAATATCGGCGTATGGCGCGCCAAGGCTTAAACCCACGCTACAATGCACAAAGGGATATACCAACCTTTCAGGAGTTCGCCCAGCAGGTACATATCGAGCGCTTACCAACGTGGAAGAACGCCAAGCACGGGCAACAGTGGATCAATACCCTTCGGGATTATGCTTTCCCCAAGATTGGCCGCATGCCGTTAGATAGCATTGGAGAGCCAGAAGTATTGATGTGCCTCTCGCCGATCTGGACCGAAAAACACGAAACTGCGCGGCGTTTGGCGCAACGTATCAAAGTTGTTCTGGATGTCGCCAAGTCAAAAGGCTTCCGATCTGGTGAAAACCCGGTGACTGCGATCAAAGATGGACAGGTGTTGCCCAAAGTTAAGGTTAAGGTCAAACACCACAAAGCCATGGCATGGCAGGATATCCCGGCCTTCTGGCAAGACCTATCCACCCGCAAGGCTATGTCAGCCAAAGCCCTGATGTTTACCTGCCTGACAGGTAGTCGCACGAACGAGGTGCTAGGTGCCAAGTGGGAAGAGTTTGACTTTGTCGACAAACTGTGGACCGTTCCTGAGGCGCGTATGAAGGTCGATACAATCCACCGAGTGCCCCTCACCAAGGAAATGCTGGCGATTATCGAACCCCTAAAAACCATGCAGAGCGAATACGTATTTGAGGGGCAGAAGCGCCATCAGCCGCTGTCCAATATGTCGATGCTGATGCTGTTGCGCCGCATGAAGGTTGAGGGGGTCACCGTTCATGGTTTTCGCTCCACCTTCAGAGATTGGGCCTCAGAGGTCGCCAGGGCGCCACGTGAGGTGGCTGAGATGAGCCTGTCGCACAAGGTGGGTTCGGATGTAGAGAGGGCCTATGCGAGGTCGGATTTGCTGGATCAGAGGCGGGCGTTGATGGAGCGGTGGGCCGGTTTCATTTCAGGACAAAATGAAGAGAGGTTTGAAAAACGTAAATGAAAAATCACTTACTGTACAAAATAGACTCAGACACGAAACATGGAAGGCAACGTGTAGATTGGGGCTTGCTGTCCGCTAGCTTACCAACCGTAAACGGTCGTATTGTTGACACCGTTATTTCGGCAGAAAGCTTTTTCACCGGAGATATTTCGAAATACGAAAAGCGCGTTGTTGAAATCGGGCTGGAATAGATGCTTCTTAGCCGTGAATTTGGCAGTATGAAGATAAACGATATTTCTATCGCAATTCGAAACGCTTTGGGTGCCGCTAGCGTTGAAATCGAAACCTTTGAAGCATTGGACAACGAAGCTTGGTTTTTAACGGCCTTTTTGTCGTTTCGGCATCAGTACAATTACTATTTGAAAAAAGACCTCTCTAAGTCACGAGACAGAGCCATTGCATTGGGGCAGCTGATTTTCTGGTGGGAAATGCGATCCGATGGAAGTGAAAAAGCTGCTTTGAGCGGAAAACAAAGGGCAACTCAGGTCAAAGAAAATCAACCGGAGGCTACGCGAGCAAAAGTAACGAAAAAGTTAAAATGGCGCGAGCATGCCATCAGAATTGCAAGAGACAAAATACGTGAAACTCCTAACAAGATTTATGATTTAACGAACCTGGCAAATGAAATAATTGATTGTGTAGCAAAACTTCCAGACAATTATGTAGACAATCAAGAAATAAAAAAGGCGTATTCTGGTTATAAATCCAAGAAAAACCGAAAGGCTCAAACCTTATTGCTCCGCGTACGGTCGCCATTGAATTGAATAAGGCGCGAAGCAAAGGCAAACTCAATTAGCATTTTCTGTTGGGAATTGACCCCTTTGCATTTCCCATCGGAAAATGAAACTGTCATCCATTCACAGCGCAGCAACTCCAATATATCTCAATGTCTGAAACCATCAGTCAATGGAGTTAATTGGATGACTAACCTATTTATAGAAGATCAAAACTATATTCTTGGCGATCAAGAATTGAACCTGATCGGTAGCCGAGAAAAGTTGGCTCAGTGGCGACATCGAGGTATCGGGCCAAGTTTTTTCAAACTTGGCCGCAAAATTATTTATCGCGGTTCGGACTTGAATAGATGGGCAGAGGCTCAACGCGTCGACGTATTTGAACGAAGCTCTTGCGTGGCGACGGATCGATGCTAGGTCGACCGTATGCGCAAATCGATTGCTCGTTAAAAGATTCCCAAAAGTTTCGGAGTCTTAGTTCAGCCGAAGCACGATTTGCATATCTTGTTATTCACTTAAGCGACCTGTCAAGTTACCTAGGAATGTTTCAATATCGAAAAATAAACTGGGCATTTGACGCGAACGTTGAGGCTGACCGACTTGAAGAAATAATTGCAGAACTGACAAGCGTTGGTTTGATCGAATATGATCATGACGATGAAATAGTAAGGGTAGAAAAGTGGTTCTATAAGAGAAGTGGGCCAACAAACCGCGACCGCATAATTGGTCTGACAAGAGATTACGAGAGATCCAACTTTGCAAATAAGAGAATGTTGTCTCATTCCGTTGCGGAGTTCGCAGTTGCCGTCTTAAAAAGATCTGCGCATTGGCCAAAGCAGCAGGAAGCAAGTCGAGCTGTGCTAGCAAAGTTTTTGAAAGAGGAATTAATAAACCAGGGGACGGTGNTATTGGACGCAATAATTGAAGAGATTGACAATGGAAATCACTCTTTAGAAATGGAACTTATTTCCATTATTCCAGACATCGTTCGTCGACGTGAACACATGGTGTCAACACCATGTCCGCATACGAGACAAAACGAGACGGATACGACAACTAAAACAAAACTAAAAAAAACTGAGATTTCGCAATTTGGAAGTAAAGTCGAAGCTTTCAATGCCAAGTTAGTCAGTGTTGGCGATGATCAAGAAATGGATCACCCAAAAAAACGGCGAGGACCGCTAGCTGAAACAAAAAATAGCAAACTTGCAAAAGGACAATAGCTGATTGTTGCTTGCGCTGATTTCCACAAAAAGCTTTTCAGTTTGATTTGTTGTGCTGCGCCAATGGCATCTGGAGTGAATCTTGATACTCGACCAATTTGAATTTTGTGTGGAGCGGTGATTATAAGGAGGTGCACTTGGCTGCGGTGATGCAAAGCCTTTTTATATCGCAGCGCATATCCAAATGCATCAGAAAACGGAGTTTAAACAAATGATTTGTGAAGACATGCCGAAAACACACATAAATAGCTATCCTGTTAGAGAAAGAAAATTTGTTTGGGTTCGGTCCACCAAAGTTGACGTTGTCATGACTCCATGCAATTTTGGCGGACATAGGGCATGGTTTCGTTGCCCTAGCTGCCGACGGCGTTGTGCGATTCTCTATCCAACGAAGTGCAGAATTTGCCTCGGCTTACACTATGTCTCAGAACATAAAAGTCCCACCGCTCGACGTCTCCAAAAGGCAATCAAGCATCGGGCAAAGCTTGGGCAAAAAAGGGGAGGTATAATTCAAGCTATTCCGAACAAACCCAAACGCATGCGATGGAGCACATATGCCAAACTGACACAAGTTGCTCGTGATAATGAGGCGCGGTTTTGCGGAACTATACGCTCAACGATGGTTGGGGAAGAAGTAATCATTCCTTCAATGCCAGATAAATCAGGCGAGACTACCTAACAGAGCATTCGAAAGACCTTAGGGCTACTTATGAATGATCTCAAACTCACTCTCGAGCAACTGAAGGCGTGGTCGCTAAACATGGGGCAGGAGAACTTCACAACAACGGTTTCAAGCTATTTGCCGGATTCGGAACAACGGCAAAAGGAGATTATTAGCGCCATGAGTGCATAACAGACTTTGGCAACATTTTCACTTATTTCCATCCCGAAATAGAAATTCGAAAGGGTGGTTCGGGAAGCCAAAATCTTTTGTATTAGTACTTGCAAGTCATCGACCCAGCCGACTACCATAATATTATTATTTCGACCTAAAAAAAAGTTTCGCAGATTGAAAGCTTTGGACGACTTACAGCGAATCAAATAACCAGAAGCCAAGAAACAATGCTGCGGGAAATTAACTTGAAACAGATTATTGTCGATCTAGACAACACGATAACCGTTCACAGTAAGCGTTCATACCCAGATATGGAGCCGAATGAGGACGTCATTGCCATGTTACATAAATACCGGGAACAAGGCTTTGGAATTGTTATCCATACTGCTCGAAATATGCGCACCTATGAAAACAATGTTGGCAAAATTGTAGCAAATACAGTTCCGGTCATTATCGATTGGCTGGCCAAACACAATGTTCCCTACGATGAAATCAGAGTCGGAAAACCCTGGTGCGGAAATGGTGGCTTTTATGTCGATGACAAAGCTATCCGGCCTGATGAGTTCCTGAACCTGAAATATGAAGAAATCTTGGAATTGTTTGATGGTTGAAGACCCAATTGTCCCCGATCTGGTTATCTTTTCCGGTGCCTATATCGGTGATGAAATGGCGGCCGAATTCGGCCAAATTCCGCCGTCATTTTTGCCGCTTGGTGGTAAGCGGCTGTTCGAGCATCAGTTCAAACTGGCGCGAGGAAAAACCTTTCTTTCATTACCAGACGATTTCGGTATACCACCCGTGGATCAAAACCGATTGGATAGCCTTTCTATTCAGGTTTTACGCACACCCACAGGATTGAGTCTGCGAGACTCTGCGAAGCATGTCTTGTCAGAACTGAACACCACTAAAAATGTAGAAGTCCTGTTTGGCGATACCCTTGTATTCAACCCCTGCCCCGAATCCGCTGACTTAGTGTCGTTTCAAAATGATCCTGCACACCACTTCTGGTCCTACTTTTCACCTGATAACCCAAACGCTCCTTTCGTAGCTGGCTTCGGAGATGGTATCACCGAACGCAGAATTCTGTGCGGGCACTTTAGATTTAGCGATAAGAACTTGCTAGTCGAATGCCTGGATAGTTCAACCGATTTTGTTCAAGCTCTCAACTGCTATGAAATGAAGCTGCCATTTAAGAAGTGCATGGTCGAAACCTGGTTCGATTTTGGCCACCTTTCACTATATCATCAATCGAAACG
>JGI24723J26617_10003013_pt1 | contig 12590 bp, 10 predicted proteins | sample Cruoilmetagenom6_FD_26617 | JGI IMG/M metagenome (IMG submission 26617) | reverse complement strand
TCACATGTGCGATCGCGGGCCAGCACGGCGCGCCAGCGGGCGGCATCATCCTGTTGCGCTTCGCTTTCGATCACTTGTGCCATAGTCCGCCTACCTCATTTGCCCTCACATCGGGGCAAGACTGCACCATCGAAGCAGTCTGTGCATCCCGATCCTTGCGGTCAAACCCGGACATAAACGACGGCCGCGCTCCACATTGTTTTCCGCAAGTCCCATCCGCCGCCTTGCATCGCAGCAAAATCGCCGCTATGCGCGCCCCGTCTGCGGGCCACCCTGTCTTTGCACTGGGAATTTTCGTGCCTCAGCCCACCCGATGCGAAGGACACGATACGCGTGGAGAATTCCGGCGGAATTACGGCGAGCTTGCAGGGGCGATATGCGTCTGCGCTTTTCGACCTTGCCAGCGAGAGCGGCAATGTTTCGGCGGTCGAATCGGACCTCGAAAAGCTGGAGCTGGCGCTCCAGGAAAGTTCCGAGCTCAATGAGTTGATTCGCAATCCGCAGGTGAGCCGCAACCAGGCCGACGAAACGATGGCATCTGTTTGTGAAATTCTNGNCCTTTCCGGTCTGACACGCAATTTCGTTGGGGTTCTGGCAGGCAATCGCCGGCTGGGCCGCCTGCCCGATATTATTCGCGCCTTTTTTGCCATCGCCGCTGCAGAGCGCGGCGAGGCCACCGCTGAGGTCAGCACCGCCCACGCGCTTAACGAGGACCAGATTGAAGCGCTGCGCCAAAAGCTGGAAGCCCGCGAAGGCCGCAATGTAAAAATTCGCACCAATGTCGATCCCGATCTGCTTGGTGGCCTTGTCGTCACTATCGGCTCGAAACGTATCGACAGTTCGATCCGCACCCGTCTCAATTCTCTCGCCCAGGCTATGAAGGGCTAAGAAGGGCCCAAAGGAAAGCAATCAATGGAAATTCGCGCCGCAGAAATTTCGAAGGTCATTAAAGACCAGATCGCCAGTTTCGGCACTGAAGCTACCGTCTCGGAAGTCGGCACAGTGCTCTCTGTTGGGGACGGCATTGCGCGCATTCACGGGCTGGACAAGGTCCAGGCCGGTGAAATGGTCGAATTTGCCAATGGCATTCAGGGCATGACGTTGAACCTTGAAGCCGACAACGTCGGCGTCGTGATCTTCGGCTCGGATCAGGAGATCAAGGAAGGCGACACAGTCAAGCGCACCAACACCATCGTTGATGTGCCCATCGGCAAGGGCCTGCTGGGCCGCGTGGTCGATGCCCTTGGCAACCCGATTGATGGCAAGGGGCCGATCGAAGGTGCCGAGCGCAGCCGTGTCGAAGTAAAGGCTCCGGGCATCATCCCGCGTAAATCGGTTCATGAACCCGTTCAGACCGGCCTCAAAGCGATCGATGCTCTGGTCCCTATCGGCCGCGGCCAGCGCGAGCTGATCATTGGTGACCGCCAGACCGGCAAGACTGCCATCGCCATCGATACTTTCATCAACCAGAAGGAAGCCAATCAGGGCGACGACGAGAGCAAGAAGCTTTACTGCATCTATGTCGCAGTGGGCCAGAAACGCTCCACCGTTGCGCAGATTGTGCGCCAGCTCGAAGAAAACGGCGCGATGGAATATTCCATCGTCGTGGCCGCTACAGCATCCGAGCCCGCTCCTCTGCAATATCTGGCGCCCTACACCGGTGCCGCCATGGGCGAATTTTTCCGCGACAACGGCATGCATGCTGTGATCGTTTTTGACGATTTGTCCAAGCAGGCCGTGGCTTACCGCCAGATGTCGCTGCTGCTGCGTCGTCCTCCGGGCCGTGAAGCTTATCCGGGTGACGTGTTCTACCTGCACAGCCGTTTGCTGGAGCGCGCCGCCAAGCTGAATGAGGACAACGGCTCCGGTTCGCTGACCGCGCTGCCAATCATTGAAACGCAGGCAGGTGACGTGTCGGCCTATATTCCGACCAACGTGATTTCGATCACTGACGGTCAGATTTTCCTTGAGACCGGCTTGTTCTTCCAGGGCGTCCGCCCGGCCATCAATGTTGGCCTGTCGGTGTCGCGCGTTGGCGGTGCCGCCCAAACCAAGGCGATGAAGAAAGTGTCCGGCTCGATCAAGCTGGAGCTGGCACAATATCGCGAAATGGCTGCCTTCGCGCAGTTCGGCTCGGATCTCGATGCGTCGACCCAGCGCCTGCTCAATCGCGGTGCACGGCTGACCGAATTGCTCAAGCAAGCGCAATTCTCGCCGATGCCGTTCGAGGAGCAGACCGTGTCGATCTTTGCCGGCACCAACGGCTATCTCGACCCTGTGGCCACCGATCGCGTCACCGAATATGAAGCGGAAATGCTCAGCTACATGCGCAAGGAGCATGCCGATGTCCTGAAGGACATTCGCGAGACGCAGAAATTCGAGGACGATATCAAGGCTCGCACCGTCAAGGCTCTCGACACTTTCGCCAAACAATTCGCCTAAGCCGGCATCCAAGGAGCCTAGAGTGGCAAGCCTCAAGGAACTCAAGGGCCGGATCAACTCGGTCAAATCGACTCAGAAGATCACCAAGGCCAAGCAGATGGTCGCGGCTGCAAAGCTGCGCAAGGCGCAGGCTGCTGCTGAGGCCGCGCGCCCCTATGCCGAGCGGCTGGCCGAAGTTATGGCCTCGCTTGCCAGCAAGGTCAGCGGTGACAGTGCGCCCAGGCTGTTGGCGGGAACAGGCAGCGAGCAGAAACATCTGCTGGTTGTCGTCAATACCGACAAGGGCCTGTGCGGCGGGTTGAACTCAAACATCGTCAAGGAAGCCAAGGTCAAGGCCCGCGCGCTTCTGGCAGATGGCAAGGACGTTGGCTTCTATCTCATTGGCAAGAAGGGGCGCGCACCGATCAAGCGCGACTATGCCAATGATATCGAGCATGAGTTTGACACCAGCGAAGTGCGCGATCCCGGATTTGCGGAAGCATCTGCCATCGCTGATGAGCTGATCACGATGTACGAAGCGGGCAAGTTTGATGTCGCCCACCTCATCTATCCTGTGTTTCAATCCGCGTTGGCGCAAGACCCGACCGCGCAACAAATTGTGCCTGTCCCTGCCCCGCAAACCGAAGCTGATAGCGGCGCAGTGGTTGAATACGAACCTGGTGAAGAGGAAATCCTTGAAGCCTTGCTGCCGCGCTACGTCAAAACGCAGCTGTTTGGGGCAATTCTGGAAATTGCCGCATCGGAACAGGGCGCATCGATGACCGCTATGGACAACGCCACGCGCAATGCCGGCGACCTGATCGACAAGCTGACTATCCAGTACAACCGCAGCCGTCAGGCCGCGATCACCACCGAACTCATCGAGATTATCGCTGGCGCCGAAGCGCTCTGAGCGAACCGACTTTCAAGGCAAGGAAACGAAAATGGCCACCGCACCCGTGCTAAACCAGACCACCAACGGCACAATCAGCCAGGTAATCGGCGCTGTCGTCGATGTTCAGTTCGAAGGCGAACTGCCGGCGATCCTGTCCGCGCTGGAAACCGACAATAACGGCCAGAAGCTGGTGCTCGAAGTTGCACAGCATCTGGGCGAGAACACAGTGCGCACCATCGCGATGGACAGCACCGATGGCCTGACCCGCGGGCAATCGGTCAGCAATACCGGCGCGCAGATCACTGTCCCGGTTGGCCCCAAGACGCTGGGCCGCATCCTCAATGTCGTCGGTGAACCGATTGATGAGCGCGGCCCTGTCGGTTCCGATATGCACGCCCCGATCCATGCCGAAGCTCCTCCCTTCATCGACCAGTCAACCGAAGCGGACATTCTCGTCACGGGCATCAAGGTTATCGATTTGCTCGCGCCCTATGCCAAGGGCGGCAAGATCGGCCTGTTTGGCGGCGCTGGCGTGGGCAAGACCGTGCTGATTCAGGAACTGATCAACAACATCGCCAAGGGCCATGGCGGCGTTTCGGTATTTGCTGGCGTCGGTGAACGCACCCGCGAAGGCAACGATCTCTATCACGAGTTCCTCGATGCCGGAGTTATCGCCAAGGATGCCGATGGTAACGCCACGGCCGAAGGTTCCAAAGTGGCTCTGGTCTTTGGCCAGATGAACGAGCCTCCCGGTGCCCGCGCCCGTGTCGCGCTGTCCGGCTTGACCATGGCTGAGTATTTCCGCGACCAGGAAGGGCAGGACGTGCTGTTCTTCGTCGACAATATTTTCCGGTTCACACAGGCGGGCGCGGAAGTTTCTGCCCTGCTGGGCCGTATTCCTTCGGCAGTGGGCTATCAGCCAACCCTGTCAACCGACATGGGCCAGCTGCAGGAGCGCATTACCTCTACCAACAAGGGATCGATCACATCGGTCCAGGCTATCTACGTGCCTGCCGATGACTTGACCGATCCGGCACCGGCAACATCCTTTGCCCACCTTGACGCGACAACCACGCTAAACCGCGCGATCTCGGAACTTGGCATCTACCCCGCGGTCGATCCGCTCGATTCCACCAGCCGTGTGCTTGAGCCGCGTGTTGTTGGCCAGGAGCATTACGACACGGCACGCCGCGTTCAGGAAACGCTGCAGAAGTACAAGTCACTGCAGGACATCATTGCCATTCTTGGCATGGATGAGCTGTCCGAAGAGGATAAGCTGACCGTCGCGCGGGCGCGCAAAATTCAGAAGTTCCTGTCACAGCCGTTCCACGTCGCCGAGGTTTTCACCAACATTCCCGGCAAGTTCGTCCAGCTCGAAGACACTGTCGCTTCGTTCAAGGCCGTGGTGGAAGGTGAATATGATCATCTGCCCGAAGATGCCTTCTACATGGTCGGCGGTATCGACGAAGCCATTGAAAAGGCCAAGAAGCTGGCCGAGGAATCCTGAACGCCATGGCCTTGCATTTCGAACTTGTTACGCCTGCCAAACTTGTGCGCTCTGACGATGTCCACATGGTCGTCGTTCCCGGCGCGGAAGGCGAATTCGGCGTGCTTGAAGGCCATGCGCCTTTCATGTCAACGATCCGCGATGGGGCAATCAAGGTCTACAAGACCGAAAACGGAGCGCCCGAAGAAATCCAGGTGCGCGGCGGCTTTGCCGAAGTTGGCTCAGCAGGCCTGACCGTGCTTGCCGAACATGTGGACGGCTGACACCGCCTGACTTTCGCGCGATTGCCTCCGCATGTAGGCATGTTCGCGCTCAAAGGGGGGCGGATTTGGCAGNCACGCGGACCCAANCATCATCGGACGGCACCGGCGNCCGGCTGGCACGCGAGACGGGATTGGCTTCACTCAGGCAAGTATTTTCCGGCCATGCCGCGCTGTTTGCCTGGTTCTTGATTTTCGCTTTTGCAACGCGATTTCATGCACTTGGTGATCTCAATTACCATGAAGATGAACTGTTGTTCTTCTATATCGGCCAACGGATGCACGATGGCCTGCTTCCCTATGTCGACATCTGGGACCGCAAGCCCCCCAGCCTGTTCCTGATCTATTACCTGATCGCTGGCGTCTCGCGCGCGGTGCTCGCCTACCAGATTATCGCCGCCCTGTTTGCCGCTGGCACGGCTTTTTGTATCGCCCGACTATCTGAGCTTTATGCTGGCCGCTGGTCGGGNTTGCTGGCCGGAAGCCTTTATCTGGCGCTGACCGTGCTGTTTGCAGGCGGCGGAGGACAAGCGGCAATTTTTATGAACTTGCCAATGGCCTTGGCCGCGCTGCTGGTCGTTGCACGGCGTGACAGGCTGCGCCAAGGCCTTGTCGATCCCTCCATCTTCATTGCCATGGCGCTGGCCGGCTTTGCCATCACAATCAAGCAGACCGCGATTTTCGAGGCGGCATTCCTCGGTTTATTTGTTCTGTTTCAATGTAATAGAAACCAAACTTCAGTGATGCGGTTNATGCGCACGGGATTTTTGCTGGCGCTCATTGGCGCTCTGCCGATGTTGCTTTGGGCCGTGTTTTATCTGTGGCAAGGCCATTTCGCCGAGTTCTGGCATGCCATGGTCACTGCCAATCTCGACAAGCAATATGGGAGCGATGCCAGGCCGCTTGAACGCATGGGTATTTTCGCGGTCCTTTTGCTGCCGCTTTTACTACCCAGCGCTTACAGCTTTTTCGTCCGAACTTCGCCGGATAAACCGTTTTCCAAATTGCGCCCATTTGTCGCCGGTTGGACAGTGGCGGCATTTATCGGTTTTGCGATCATCCCCAACCTAATAGAACACTACGCCTTGCCGCTGCTGGTGCCGCTATGCGTTTCGTTGGCGCCCCTCCTGCAAAGAGGTCTGACAGGCACAGCGGCAGGGATAGGACTGACCCTGCTCTATCTTGCAATGGGACCGGCGCTGAACCTGACCCATGGCCAACAGTCCCGCACCGAAACCGCCAACCTGGTTGCCGCGATGCGCAAACAAGATCCGGCAATGCGCCTGCTTGTCTATGATGGGCCGGTCTATCTCTATGCGCTAACCGGTTCGCACCCGCCCACTCCTCTTGTCTTTCCGCTTCACCTGTTTTTTCAGGCCGAGAGCAATGTCAGCCATCTCGATACGGTTGAGGAATTTCGCAAACTGATCGCCATGAAGCCCACCACCGTCGTCACGCGCGTGAGGGACAAGCCAGCCAATCTCTATAACCGAACGACACATGAAATGGTGAAGGACTATATTGCCCGGCATTGCGCGCAGAATTTCTCACGAACTCTCCATGACATGTATGGCGAGGTAAAACTGGTGGTGCACACGCAATGCGCCAATGGCACCGCAATCAACTCTGCGGAATAAACTTGCGATAGGCATCAATTGCACTGCCTACGCCCGCGCGCCGTGGGCGCAATAAATTTTGGCGGTTTCCCGGTTGTCCACACAGGAACTCTGCAATCAGATGACACGAGCCAAGGCTTGGCAGCTCCTGCCCCGCCCCAGCCAGTTAACCATTGCTGAAATGCACATGAATGGTGCGATGGCAGATAGGATGAACAGGAACCGTGCAGCGCCCGATGCGGCTCTGTGATGCCATTCAAGCCGNGNCTACACAGCGCCCGCAAAGCCAACATCAGGCGGCGCCCCGCCCTGATATCCTGTGCATCTGCATGGTTTCCGAAAGATTAGTAATCTTTACCTCCGCATTAGGAAGTTATCAAAGTTTCAACCCTAATGTTCGATGAACTTCTGGCACGCATTGCAAGTGCAGCAACTCGATGAACAGGGTACTGAAACAATGACGGCATTCGGTCGGCGAAACGGAATGAATAGCGGCGGGCAGCCGAATCGGCCCGCTTTTGGCGTTGCGCGTCCTTTGGGGCGCGGCGGCGATGCCAAGTCCGCAGGCACAGACGAAGCCCCAGCTCAACCGGTTCCTGGCGATGCCCCGGTTCCGGGCGGCGGCGACCAGTTCCCGCCCCTGCCTTCCGGAGATCAGGAAGGCCCAGGCGGAGCAGCGCAGAATTCCCGCGAAGATGCCATGACCCGGTTGGCTGATCGCGCCAATGCCGTGCATGAAAGCCAGGAACAAGGCGGTTTTGAAGCCTCNATCCACAAGATCAAGGAACAGGTGCTTCCGCGCTTGCTGGAGCGCGTCGACCCCGAAGCCGCGTCCACGCTGACAAAGGATGAGTTGTCCGAGGAATTTCGCCCGATCATCATTGAGGTGCTGGCGGATCTCAAGATCACCTTCAACCGGCGCGAGCAGTTTGCGCTTGAAAAGGTGCTGATCGATGAATTGCTGGGCTTTGGCCCGCTGGAGGAACTGCTCAACGATCCCGATATCTCGGACATCATGGTCAATGGCCCCGACCAGACCTATATCGAAAAAGGCGGCAAGCTGGTCATCGCGCCCATCAAGTTCCGCGACGAACAACATCTTTTCCAGATTGCCCAGCGCATCGTTAACCAGGTTGGCCGCCGTGTTGACCAGACCACACCGCTGGCCGACGCCCGGCTCAAGGATGGCAGCCGTGTGAATGTTATCGTTCCGCCGCTTTCGCTGCGCGGAACCGCAATCTCCATTCGTAAGTTCTCTGAAAAGCCAATTACGCTCGATATGCTCAAAGAGTTCGGCTCGATGAGTGACAAGATGTGCACCTCGCTCAAGATTGCCGGGGCTTGCCGGATGAACGTGGTGATATCCGGCGGTACCGGCTCTGGTAAAACGACCATGCTCAACGCCCTGTCCAAAATGATCGACCCGGGCGAGCGTGTGCTGACGATTGAGGATGCGGCCGAACTGCGCTTGCAACAGCCGCACTGGTTGCCGCTTGAAACGCGCCCGCCCAACCTTGAAGGTCAAGGTGAGATCAGCATCGGTGATCTNGTCAAGAACGCGCTGCGTATGCGCCCTGACCGGATCATCCTGGGCGAAATTCGTGGTGCGGAAGCTTTCGATTTGCTCGCCGCGATGAACACCGGCCATGACGGTTCGATGTGTACGCTTCACGCCAACAGCCCACGTGAATGCCTGGGCCGGATGGAAAACATGATCCTGATGGGCGACATCAAGATCCCGAAGGAAGCCATCAGTCGCCAGATCGCAGAATCTGTCGATCTGATCGTTCAGGTCAAGCGGCTTCGCGATGGCTCACGCCGCACCACCAACATCACAGAAGTGATTGGCATGGAAGGTGAAGTCATCGTGACACAGGAGCTGTTCAAGTTTGAATATCTCGATGAAACCGATGACGGCAAGATCCTGGGCGAATTCCGCAGTTCTGGACTGCGCCCCTATACGCTTGAAAAGGCNCGCCAGTTCGGTTTCGATCAGGCCTATCTTGAAAGCTGTCTCTGAATAAACAGCGCACCNCGCACGCCGGGCCGNNCCGCCCGGCGCAGGCAACGGCGCATCTGTTTGTTATGTTACGCCAATTGCCNCNAGCGCCAGACCAAGCAAGACCAGNGCGGCCAGGAGCATCCAGAAGAACAGCGATGTCCACGGCATAAAGCCGAACCTGTCGAGATCGTCACGCCTTAGCCTGCGCCGATCCCCCACCCAGGCGATAGCGGCCAGTATGGCTGCAGATATTCCAGCAATAGCAAGAGTTTCCACGGTAGTCATGGCAAGGCGCTTTGCCTTTACCAGTGGCCAGCGTAAAGCGCCAACTTGGATAGAACAGACCGCCCCACACTTGCCATACTGATCCGCATCATCGCCACACTGTTCCTGGCTACGTTGATGATGTTGGTGAAGCATGCCGACGCGCAAGGCATTGCGGTCCCCGAGATTATGTTCTGGCGTCAGTTCCTGACGATCCCCGCGCTGCTTTTGCTGCTGGGCATAACCGGGCAATTTCAGCGGCTGAAGACGCAGCGGATCAAAAGTCATGCGATCCGAGCAATTCTGGGCACGCTGGGAATGGCGTCACTGTTCGGAGCAACAATCCTGCTGTCGCTGCCGCAAGCCAGCGTTCTGACCTTCACAAGTCCGTTTTTTGCGGTGCTGCTTCCCGCCCTGTTCTTCGGGCAAAAGGCCGGCCCATGGCGCTGGACGGCGGTGGCCATCGGGTTCTGCGGCGTCCTGATACTGGCGCAGCCCGGATCGCAGGAAATTCACCCGATCGGCGCACTGGCCGGGCTTAGCGCGGCCCTGATCGTCGTGGTCGTCAGCTATCAGGTCAAGGATCTTGCCAGGACGGACGACCCGCTTGCCTGCGTGTTCTATCTTTCGCTGTTTGCCGCGCTTTTTCTTAGCCTGTTGCTGCCCTTCTATGCACAAAGCCATACCACATATGAGTGGTTGATACTCATTTCGATTGGTCTGACGGGCCTCATTAGCCAGTTCCTGCTCACTATCTCGCTCAAATATGGGGCGGTCTCGACCGTGCTGATCATGGATTACACCCTGCTGTTGTGGTCCACCTTTTACAGCTGGCTGGTGTTCGAGAACCTGCCGCAGACCAGCACCTGGCTGGGTGGACCACTGATCATAGCCGCCGGGATAATCATAACCTGGCGAGAACACCGGCTCCATCGCGCCGCTTCGTCCCTATCCGCAAACAAACTCGATTAATCGCTGAATCCGCCGATTTATCGCGACAGAGCTTGCCATTTGGGCAGTTCGCTGGAACATTCGGCGCGGATTGGCGCAACTTTGGCGTCCACAACAAAGAAACGAAAACCCGATGAAGAACAAAGCCATCCTGATTGCCCTTGTCTGTGGCATCAGCCTTTCTGCCGCTGCATGCAACACGGTTCGCGGCGTGGGTCAGGATCTCGAATCCGCAGCCGATACGGTTGACGACGCCACCTGAAAACGCGCCTCAGGGGCCAGTATCCGGCTTTCCGGAAATGTCCTCGGCTGACGTTTCAGGATCAATCTGCTCGTCAGCTGCAACGCTGCGGCGCGACCATATCGATGCAAGCAGGCTGCCGATAACAACGTGATTGACTGCCGAAATCGCGCTTGGCACCGGTGCCAGCGCGGCCTGCATCGGATTGGCAAACTGCGCGGCAAAGGCCGGGGTGGAAGCAAGGCTGGCTCCAAGGCCGCTGTTCTGCATACCCACTTCAATGCTGATGGTGCGCTGTTCCTCGCGCCCAAACCCGATCAGTCTGGTAATCAGGAAACCCAGCGCAAAACCCACCAGATGCAGCAGCAGCACAGCAAGCAGCAAAGCGCCTGCGTGCTCAGCTATCAGCGCGCGTGATTTGGCGATGATGCCCGCCACAATCACAACCACAACCAGCACAGACAATAGCGGTGAAACTGTCGCAACATTGCGGGTAATCCGCGGAAACAGTGTGTTGAGCAAAATCCCCGCGATCACGGGCAGCAACACAATCACGATCATTTCACGAAACAGGCTCCACCGGTCAATTTCGATGAAATAGCCCGCCAACCACCCGGTCAGAATTGGCGTCAAAGCGATAGCCACCAGGGTGGATGCCATAGTCATCGTTACCGACAGCGCCAGATTGGCGCGCGCCAGATAAGTCACCACATTTGACGCGGTGCCGCCGGGGCAACAGGAAACCAGGATCAACCCGACAGCCAGCCCGGTTTCCAGCTCAAAAGCCGCCGCCAGAGTGACACCGGCAAGCGGCATAACGGTGAATTGCAGGGCAATGCCGCCCGCCACACATCGCGGCATCGTCAGCACCCGCGCAAAATCAGTAAGCGAAAGCGTCAGCCCCATGCCCAGCATGATAACGCCTAACAGCACGCTGATCAGCGGCTGGCCGAAGGGTGCTATGCTGCCATCACCCACCCAGAGCCAATGCTGCGGCAAAAACCACGCCCACGCAGTTCCCAGCACGGTCCAGATGGCAAACAAGCTGGTGGCGCGCTGGATCAAGCGCCGTTACCCTTAGCCGCTGTTTCCGCTTCAATTTCGTTCAGTGCCAATTCCATCACCGTTGATTTTGGGAAGCCCTGATAGGCTGCAAATTGAAGCACAAATTCACGCATCTCTTCCATGGTTACAAGGCCGCTGTTCATTGCAGCGCGCGCATAAATCGCAACCGGTGTCGGCGCGCCGGTTGCGCACACGCTTGCAAGCGTGATCCAAAGCCGAGAGCGCTTGTCCAGACCCGGCCTGTCCCAAATCTCACCGAAGATGAAGTCTCGCGCAGCATCGGCCAGCGGCGTTGTGCTGCCTTCAGGCATCTCGAGGCCGGCGATTTCCTTTGCAAGTTTCCGGCCGCGTTCTGTTCTGTCCATTTTCCTGCTCCCCTTCAGATACAAGTCTCACTTCTTGTGGAAACCGGCGCGCAATTCCTAATCTTCAGAAGTGCCTTTCCAGACCAGAACGGGTTTTCGCGCCGCCTGGGTTTCATCAAGCCGCTGGCGCGGTGCGAAGAAGGGCGCAGCGTGCAGTGTTTCATCCTGCTCCAGCGCGCGCTGTGCAACGCTTCGAAACGAGGAGATAAACCGGTCCAGCCCCTGCTTGCTCTCGGTCTCGGTCGGCTCAACCAGCATCGCGCCCTTGACCACCAGCGGGAAATAGACCGTCATGGGATGAAAACCCTCGTCGATCAGGCCCTTGGCAATGTCCAGGGTCGAGAATCCTTCCGGAAGGCTCGTATCGCTGAATAGCGCCTCATGCATGCACGGCCCGCTATCGGCATAAGGCGCATCAAGGATATCTTCGCACGCGCGCAACACATAATTGGCATTGAGCACGGCATCTTCAGCGACTTGTTTCAAACCATCCGCGCCGTGACTCAAAATATACGCCAGCGCCCTGGTGAACATACCCATCTGGCCATGAAACGCTGTCATCCGGCCAAAGCTGTCGGGGGCATCATCTCTTGCCTCCCCCTCTTCTACAAGCTTTAGCACGCCTTCATCATCTCGGCAGACAAAGGGCAAAGGCGCAAAGGGGGCCAGCGCTTTTGACAATACCACCGGCCCTGAGCCGGGGCCGCCGCCGCCATGCGGGGTGGAAAAGGTCTTGTGCAAATTGATGTGCATCGCATCAATGCCCAGATCGCCGGGGCGCACCTTGCCCACGATCGCATTGAAATTGGCGCCGTCACAATAGACGAAGCCNCCTACCTCATGCACCGCATCGCCGATGGCTTTCATATCCACTTCAAACAGGCCGCAGGTGTTGGGGTTGGTGATCATCACGCCCGCCACATCGGGGCCAAGCCGCTGTTTGAGGGCTGCCAGATCAACGCGGCCGTCCGCATTGGCGGGAATGGTATCCACCTTGTAGCCC
>JGI24723J26617_10003006_pt1 | contig 12607 bp, 16 predicted proteins | sample Cruoilmetagenom6_FD_26617 | JGI IMG/M metagenome (IMG submission 26617) | reverse complement strand
ACTTTGATGGAATAGAACTCAAGCTCGTCATCCCAAGAGGGCGAAGCAATTGAGTAAGCGCGCAAAAGCGGTTTTCCATCGTCCTTAAGCAATCCGATCATNACGAATTCACCTGAGCGGAAACGCAGTGANTGAGGCCGCGCCACACGAAAGGAAAAGAGCGTATCGGTCCAATGCTTCACAGANTGCACAACTTGCGCGTNCGGCATGATTTTGGTCGGAGCCGTTGTTTGAACGTTCATAACGTGTCCTTTCAGGCAGCCTGTTCGGCGGCATTTTCAGAGAAATGGGTTTCTAGCTTGTTTTCGGTACCGTCCATGTCGTCTGCATTTGGCAGTGGGTCGCCAGCCTCGGTGATCACGGGCCAGATTTGGGAATACTTGGTGTTGAATTCGACCCATTTTTCCATGTCAGGTTCGGTGTCTGCTCGGATCGCGTCTGCCGGACATTCCGGTTCGCACACGCCGCAGTCGATGCATTCGACCGGGTCGATCACCAGCATGTTCTCGCCTTCGTAAAAGCAATCAACAGGGCAGACGGACACGCAGTCGGTGTATTTACAGGCGATACAGTTATCTGTGACGACAAAGGTCATATGGTTTTCTCCGAATCTTTTTTTCCGGTTTGCCGCAGTGCAGCGGCGCTGTCCGTAAACAAATTGCTATTGGGCGATTCTGCATTGCGGCACAGTGATCGAAATACGGAGGATAAAGATGATACACACGCTTTCTGCCACACCCGATGCGCGCAATCTGACAGTGCTTTGGGACAGTGGAGAGACATCAGAACTGCCTGCAGATGTCTTGCGCCGCGAAGCACGAGACGCGGATTCGCGCCGTGAAGTCATTGTTAACGGAAAGATAAACGTCGCCCCCGACCTGACCATCACCGGACTATTTCAGGTGGGTAGCGTTGGCATCAACGTCCATTTTTCAGACGGACATGCGCGCGCGATCTATCCGTTTCCGTATCTTCGCGAACTTTCCGACAGGTTTGGAAACTAATTGACAGTGCTCGTGCTGCAGTGCGGCGCAGACTGAAAAAAACGGCGAGACTGCCAGGAGCCCCTAATGGACGAAATACTCGACGGAACCACACAGATCGACTGCGATATTCTGATCATCGGCGGTGGAACAGCAGGCCCAATGGCCGCGCTGAAGGCGAAACGCAAAAACCCCGAGGCCAACGTTGTGTTGTTGGATAAGGCGAACGTCAAACGCTCTGGCGCGATCTCGATGGGAATGGACGGGCTGAATAACTCGGTCATTCCGGGCTATGCCAGTCCCGAGCAATACACCAAGGAAATCACCATCGCCAACGACGGCATCTGCGATCAGGCAGCTGTCTTGCGTTATGCTGAAGAATGCTTTGGCATTATCGAAGAGCTCGACAGTTTTGGCATCCGCTTCCAAAAAGACAACAATGGCGAATATGACGTTAAAAAGGTGCACCACATCGGCACCTATGTTTTGCCGATGCCCAATGGCGATACCGTTAAGAAAGCTCTCTACCGTCAGCTTCGAAAAGCACGCATCAACATCGTGAACCGTTATATGGCGACACGTTTGCTGACCGGCGAAGGCCGCGTCGCGGGCGCAATCTGTGTGAATACACGCACCGCAGAGTTCTTGGTCGTTCGTGCCAAAGCGGTCATCATGGGCCTTGGCGCAGCTGGGCGTCTGGGTTTGCCGACAAGTGGGTACCTTTATGGCACCTACGAAAACGCGTCGAACTCTGGCGAAGGGTACGCGATGTCGTATCACGCCGGGGCAGGGCTGGCGAACCTCGAGTGCTATCAGATCAACCCGTTGATCAAGGATTATAACGGTCCGGCGTGCGCATATGTCGCCGGGCCGATGGGNGGNTATACCGCCAACGCCAATGGCGAGCGCTTTATTGAGTGCGATTACTGGTCAGGCCAAATGATGCANGAGTTCTTTGACGANCTTCAGGGCGGCAAAGGGCCTGTTTATTTGAAGCTCAACCATCTCGCAGAAGAAACTGTTGCTGAGATAGAGCGTGTGTTGCACATCGTCGAACGCCCGACGCGCGGCCATTTCCACAGAGGGCGCGGCACGGATTACCGCAAGCAGATGATCGAAATGCACATCTCGGAGATTGGCTTTTGTTCTGGCCACTCGGCCAGTGGCGTTTTCGTTGATGAACGCGCGCGCACAACAATCCCAGGCCTGTACGCGGCCGGCGATATGGCAAACGTGCCGCACAATTATATGCTGGGCGCTTTCACCAACGGCGCTTTTGCCGGGCTGGATGCGGTCGATTTTATCAAGGATGTTGATTACGCGTCGTTCGATCAAGGCGATGTGGATGCGGAACGCACCCGCGTTCTGGCACCGACATTGCGTGACGATGGTATCCCGCCAAACCAGATCGAATATAAAACGCGCCGTCTGGTGAACGANTATCTGCAACCGCCAAAAGTTACTGCCAAGATGGAACTGGCGCAGCAACGTTTCGAAGAGGTGCGCGATGACATGGAGCAGGGTATGATCGCCCGCGATGCCCATGAATTGATGCGCGCGCTTGAAGCCTCTACCATTTTGGATTGCGCCGATATGGCCGCGGCGGCCTCTCTCTATCGGACCGAAAGCCGCTGGGGTCTGTACCATAACCGCGTCGAATATGAACGCGATGATGAAAACTGGTTCTGCCATACGATCCTGACCAAAGGCGACGATGGAAAGCCAGCGCATACCAAAAAAGATGTTCAGCCTTACAAGGTCGAGATCGATGATGACGAAAAAGACGCCTATGCCAACCAGCGCGTTGTTGCGGCGGAATAAGATTAGGAATTCAAGACCATGCCTCTTGCTCAAACCTCTACAATCGTTCCGGTCGTTGTCGACAAAGACCTGTGTATCGCCGANAAGGGCTGCACCGTCTGCGTGGATGTNTGCCCGCTTGATGTCTTGCGCATCGCTGCGACCGAAGACGGAACCCAAACTGCTTACATGAAGTACGACGAATGTTGGTACTGCATGCCATGCGAGGCGGATTGCCCAACTGGTGCTGTCACCGTCAACCTTCCCTATTTGCTGAAGTGAGCCGGATATGAACGCGCTATTCGAAGATTTTGATGAGATTGCTGATCTGGCCGAAGGCCTTGATGATCCTACACCTGGTGGACGGATCATGGCCATTATCGAACTGGCTGACAGCGCAAACCCTGATGCAATCCCTTATCTGGCGCGCGCGATTGGTGANGTCGATGCAGGTGTGCGCAAACAGGCAGCGATTGCGTTGAGCGACTTCGACGGACCGGAANCNGCAGCAGCCTTGGTTTCTGCCCTAAGCGATGCTGACCCGGCTGTTATTCAGGCCGCGACAGTCAGTTTGAAAGAACTGAAAGACCCCGCAGCAGGCGATTCAATTCTGCCACATCTGGAAGATACGGACGTGGGCAAACTGACGGCCTGTCTTGCAGGGATCAAAGAACTGCGCCGCCCCGAAGCGATGGGGCCTGCGGTTTTTGCACTAAAAAGCGATGCGACGGACGTGCGCGTTCAGGCGGTTGGTGTTATCGGTTGGTTGCGGGATGAGGGATCATTGCCCGCATTACGCGATGCCGCCAATGACCCCGATACGCAAGTGCGCCGCACGGCTCTTTCTGCCTTGGGTTTTTCAAAAAGCGCACACGCCGAGGCAACTCTGATCGAAGGGTTGAATGACCCGGAATGGCTGGCGCGCGAAGCGGCTGCTGAAACGCTGGCCAAAGCGGGCAGCCCAAACAGCATCCCGGCGTTGCGTTCGGCGCTGGAAGACGCGTTCTGGCAGGTGCGCCTGAAAGCAGTGCGTTCGCTTGGTAAACTTGATGCAAAAGAAGCGGCACACGAAATCGGACCTATGATGGATCTTTCCATTCCGAATTTGCGCAAAGAATGCGCGGCTGTTCTTGGGGAATTGGCGGTGAAAGAAACCGCGCAATATCTTGAGAAATACGTTGATGATCCAGACCCGGATGTTCGTAAGAACGTGCGGTGGGCTTTGGAGAAAATGAAGCTCTAAAACGGTCAATTACAGCCCTGATATATGCCTCTTCAAGCAAGGTTGCTTGGAGGGGTATTTCTGTCGCCAAATTACCCCTAAATCATTGTTTTTAAATTAAAAAATAGATGCCCGATTCTTAATCGGACAGTGTTTTCTGCGTTGCAGAAACGGTTAGATTGCACACATCAGTGTGTTTGGGCGATGAAAAAACAGTCAAAGCAATATTTATGCCAGTTTCGCGTTGGCAGGCCCTTATCAAAGGTCATTAACACTCGAATACTGTCTTCAGAACTAAGCTGTAAATGGACAGGAGAAGAAGATGACGAGAATGCCTTTACTAAGACACGCCTTACTTGCCGCGACTTTGATGCCGCTTGCTTCTACCGCATGGGCCGAGAAAATTTCCATTGCTGTTGGCCACCAATCGATGTGCACCGATACCTACACGGCAGGCATCGTCATCAAAGAGCTTAAGCTTTTGCAAAAGTATCTGCCAACGGATGGCAAATATGCAGATGCCGAATACGACATCTCTTGGGCTGACTACAGCTCGGGTGGTCCGATCACAAACCAGATGCTGGCCAACAAGCTGAACTTTGGCGTGATGGGCGACTATCCTTTGATCGTAAACGGCGCCAAGTTTCAGGAAACTGACAGCCTGCGTACGCTTTATGTGGCTGGCACTGGCTACAACCTAAAAGGCTCGGGGAACGCGATCGTTGTTCCGGTCGAAAGCGACATCTATTCAATTGATCAATTGGCCGGAAAAGAAGTTTCAACGCCCGTCGGCTCGGCGGCCTGGGGCATGTTGCTTAAGGCGATGCAAGACAACGAAATTCCATCGTCCGACTACGTTTTGAAAAACCAAAGTCCCGCGGTCGGTGCCGCCAACATCGCAGCGGGCAAGATCGATGCCCACTCTGATTTCTGCCCGTGGTCCGAGATCATGGAATTCCGCGGAACAGGGCGCAAAATCTATGACGGTTCGGAAACCGGTGTGCCTTACCTGCACGGTGTTGTGGTGCGCGAAGATTTTGCGATGGAATACCCAGAAGTCGTACAGGCCTTTATCAAGGCAGTCTGGGAAGCAGGCGAGTGGATCCGCAGCGACCCGATGGAAGCCGTGACCTTGATGGAAGGTTGGACTGGCGTCGAAAAAGAAGTGCTGTACCTTTACTTTTCTGAAGGCGGTCACCTGACGCTTGAGCCATCGATCAAACAAGAATGGGTCGATGCGCTGGCTTTTAACCACGGCGTTCTGGTCAAGGAAAAGGCCATCCCGCCGCTCGACTTTGATGCGTGGATTTCCGAAGACTTCATCAAAGCGGCCTACTCCGAACTTGGCGTCGATTACGAGACTGACAAAGCTATGGTCGTTGATCCTTCCGTGGCCAACCAGGGTTTGCCAAATGAAGTATGGCATCCGCGNGATGGCGTCAGCACCTATGGCTCGATTCCCGAATTCCTGGAAGCGGTTGCTGCAATGCAGGCCACCGGCACACAGCTGAACGCGACATATGTCTACGACAGCGAAACCGGCCTAAAGCTTTTCGGCAAGACAGCGTTCTGGGTCAAAGCGGGCGACGACTATGCCACCTTCTTGCGCAAGGGCGAAGCAGAAGTTTTTGCCTCGGGCAATAGTGGCACGCTTGTCTCTTTTGACGAGGCGATTGCCGACTTCATTCACGAAGGCTGACCCTTAGCCTTTCAAAGCTGGCCTCGGGCACTTTTTTCCCTTTCGTGCCCGGGGCTTTCACGCAAATACCAACGGGGCAATACAGCTATGCAAAACGCAATGGAAAAAGAACCGACACCGGGCGACGCGGCGCAGGAAACGGGCAGCTCTGCGCAATCCGCACCGGCAACTCCGGAAGGTCCGTCGTTTCGCATACCCCTTCCAAGCAAAACGCAAATGGGCAGCGTTGGCATGGCAATCGGATCGCTTGCGACGGGCATTTTGTTTTGGCACATCGCAACCGCGATCAACCTGGATTTATATATCAACTTCTCGAATGTGCCGACGCCGCTGACGGTTTTTGTGGCGTTTATCGCGCATATTCAAACCTCGGAATTCTGGATCCATATCGGTGTGTCGATGCGCCGGATATTGATCAGCTATTCCTTCGCGGTCGTGCTGGGTATTGGCATCGGTTTGGTCATGGGCCGTTCGCGCATCGCGCGCGCATTTATCATGCCCTACATCGAAGTGATCCGCCCNATACCGGCTGTCGCCTGGATTCCGCTCGCGATCCTGATGTGGCCGACCGAGGAAAGCTCTATCATTTACATCACCTTCCTGGGCGCCTTGTTCCCTATCGTGCTGAACACGTTACACGGGGTAGAGCAGACGCCAGAAGTTCTGGTGCGCGCCGTTCAATCGCTCGGGGCATCCAAGCTGGACGTGTTCCGCCATGTGGTGATCCCTGCAGCCTTGCCGTCTATCGCCGCTGGTTTGGCGATTGGTATGGGTGTCAGTTGGTTTTCGCTTCTCGCCGGCGAGATTATCTCGGGCCAATACGGCATCGGGTATTTCACTTGGAACGCTTACAGCCTGATTAATTATCAGGACATCGTCGTTGGTATGCTGGTAATCGGCGGGCTTGGCACCGCGTCAACCGCCGCTGTCAAAGCCATGACCAAACCAATGCTCAAATGGCAGAAGAGGACACGCTGATGCAGGTTCTCTCAACACTTGGCAGCACGGTTCGCAAGGATTGGCGTCGCATCCTTGGCTTTGGCCTTTGCTTTGCGCTGATCTTCCAAGTGGTGATGATGATTGCCCTGATAGTCAGGTTTCAGGCATTCCCCAACTACGCCACCTTCTATGACTGGATCGGGAATGCGTCGCATATTATCCGCTCGACTCCGTCCTGGAGCGATGTGTGGCCGATCATCTGGGAAGAGTGGCTGATCGAGATCGGCTTTATGAACTATGATTTTGGCAACGGTATTTCCGAATGGAGCCTTAACGTTGTGCCGTCGCGACTGGTTGTGCTGGCTTTCCTAGGCGCTTTGATCGCGCTTTGCCTGTCGCTTTTGCGGCAAAACACTTGCACGACGGGCACTTCAAGCACGCTGCGCGCAACAACCGGTCTGGGGGCCATGCTCGTTGCTATGACGGCTGGCACTATGAGCTGGGTTGTGTGCTGCGCCACGCCGTCCTGGGTCGTTGGCCTTGCGATGCTGGGTCTTGGTGTTTCGACCTCTCTGGCACTTGAAACAATGGGCCCGCTTTTGCAGGGCACCGGGTTTGGCGTGCTCTTTGCAACGATCTTCTTTCTTGCGTGGCGGAAAACCCGCGTCACAGAAGCCTATCCTAAAGGAGCGCTGAACAATGCTTGATGTCCTGAAATTCCAACCCGAGGCCACGGACGTTGGCAAAGGCCAGATTGATATCACCGATGTATCGATCACCTTTGGAAATGGGCCCGGCGCGTATCAGGCGACCGAGAAAACCTCGATCAGAATCAAAGCGGGTGAGTTTGTTTGTATCCTTGGCCCGTCTGGTTGCGGGAAATCCACGCTGTTGAATTCGATTGCTGGATACGTTGAGCCAACCACCGGCAGCGTTACGGTAGATGGCGAGACTGTTAAGGAACCGGGCCCGGATCGCGGCATGGTGTTTCAACAATACTCGCTTTTGCCCTGGAAGACGGTTTACGAAAACGTCGCCTTTGGCCCACGCATGGCCGGGCATACAAGAACTGAAGCAGGTTCAACGGCCAACACGTTTCTGGAATTGGTGGGGCTAAAGAAATTCGGTAACCGCTATCCGGCAGAGCTGTCCGGAGGGATGCAGCAACGTGTCGGTATTGCGCGCGCACTTGCCAACTATCCGTCGGTCTTGCTGATGGACGAACCTTTTGGCGCGTTGGATGCGCAAACGCGCCTGATGATGCAGGAAAGCTTGCTTGATATCTGGCGCAAGTTCGGCACCACGGTTGTTTTCGTCACCCACGATGTGGACGAGGCGGTGTTTCTTGCTGACCGCGTTCTAATCATGAGTGCGGCGCCAGGGCGGATCATTGAGGATGTGAAAGTCGGACTAGAGCGGCCNCGAACAACCGATATGGCAACCTCGCCCGAATACATGAAAGCGCGGCAGTTCTGTCTGGACACGATCCGGGCCGAAAGCCGCAAAGCATTCGCGGAGCAAAACAAATGAAATGGATCGCTTTGATTTGTGCTGCCCTTTGTCTTGCCACACCTGCGTCAGCTCAAGTGCAGGGCGTTATGCTGGATGAACCCGTCACCTTGCCTGATTTCGCGTTTTCCAACGAGTTAGGCGAAAGCTTTACACCAGATGACACCAAGAACGCCTGGACCCTCGTGATGTTCGGCTTCTTGTCTTGCCCGGATGTCTGCCCTTTCACCTTGGGCAACCTTGAAGCCGCAGTCGCCGAAACGGGTATGCGGGTGCGCCCGGACAACGTACCAAATGTGGTCTTTGTCTCTGTCGATCCTGACCGTGATGCCGAATTCGTCAGTGAGTATGCCAAGTTCTTCCATCCGGACTTTGAAAGCTACACAGGCGAGCGCGATCAGATCGACGCAATGGTCGAAGCCACCGACAGCTACTACCGACTTTTGGACCCCGACCACACTGGTTTTTACGACGTGCAGCATACTTCGGCTGTTTCGGTCATCGCCCCCGATGGCACGTTGCGCGCGAAGCTTCAGCCGCCGTTTGACCCCGGTTTGACGGCTGAATTCCTTGCGCGCTTGCAAATCACTTATCGAAAGGAGCTTTCACAATGAAAAAGGCTATTCTCATTGCCTGTCTTTTCTGCCCCTCACTTGGCTTTGCTGGCGATATCACCATCGCAGATGCCTTTGTACCAATGGCGCCAAATGGTGTGATGGCACATGCTGCCTATATGCAAGTGACCAATTCCGGCGATGCGAGCCGCAGCCTTATTGGTGTCAAAGCCCCTGACTATGCGATGGCACATATTCACCAAAGCATGGANAAAGACGGCATCGCNACGATGATGTCNATGCACCAGTTGGACATNAAACCGGGGCAGACCGTCGTTATGGAACCCGGTGGGTTGCATATCATGCTGATGAAACCTTCGGACCCGTTAGAGCTTGGTGGCACCGTCGCGTTTGACTTGGAGTTTGCCAACGGCGAGACCATGCGGGTCACCGCGAATGTTGTTCGGCGCGATGGCACTTCGTAAATCACTTTGGATATCGCTGACGGCACTTGCCGGTCCGGTATGGGCGGATTTCGACGCAACAGCCTATCCGCCCTACGAGCGCTGTGCTTTGTGTCACGGTCTGTTCGGCCAATCCCACAACGCCAAATTCCCACATCTGGCGGGACAAAAGCCTCGGTATATCGAAGCGCAGTTGGCGGCGTTTCTGTCTGGCGACCGAACCAACGACGGCGGGCAGATGTCTGCGATCGTCACCGAGCTCAAACCCGAGGAATTGCCGGTGGTTGTCGCGTGGTTTTCAACTCAGGAACCGCCACCGCCGAGCGCTGCACCACAAGACTCGGTTGGTGAAAGACGTGTCGCCGAGCTTGGTTGTTTTGAATGTCATATGGACGAGGCCGAGTCGGTGCCTTACCTCAGCGCACAGCACCCAGGCTACATTGAAAAGCAAATGACCGACTTTACAACCTATGCCCGTGGCAGTGGGAACATCCACAAAAACCTTCTAACTCCCGTCACATCCGACATAGCGGCCATCGCCGCCTATTTCGCGTCTTTGGAGCGACCCAAATGAAAGACATTTCAAACGAAATTCCAGCCGACGAACCGCGCGCAATTTTCCTGTCCGAGTATATTCTTGAAATCAACAAAGGAGCCGGATTTCTGGCGTCTCTTTCGAGTGAGGATCAGAAAACTGTGCGCAGGCTGGGAACGCGGTGTGTTGTCAAAAAAGGACAAGGCGTATTTTTTCAGGGCGATCCCCACACGGGTGTTTGGGTGATTGATTCCGGGCGTGTGCGCACTTTTTACACCGGGCCATCGGGCCGCGAAATCACGCTCGCTTATTGGAGCCCCGGGCATTTTGTCGGCGGGCCTGAGGTGTTCGGAACCGGACGCCATGTCTGGTCGGCAGACACGCTGGATGACTGCGAAATGCTGTTTTTGTCTGGTGCAACCATGCGCAAGCTTGTCCGCGAAGTGCCCGACGCAGCCGTGGCTGTNATCGAAGGCTTGGTGAACAAAGGGAAATGTTATTCCGCCCTGATCCAGATGCTTGGCACACGCACCGTTTCCGAGCGTTTGAAACAGTTGTTGCTGATCCTTGCCGATACCTATGGGCGCCATGAAGGCAGCGATATTATCGTGGATAGAACAATCACTTATGAACAGGTCGCCTCGATCGTCGGCGCAACCCGCCAGTGGATCACACAGTCATTCGACCGTATGCAGTCGGAGGGTGTTGTGACGGTGTCTCGTAAGGAAATCACAATTCACGACGTTTCCAAACTTGAAGAGTGAAAAACACCGAAAATGTGCCTAGGGGCACTGTCAGAGATAACCGGGTTAAGGCGGGCCGNGTGGTGACTTGGCTTTTCGGTTTTGGTGGAACCGATTTGGCCCTGTGTTTGCCGTCGAAATCAGGTGAAAACCGGATCAGCCGGATGCGTGTCTATTCGAACTGGCCGTGGCATCTGGACGAGGTTTTCGTAAAGACTAATGGTGAAAGGCACAACCTTTGGCGGGCTGTGGATCAAGAGGGCGAGGTGCTCGAAAGCTATGTCACCGTGACCGATCTACTGTGGTTTTACGGCGCCGCGATGAAGGTTATCGGCAATGCTGGTCGACAAGGAACCGGCCGATTGCTGAACAACTTGGCTGAGATTTCTCACATGCCATTTCGACGAAGAGGATGGGCCATCCTGCGCTTTTGGCGGATGCAAATTTTGCAGAATTTCGTCTCTGGCCATTCGTCGGTCTGCAACCATTTCAACCAGGAACGCCACCTTTACTCACGCGACAATTTCAAGCTCAATCGCACCGCTGTGCTCGCCTAGTGGAGACTAGTTCGCATTCGTCTGGCAGCACCACTGGAAAGGCTCTAGAGAATGTCGGATGACAATTCAGTGGCAGGTCAAATGATATTTCAGGAGAACATAAATGACTGACAATCGGAGCTTATTGACCTTCGCAAATCTTACAGGATTGGCGCATAAATCAGAATTCCCATTTGGTGCTCGCTCCGAATCATACACCTTCAACTCTGGCGTTAGGTTCATTGCAAAGGTTTACGACAGCGCCAACAGCTTTGGTGCCCAGGTTTGGTATGACGTTGCAAGGAACAAACTGGTTATTGGTAGCGTAGTGACGCAATTGAGAAACCGTCCGGTTCAGGGAACGGAAAATGGCAATTATGAACCTAAAAAAATGGGCGGAGGTTAGGGCGAACTCTTGCAGAATCTCATATCAGAATATCTTTGGAAATTGGTGCTCACCATTGTTCTGGCAGCGGCCGCTCAAGTCGGCCTATTCATATTTGTTGCTGATGCAGGAATTGATCCCGTAAAAGAATTTGGTGCGGGTGCGAAATACCTGATGATCCATGGGATCAACCGGACTTCATTACTGGAATTTATGTCGATCACATCAATATTGGCTGCTGCTTTGTGTGTGGCCGCTGACACGGTCCACACGATTTGGCGCCTGCCATTTGCAATAAAACAAGAAAAGTTAGTTTTCGATACCTTAATGAATCGAAATGGTCCGTTATGCACATTTAGTGTTAGTCGTATCTCGCTGGCGACAGCTTTTGTTCTTGTTTTCCTTATCCAGATCGCTGGCTACTCTATTCACGATGCGGACCTAAGGCCAAGAGGATCTTTGGACTTCTTGGCATTTTCCAAATTTACGATGCAACTTGTGCTGGTTTCATACATTCCAACCTTTTTGTTGGTCGGAGTGTTCGCGCATATTTTAAATCAACGGCAAATATAGACCAAAGTATTTAGGAGAAAACTACGGCCGGACTATATTGTGAAAAAGAAAGACGAGATACAATCAACTTGGCACTGTCAGACAAAACTTGGTTGAAGAGGGCAGGCAGCTCACCTAGCGTTTCTAGATGGCAAAACGCAGCCCATTTCGCTATTTCAAGACGAGCCCCGAGATCATTCGCCTTGCTGTGATGTTGTACGTTCGTTTTCCGCTTTCACTCCGGAATGTTGAAGACCTTCTGCATGAACGNGGTATCGAAATCAGCCATCAGACGGTTCGGTTTTGGTGGAACAAGTTTGGTCCACTGCATGTCATCGTGACCGATCAACTGCGGTCTTACGGCGCCGCGATGAAGGTCATCGGCNATGCTTGCTGACTAGAAACCGGCCGTTTGCATAACAACCGGGCGGAGAATTCACACCTACCGTTTCGACGACGAGAGCGCACAATGCTGCGTTTTGGGCGGATACGAACCTTTCACAGTTGCCCGTGTCGCCCTACATCCTGTTCTGCCGAAACAAAGGGGATAAACCTTTGGTTGTGAAATTCCCACAAAAGGATCAAATTTTGTTCTGAACAGTAATACTATGGTGTCGCAATGCTTGGCCGTGCTTTATCATGGTCTTAAGGGATTCAATCTGAAAGGGAGTATTATTATGCGCTGT
>JGI24723J26617_10003002_pt1 | contig 12623 bp, 12 predicted proteins | sample Cruoilmetagenom6_FD_26617 | JGI IMG/M metagenome (IMG submission 26617) | reverse complement strand
CGCGCCCCGATGTTTTCGACGGTTTGGTTCACGTCCGCGGATATTTTGGCGATGGCGGCGATGCCGTCTTTGGTGAATGTCACATCGACATCTTCGGTTTGCATTAGGGCCGTGTATTGCAAGGTTAGCGCATTGTCGGTTTCTGTCAGGATGCGCACGAAATCTTCTTCGGTCAGGGCGCGTAATTCAACGCGGATCGGTAAACGGCCCTGAAGTTCGGGCAGCAAATCAGACGGCTTAGCGATGTGAAACGCGCCTGATGCGATGAACAAAATGTGGTCGGTTTTCACCGGCCCGTGTTTGGTGGAAACGGTGGTGCCTTCGATCAAGGGCAGCAAATCACGCTGCACGCCTTCGCGCGATACATCGGCGCCGCGTGCGTCAGACCGCGCGCATACCTTGTCAATCTCATCCAGAAAAACGATGCCGTTTTCTTCGACTGATTTAATCGCTTCATTATTGACCGCCTCTTGATCAACCAGTTTGTCGGCCTCTTCGTTGATCAAAACTTCATAACTGTCGGCAACCTTCATTTTACGTTTTGTGGTGCGCCCACCCATGGCTTTGCCGAAAAGATCTCCTATGTTCATCATGCCCATACCGGCACCGGGTTGACCGGGGATATCCATCATTTGCATCGGGTTTGATGTGTCCGCAACTTCAACTTCAATTTCCTTGTCGTCCAGTAGCCCGTCGCGTAGTTTTTTGCGGAACATTTCACGGGTCTGTTCGCGTGCGTCCGCACCACAAAGGGCATCGATAACACGTTCTTCCGCGCTGTTGTGTGCGTTGGCTTTTACGGTTTCACGCATCTCTTCGCGCACCATGATGATGGCGCTATCAACCAGATCACGGACAATCTGTTCCACATCGCGGCCAACGTACCCGACCTCGGTAAACTTTGTCGCTTCGATTTTTAGAAACGGGGCCTTTGCAAGCCTAGCCAAACGGCGGGAAATTTCAGTTTTGCCAACCCCTGTCGGGCCGACCATCAGGATGTTTTTCGGATAAACTTCATCGCGGATATCATCTGCCAATTGTTTGCGCCGCCAGCGATTACGCAGAGCAACGGCAACAGCACGTTTTGCATCACTTTGGCCGATAATGAAACGATCAAGTTCGGATACGATTTCGCGGGGGGTTAAGTCAGTCATTTTTTAATCACTTCTACAGTCATGTTGCCGTTTGTATAAACACAAATTTCCGCTGCAATCTCTATTGCTTTGCGGGCAATTATTTCAGCATCGTCTTTGCCGTCCATCAATGCGCGCGCAGCAGCTAGCGCAAAATTGCCGCCTGATCCGATGGCGGCAATATCATGTTCGGGCTCCAGAACATCACCTGCACCCGTGATGACAAACAAGTCCGCCCCGTCAGTGACGATCAGCATGGCTTCCAGATTGCGTAGATATTTGTCCATGCGCCAGTCCTTGGCCAGCTCTACAGATGCTTTGGCCAGTTGGCCGGGTGTTGCTTCCAATTTTGCTTCAAGTCGTTCCAGCAAAGTAAACGCATCTGCGGTAGAGCCTGCAAACCCGCAAACGACATCATGCCCGCCGGGGGACAAGCGGCGTACTTTGCGTGCGGTGCCCTTGATAACGGTCTGACCGATGCTGACCTGCCCGTCGCCGGCAATAACAACTTTGCCGTCTTTTTTTACGCCTATAATCGTTGTGCCGTGCCAGCCGGGAAATTTGCCTGTCTCAGACATTGCTCACCTCATTTTCTTTCGTTTGAATATATGGTGTTCGCGACTGCGATACAATGACTTCAATAATTTCATTGACTGTTGTTATATTGTGTGTATGTACACTTATATGAACTTTAATGACCCAGAAAACTGTCTTACATATAATGCCCAGCGTATCGCAAGGTCGATGGCAAGGCAGATGGAAATTGCATTGCGACCCGTAGGGCTGACCAGTCAACAATTTTCGACATTGACTGTATTACGGCACCATAAAACCATGTCGACATTAGATTTGGCTGATAAACTGGGCGTTGAGCGCACAACAATGACCCGAAATATTGAACAAATGCGTCGCAAAAACTGGCTGGAAGCAGCCAAGTCAAAAGATCAACGGGTGCGGGCCTTTCAGTTGACAGACGCAGGTTCAAAACTTCAAGCCGAAGCTTTGCCTCTTTGGAAGGAACAGCAGGCAAATTTTCTGGAATATTTAGGAGATAATACAGCAAGCAATCTAATTTCTTTGGCAAGCAAAGTCTAAATTCAAATCTTATAACGTGTATATACACAAAAGGAAACACGATGACTAGTCAAACGACAAACACAAATCTAACAGTAAGGGGCCCATTTAGGTCACCGACATTTATTGGTATAACGCTGGCATGGTTCGCCATAGTTGCATACCTTTCTATTACTGGTTATTTTGATACACCGATTGGTGTTTTACCAACAAAAATGCCAATTTTCTTCATGATCCCGCCTATCCTATTTATACTGGCACTTTTCACGTCAGATAATGTAGCACGCTGGGCAGATCAGGTAGATGTTACAACGGCCACATCGTTACAAAGCTGGCGTGTGATGGGCTTTACCTTTCTATTTTTATGGGCGCTGGGCGAGCTTCCGATGGTTTTTGCTTTGCTGGCAGGTTTTGGTGATGTTGCCACGGGCGCGTATGCTGCGTTTGTAACTGTAAAAGTCAGCCAACGCAAAACCGGGTGGAAAACATCTGCGCGACGGGTGATATATATGGGGGGAATTGATTTTGCCGTTGCCGTGGTGACAGGTTTGTTGTCTGCGGTTGGTTACTTGAAGGTTTACGAAGGCGAAGTTTCAGCCCACCTTATGACAGCCTTTCCAATGGTGATGTTTCCGGTATTTGTTGTACCGGCTTTTATTATTCTGCACATTTTGGCTTGGCGCGGTATTTCGAAAGCATAATAAAAAAGGCACCGCAGTGTATTTGCAGTGCCTTTAAAAACCAATGTAATGCTTACCTAGTCCAGATTGCGTTCAATCTCTTCCGTTGTGAAAATCTCAATTACATCGCCTTCACGGATGTCTTCGTAATTTTCAAACGCCATACCACATTCTTGCCCTGCATGAACCTCTTTTACTTCATCTTTGAAGCGTTTTAGAGTTTTCAGCTTGCCTTCGTGGATTACAACGTTGTCACGCAACAGGCGTACACCTGCCTCACGACGGGCAACGCCTTCGGTGACTTCACAGCCGGCAATTCTGCCGGAACCCGTGATTTTGAAGACTTCCTTGATCGTCGCATATCCGATGAATGTCTCTTTGATTTCTGCAGACAACAGACCAGATGCTGCTGCTTTGATATCGTCCATCAGATTATAGATGATCGAGTAATAGCGAATTTCAACGCCTTTTTGATTGGCGCTGTTACGTGCCGGTGCATTCGCCCGCACGTTAAAACCAATGATGGGCGCGCCAGAGGCTTCGGCCAATGTCACATCGGATTCGGTGATCGCACCAACGCCTGCATGCAAGACACGCACGCGAACCTCATCGTTGCCAACTTTTTCCATCGCCTGCACGATAGCTTCGGTAGAGCCCTGAACATCTGCTTTGATCAAAATNGGCAATTCGGAAACAGTTTCATCCGCTTTGGCTTTTGCCAGTAATTGGTCAAGCGTTGTGCCTGCGCCAACAGAAGCTTTTTTGTCTTTGCTGACCTGAGCGCGATAATCTGCAATTTCACGAGCCTCGGCTTCTGATGTGACAACATTTAGTACATCACCCGCTTCAGGNGTGCCGTTCAGGCCCAGAACTTCGACAGGAACCGAAGGNCCGGCTTCTTTCACTTGTTCGCCTTTATCGTTGATCAAAGCGCGAACCTTGCCCCACTGCTCACCGACAACAAAGATGTCTTTGTGGCGCAATGTACCTGCCTCAACCAATACCGTAGCAACAGGCCCACGACCTGTATCAAGCTTAGCTTCGATAACAGCGCCTTGTGCGGGGCGGTTTGGATTTGCTTTTAGCTCTAGCAACTCAGATTGTAGTGCTATGGCCTCTAGTAATTTATCCAGACCCATGCCGGTCATTGCAGAAATCTCAACGTCTTGCACTTCACCTGACATTGCTTCAACAATAACTTCATGTTGCAGCAGTTCTGTGCGCACTCGGGTGGGGTCTGCGCCTTCGACGTCCATTTTGTTAATGGCGATAATAAGGGGAACATCTGCCGCCTTTGCGTGCGCAATTGCTTCGATAGTCTGTGGCATAACACCATCATTAGCAGCGACAACCAAAACAACAATATCGGTGACTTGCGCACCGCGCGCCCGCATGGATGTAAAGGCTGCGTGGCCCGGTGTGTCCAGGAATGTCAGCACAGTGCCATCTGTCGTGATTTGATATGCGCCTATATGCTGGGTAATTCCACCCGCCTCGCCGGAAACAACGTTTGCTTTACGCAATTTATCCAAAACAGAGGTTTTACCATGGTCAACATGGCCCATGATTGTGATCACGGGCGCACGCGGCTTCAGATCTTTTTCATCGTCTTTAATGGCTTGAATTGCATCTTCAACATCAGCGTCGGACACACGTACAACCTTATGGCCAAACTCTTCGACGATTAATTCGGCAGTATCTGCATCAATAACTTGGTTTTGCGTTGCCATAATCCCATTGGTCATTAGCGCCTTTACCACAGCGGCTACTTTTTCGGCCATGCGGTTGGCAAGTTCTGCAACTGTAATGGCTTCCGGGATCTGGACATCGCGAATGATTTTTTCGCGTTCAGCATTGCTTTCACCCATCATTTGGCGACGCTGACGTTCCTGTTTTCGCTTCATTGCGGCCATGGATTTTTGATGGCCGTCACCACCGCGCAAGGCTTGGTTAATTGTCAGTTTGCCTGTACTGCGACGATCCCCTACGCCACCTTTCGTTTGTTTCTCGCGGCGCGGTTTTTCAACGCGCTTTGCAGCGGGTGCCTTTGCGGCCGGGCGTGTAACATCGGGATCAGGTGCAGGTGCAGAGGCTGCAGGGGCCGTATTGGGATCAACAGGTTTTTCTGCCGGCGCTTTAGCTGGCGCTTTGGCAGCTTCTTCACGGGCGCGTTTGCGTTCTTCACGTTCGGTTTCTTCACGCTCTTTTTCTTCGCGCTCACGACGCCGTGCAGCACGCTCTTCTTCGCGTTGACGTGCTTCGTTCTCTTCGCGGGTTTTGCGTTCGGCTTCTTGCCCTGCGGCTGCCGCAAGTGCTTTTCTGCGGCGATCCATTTCTGAATTGGAAACACCAGTGGCCGATTTTGCGCCAGAGCGTGTACCGGCAGGAGTGGCGCTTGGTTTTCCGGGTACAAATACACGTTTGCGCTTCTTTTCAACCACGACCGATTTTGAACGTCCGTGTGAAAAACTTTGGCGCACAACACCAGAGCCGCCCTTTAGCCCAAGTGGTTTTGGTTTGCCGTCGTTATTGTTTTCGTCGCTCATTCGTACTTAACCTTTCGCAGCTGGCTTTGAGCCAGCAAATTTAGACGGGTTGGCATCGCTTTTTTCACGAAATCCAGCCAGTCGATTGGCTTCTAATAGGATGCGGGCCGAGAGTCCACCTTTGGACACTGCCGCGTGTATCACATTTTCCCGCCCGAATGCCAAACCCAATTCTTGTGCTGTAAGCCAAGAAATATAGGAATTTGCAACGGCAGATGGGCGTATTTTCTGTTTTTGTGGGGCAGAACCGTCTTCTGCCTGAATAAGAATATACCAGCGTTCGGACATCATTGCAGATTTGGTCTTTTCGTACCCACAAATAGCATGCCCGCTTTTACGTGCCATAGACAGTAAATTTATTGCGTGTTTCGCAATCAGGCGTTCGGTCAAATCAATCAGATCTTCGGGGATATTAACCTTTTGTTTGGCGGCCTTCGAAAACAAGCCCTGATCTATGACCCTGGTCAGCTCTTGTCTGCTTGCAGTAACCCACATGCCGCGTCCGGGCAGGCGGCCGGAAATATCGGGCGTGATCATATCATCAGGTCCCAATACGAAACGTATCAGGCTAGATGTCGGCAAAGTTTCTTTGGTCGCTATGCAGCGACGTTCAACAACTTCAGTCCGATTTGTTCGACCACCACGTCCCACGGGCAAGCACCGAAACCTGACGCATCAGGCTTCAGCCTCCTCTTCGGCAATAGGAGCTTCTTCTTCGGCGGCCGCATCTTCTGCTAGCTGCTCTTCTGTAACCCAACCTAACTGTAGTCGCGCAGTCATGATCAGCTCTTGTGCTTCGGCCAGACCCATATCAAAGCTTTCCAACAATCCGTCGTCTTTCACACGCTCACCATCTATTGTGGTGTAGCCGCCAGCCAGTTCCCAGTCGGCACAGGTTGCAAAATCGTCGATGGTTTTCACACCGTCTTTGGCCAAGGCCACCAGCATCTGAGGTGTCAGACCGCCAAAGTCGATCAAGCTTTGTTCAAGACCCAGTTCTTTGGCTTCGGCCAATGCTTTTGCATTTAGCTCTTCCAGGCTTTCGCGTGCCCGCGCTTGCAGCTCATCTGCGGTGCTTTGATCGAAACCGTCAATGACCAATAGTTCGTCCACTTCGACGTAAGCAACCTCTTCCAGCGTGGCGAAACCTTCGGATACCAGCAGTTGTGCGACAACTTCGTCAACGTTCATTGTGTCCATGAACAATTTGGAACGTACTTCAAATTCAGCCTGACGGCGTTCGGACTCTTCCGCTTCGGTCATGATGTCGATATCAAGGCCTGTCAGCTGTGACGCAAGGCGCACGTTTTGACCGCGGCGACCAATTGCCAGCGACAATTGCTCTTCGGGTACGACAACCTCGATACGTTCGGCCTCTTCATCCAGAACAACCTTGCTGACTTCTGCAGGTTGCAATGCGTTGACCAAGAAAGTAGGCGCATCCTCATTCCATGGGATGATGTCGATTTTTTCACCACCCAGCTCATTCACAACAGCCTGTACGCGTGAACCGCGCATACCAACACAGGCACCAACCGGATCAATGGAGTTGTCGAAAGAAATCACACCGATTTTGGCACGTGAACCCGGATCACGGGCAACCGCTTTAATCTCAATGATGCCATCATAAATTTCAGGCACTTCCATTTTGAACAGTTCAGCCATGAATTCCGGTGCCGTACGAGACAAGAATATTTGCGGGCCGCGCATTTCGGAACGTACCTCTTTGATATAGGCACGCACGCGATCACCATTGCGGAACATTTCGCGGTTGATCAATTGATCACGGCGCAACACGGCTTCGCCGCGGCCAACGTCAACAATGACATTGCCGTATTCTACACGTTTGACCAGACCATTGATAATCTCGCCTTCGCGATCTTTGAATTCTGAATATTGGCGTTCACGCTCTGCTTCGCGGACTTTTTGCAATATAACCTGTTTGGCGGATTGCGCAGCAATACGGCCAAAATCCATTGGTGGCAGATCATCGATAATCAATGAGCCCACTTCGGGGTTGGCAATATGGGCTTTGGCTTCTTCAACGGTCATTTCCGTTGACATGTTTTCAACCTCTTCCACTACTTCGCGTACGCGTGTCATGGCCAGTTCACCCGATTTGCGGTCGATATGGGCGCGAATATCCAACTCGGCTCCGTAACGTGACTTGGCCGCTTTTGCCATGCTTTCTTCCATTGCCTGAATAACCAGATCGGGGTCGATCATTTTTTCGCGCGCTACCGCATCCGCGATTTGCAACAGTTCCAGACGGTTTGCACTGGTAATAGCCATGGGTTCAGTCCTCTTCGGTTTGAATTTCATCGAACGCAGCTTCATCAAAGCCGTCATCTTTGCGGGCCTTTAATGTATGTGCGATCAGTTCATCTGTTAAAACCAGCTTGGCATCATCCAGCCAGTCAAATTGCAGGCCGATAATCCCTTCAGAGATTTCAATCAGCACTTCGTTATCTTCAACGCCGCGCAATTCACCTTTAAAGCGGCGGCGGCCGTCAATCAGTTCTGTGGTTTCGATTTTGGCTTCATAACCTTGCCAAACATCAAAATCTTTCAGCCGCGTTAGTGGGCGATCTATGCCGGGGCTGGAAACTTCCAGCGCATANTCNCCTTCTATCGGGTCTTCGACATCCAAAATGGCACCGACTTCGGTGGAAATGCGCGCGCAATCATCAACCTCAATACCGCCTGTCGGTTTTTCGGCCATGATTTGCAATATGGTGCGTTTGCCGGACATCAGACGAATGCGCACAAGTTCGCACCCCAGATCTTCGATCACGGGGCGCACGATCTCTGCCATGCGTTTATCAATCGCCGCTTTTGCTATCAGGTCTGACAACATTATCTCCAAGCACAAAAAAACGGGCAGCCGCCCGTCGAGAATTTCCGATGGAAGTCTGGGGGTGGAAGCCAGTCTTGCCGCTGTTGATGTGGATATAGGCCAGGTCTGTCCGGGATGCAAGGGGTATTAGGCAAGAAGTGTTTTTGGATATTTAAACCATTTGGAAGCGGGTTTGGTTTATTGCGAATGATGGACTTTGTTGTATGAATAGGGAATAGTTTGGCAATTAACAGGACCGAGCGAACCGCATGAAAACCAGCCTTGATCATCTGAAACAACCCAAAATATAATTTTCTATAATCACAAACCAGAGTTGAATTAATTGCTTGGTTTGGTTGGTGGTTTCGGAGAAGGTCTGTCCATTGCGCCGTCTTAGACTATGACTTTGTTGGTAGGGGTCAGTGCTGCTGAAAATATAAACTGATTTTATATCAGATTATAGGGCGGTGGGCCTTGTTGCTACCCTTGTGTTGCTTTGCTTTGTTTTTCAAAGACAGGTAATGTGGTTTGCGTTGCGCTTTTTCTGCGACAAGCTGTTTCATGGTTTTCTTTGGTGATGCTTTATCGTCTTTTTTATCGGTCATTTTCTGAACGTCCTAAAATCTGTTGGGGCAATTGTACTGCTACTTGGGCAATAAAAGGCGGCTAAGGGGGACAAAATCACTTCTTGTCACGCGCTGCCTTCTCTTCCTTGGTCAGTATGTTGTTCCAAGTATTTTTGCTAATGCCCAACTCGGCGGGCATGGGTTTGGTTTTGCCAACGCTGATTTTTCCGCCTTTATTCAGGAATTCCTGAATTAGAGCATCATCTGTGGTTTCTTTGGGGACATGTTTCATGAAAGCCAGCCTATCGCTTACGCTAACTGCAAGCAACAGCTGTTGTTGCGCAGACGGCTGTGATGTGTGAAGTTCCACGCTTCATCGCCAAAGGAGGTTACGACATGATGATCTATGGATTGGACACCTGCCCAACTTGTCAGAAGGCCCGCAAGGCACTGGAGGCCGCAGGCAAAAACTTCAGTTTCCGTGATGTCCGCGCCGACCCTTTGAGTGCGGCAGAATTGGCAGAATTGATTGCTGAATTCGGGGATCGGTTGGTGGATCGGAAGACGAATGATTATCGCGCTCTGAATAACTGGCTTAAAAATGCAGAGTCAGAGGCGCAGATTGCAGCCAAACCCAAAGTGATGGCACGCCCGGTAATACGTGATGGGGATCGTTTTTTTCTAGGCTGGGATGAAGNAACTCAAGAAGCTTTATGTCTAGCTTGATACCTTGCATTGAAATGCATGATTAACTGACTAAACTCGGCTGAAATGATCCGTAGTGCGAGAGCGGCAGCAATGCTTGCCAAGCGTCTATCAATCGCTGCTTTTGCAATCAGACATGAAGCGAATATGTCAGGATCGCTGTGAACAAGAGGTTTACTTATTTCCGGTGCACTTTAAGTTTTGCCAGAACCCGACCATCAGTGATTATAAGGCCGATTGCGATCAGGCCAAACCCGATCCAGGCTTCCAGCCCAAGCCGCTCGCCAAGGAATAAAACACCTAGACCAATGGCAAAAGGCGGGATCAGCAGCGTGACTAACATTAAATTGGCTGAACCTGCACGCGCAAGAATAGCAAAATAGAGAAGATAAGCCACCGCCGTTGACAAGATCGCAACAGCTAGAAGAGAGGCCCAGACGCTGCCAGAAAGATTAAAAGCCGGCATGCCGTCTGACCAAATCGCAATCGGGATCATAAGAATAGTACTACCAATAAGCATACCCAGCGCATTCATTTCCGGTGCAATTCCACCAAGNTTCAACTTTCCCCATACGCTTGCNAAAGCATAGGACAGGGCTGCAGCCAAAATAGCAAGCTGTGCCAAATTTCGGGGATCAAGATTTGTCAACGCATCAAGGCCCATGATCACTGCCACACCGAAGACACCGAAGAGTGCCCCTATAATTTTTCGGGGTGTTAACGGCTCATCAACCAGCAGCAAACCAGAGATCACCGCGCCAAATACCGCCGTTGTGCCATTCAAGATAGATGCCAAACCGCTTTCTATTGTTGTTTGTCCCCAAAAGATCAATGAAAACGGGATGGCATTGTTTAATGCGCCCATGACCAGATAAGCACCCCATACTCGCACTGATGTCGGAATGGTGACCCCTCTCCAAAGTACAAATAGAAAGAGAGCGGGAACTGCCCAAACCACCCGATGAAGGGTCACCGTTAAGGGCGGTACCTCTTCCAGCGCAACCGCCGCAAAGAAAAATGAACCGCCCCAAACAATGGCCAAAGCCAGTAGCATTAGGCCAGATACAAGATCAATTGTTGGCGAAACTTTTATATTCATTTAATGGCCCTAACGAACACATAGAATGCAGCTTACATTTGGGATTAAACATTACCACCCGAAACTTGCGCATAGGTTTGGTTTGTCCGGTCAAAAAATGCGATACATCCAGTGTTTTGAAATCGATGCGCGCTAGAAAACAGATGCTATGAAGCGTGTTAATCTTAAAGCGTCCGTAGCTATGCTGGAAGAACCTTTATGCGCGTTTATAACCCAATGCTTTGCGCTTTACACGCAGGTCATGTTTCGACTGATGGAATGATTTATAATCGCAATAATTAAAAAACAAGTTAGCTTATTTCATACAATAAATATTAAGCGGTATCCAAATATGTTTTATATTCAAACGCACTGACCTCTGCCGCGAAGCGTTCAAATTCCTGACGTTTTGCTTTCAAATATATGCTGCGCAAAACTGGGGCGAAAATATCACCCATGGCTTTTGAGTTCTCAAAAGTATCCAGCGCGTCCTGCCAATTTGTTGGCAATGCGGGCAAATTAGCCGCGAAAGCATCACCTTTGGTTGCCGGGGCGGGAAGCTGTGCGGTTTCAATACCCTTTAGTGCGGCACCCAGAATAGCGGCCAAGACCAGATAGGCGTTTGCATCGGCACCTGCCACACGATGTTCAATGCGCCGTGCAACATCCGGCCCGCCCGGAATGCGAATGGCGGTTGTGCGGTTTTCGTAACCCCAACCAACGGCACATGGCGCATGACAGTTCGGGGCAAAGCGGCGATATGAATTATAATGCGGGGCAAACAGGGCCATGGAAGCGGGCATCATATCCAGACAGCCCGCAACCGCGTGGTGCAGTATTTCAGAACCTTCTTCTGTACCGTTGGCAAAAATATTATTGCCGTCTTTATCCAGAATTGAAAAATGCGCATGCAGGCCGTTACCCGGCCGGTCGCCAAACGGTTTGGCCATAAAAGTAGCTGCCAGTCCTTGATCGCGCGCAACAGAACGTACAATGCGTTTAAAGAACATGGCATCATCTGCGGCGCGTAACGGATCAGATACATGATTAAGGTTAATTTCGAATTGACCAGTTCCTGCTTCGGAAATTGCCGCATCCGCAGGCACGCCCCATGCTTCGCATTCAGCATAGACGGCGTTTAGAAACGGCTCATGTAGATCAAGTGTGTCCAATGATTCTAAAACCTGAAACTCTTGCTTGATCGGTGCCGTTTGAGCTGTTCCATAAGCTGCATTGGGGTCGGTTAGATAAAATTCCAGCTCTGTGGCGACAACTACGGTCAGGCCAAGTGCTTTGTACCCATCCACAATTTTTGCCAAAGCCTGACGTGGATCGCCTAAAAAAGGTGTTTTGTCTTCTTGCAGAAATGTACATGGAACCAAAACCGCGGACTCTATGGTTGTCGACAGCTTTAACGGGCCGCGTCCTGTTGGCACGCAATACCCGTCACTGTCGCCGGACGCAAAAACCAGTTCACTATCGGCAATATCATTGCCCCATATATCAATCCCGCAAATCGAAAGTGGCATACGAAAGCCTTCTTTTAATACGGCATCCAATTTTTTAGCAGGCATACGCTTGCCGCGCATCTGGCCGTTAAGATCAAAAACGCCAACTTGGACGTTTGGATTTTGAGGTGTGTTTGTCATGATTCGGCCCTAGGGTGTGGATGTTGCAATAATTTGATCAAATTATTGGTTAAGGTCAATCAGTGATCTGCAAAATACATGATTTAGGTACATTTATAGAAACGATATAATAATTAGGTAAAAATTATAAGAAGATCACGGTGAAAAACAGTTTGTTTCCATATTGTTGACAAAATTGAATGCGAAACAATGCCCAGTAAGTAGTGTGATTAGTGTTTTAACGAGGATAGTCAGTATGGACAGATTAATGGAAATGGAAGCCTTTGCGAAGGTCGTCGATAACGGTGGCTTTACGGATGCTGCCAAAAAAATGGGTTTATCAAAATCAGCGGTATCAAAACACGTGTCTTCCTTAG
>JGI24723J26617_10002993_pt1 | contig 12661 bp, 9 predicted proteins | sample Cruoilmetagenom6_FD_26617 | JGI IMG/M metagenome (IMG submission 26617) | reverse complement strand
GTGCGCACCGGGCACGCGACCACCACGCTGATCCAGTCGGGCGATGCCAAGATCATCGTCGATCCGGGCCTGCCCGCCCCCGCGCTCAAAGCCCGCCTGGGCGAACGAGCCGGGATCACCCCCGACGAGATCACGCATGTCTTCCTGACGAGCTTCCACCCGGAGTGCCGGGGCGGGATCGAGCTCTTCACCAAAGCCAAGTGGCTCATCAGCGAAAAGGAACGCGAAACCGTCGGCATCCCCATCGCCCAATCGCTCGCACGCCTGGCCGAGACACGAGAACTCGCCGAGCAAGCCGGCGAAGACTTCGAGCAAGACCAGCAAGCGATCTTCGAGGTGCTCCAGCACGACATCGCGGTGCTCTCGCGCTGCGAACCCGCGCCCGATTCGATTGTTGACGAGGTCGATCTCTTCCCGCTCCCCGGTTTCTCCGCCGGCATGTGCGGCTTGATCATCAGCGAGCCCGCCCGCACCACGCTCATCTGCGGCGACGCCATCCCCACCAGCGAGCACATCGACCAGGGCAAGGTCCTGCCCACCTGCGCCGATCGAGCAGCCGCCCAAGAGAGCTTCAAAGAAGCGATCGAGATCGCCGATGTGCTGATCTGCGGGCGCGACAACATGGTCATCAACCCGACCAAACGCGGGATCTAATCGCTCGATTACAAGATCTGCATCCATGCACGCCGCGACCTACGCTTGTGCATGAACATCCTCCTCACCAACGACGACGGCATCGATGCTCCAGGCATCGAAGCACTCCACGCCCAGCTCGTTGGGTCCGACCATCACCCAGATGCATTAGGTGAGGTTTTCACCGTCGCCCCGCTCACAGCCCAGTCCGCGACCTCGCACGGGATCACTTATCACTCCCCGTTGATGACCAGGCCGACCACGATCAACGGGCACCCGGGAATGGCCGTCGACGGGCGACCCGCCGACTGCACCAAGCTCGCGCTGACCAACCTCTATCCCCAAGCCCACGGCCGGGGCTCACGCCCTGACCTCGTTGTGTCTGGCATGAACGCCGGGGCGAACTGCGGGATCAATGTGCTCTACTCGGGCACGGTCGCCGCCGCGATCGAAGCCGCTTTCTTAGGTGTCCCGGCCATCGCCGTCTCTTTGCATCTTGATCGCGAGCTCAAGACCGATCGCCCGAACCCGGATTACGACTTCGCCGCCCGCGTGGCGCGTCGCGTCATCGACCAGCTCATCGCCGGTGGCTTGCCCAGCGCCCACGAGATGCTCTCGATCAACATCCCCGCGACGGGTCGGCTCGAAGAGGACGCCGAGGTGGTCGTCTGCCCGATGAACACCCACGCCATGATCGACCGCTACGACGAGCGATCCTCACCCCACGGCGATCGGTACTTCTGGGCCTCGGGCAGCGGCTTGGATTTCTACGGCGCCGACGAGGGCACCGATGTCCCGCTCTTGCTCGAGGGGAAGATCACCGTCACGCCGTTATCCTTCGACATGACCGACTACGCACGGATGCAGTTCTGGAACGATCGCGTGCAATAAAAAACGACCGACTGTTCGAGTGGAACAATCGGCCGATGCGCTCTCCGAGCATGTGTGTGTTTTGTTAGTCGGCCGCGGCATTGATCTCTTCGACCAGCTTGGTCACCAGATCGGTGATCATCGCGTCGGTGAGCTTGAGATCCTCGACCACTTCCTTGTGGATTTCGAGCGTCGGGTTATCGAGCTTGAACCCGCCGTCGATCATCGAAGCAATGACATCGGCGGCGTGCACGATGTACACGATCTTTTTGGTCTCGCTTGGTGCCTCGGTCGGGTTGTGATGGAAACCCGCGGCCGCCACGAACGGTGCTGGGAACTTCCACTTCTCGCAGAGCCCCTTGCCGAAGTCCTGATGGTTGGCACCGAAGATTTCTTCCTCGGTTTCGAGCAATGAAACCGCTGGTGTGCCCGAGCTATCTGCATTACAACGATCGAGCGCGTCGATCAGGTTGGTGCGATCGTACTGCATCTCGACCATGATCCCGATGTCGTGGATCAAACCCGCGAGGTATGCTTCGTCGCCCAAGCCCAGCCCGAGACGGTCCGAGATCATCTTGCACGCGATCGCGACCGCGTTGGAATGGTCCCAGAGTTCCTTGGCGCTAAAGAACGGGGTGAGCTCGCCGCCGCGGAAAAGCTTGGCGAGCGATGCGGCGATCGCGATGTTCTTGACCGCGTTGAGCCCGAGCATCACGATCGCCCGGTTGATCGAAGCGATCTGACCGGGCAAGCCGTAGAACGATGAGTTGACCACCTTGAGGATGCGTGAGCACAGCGCCGGGTCGTTGCTGATCACCTCGTGGAGGTCCTGAGCTGAGCTCGATGGGTCCTCGACGAGTTCGATGATCTTGAGTGTAACCTCTGGGAGGGTCGCGATGTGCGAGATTTCTTTGAGTGCGCCGGCGACGGATGTTTCACGCTGTTCTTGAGTAGTAGACATTCATTACGCTCCCGAGTGTGGATTCTGTGTACGGCCCTGACATCGGCGCGAGCGACCAGCAACTTTCGTAATGGTCACACAAACCGGACAGAAACGCCCCATGAGCACCAGAGCCGCGCACAGAATGATGGAGCGACCCCCGATAACACCATCGGACCTCCGCGATGCTTCCAGAGACAGGGTCGTTCAACTGGACTAAAAGAACGGGCTCAGAACCGGGCTTAGGAACGCGCTCAGAAGGAGTTCTGCTTGCGGACAAACCCCGGGGCATCGAACGCCGTCTGTGCCAAAATCTCGGCGATCCGCTCGCCCGTGTGCCCATCGCCGTAGGGATGCAAACCGCGCGAAGCTTGACCGTCTGTGATCTGATCAAACGCTTTGCGGATAGCCGTCGATTCTTCGTCACTATGAGCCGTCCACCCGTCGCACCGCTCGCGCCCGGACTGTCGATCGCCGATGTCCACGCTCGGGCACCCGATCACGCTGCACTCGATGAGCCCAGCCGACGAGTTGCCCACCAGCGCTCCGCCGCTATCGGCCACACGCTTGAGCAAGCCGACAAACTGCCCCCGCACCAGCTGCGGGCACACGAGCACATCGATCGGAGCCGATTCGATCGCCGCCATGATCCCGCGTCGTCCGGGGTCCAGATTCGGATGCAGCACCAGCACCCGCTTGTCCTCGAAGGCCTTGAATACCTGCTCGATCGCTCGTTGTTCTTGTTCATCATCGCGCCCGATCGGGTGCATCAGCACGACGACCTCGGGCGAGCCGAGCTCGCTGTACGCCGCGTCGCCCATGGATGGTATTTCATCGAGCCTATCAGCCGCCGACGAACCAACCACATGCACACGCGACGGGTCCTCGCCCATCTGAATGATCCGGTCCGCGCTCGTCTGCGTCGCGGGGAAGTGCAGATTCGCCAGCTTGGTGATCGCGTGGCGCATCGCCTCATCTGCGACACCCTCGGCCCGGTCGCCGCCGTGGATGTGCACCAGCGGATACCCGCCGATGCTCGCCGCCGAAGCCGCCGCGAAGGCCTCGATCCGATCCCCGAGCACCACCACACAATCCGGCTCGTTCATCTCCAACGATCGCCCGAACCGCCCGATCCCCTTGCCCAGCGATTCGACATCAGCCAACCGCCCGACCTTGCCAGCCGTCTGCATCGGGATCGAGTCAGCGATCCCGAACTCGGCCTTGACCTCACGAAAAGTCACCGCCGGCTGCACCAGGTGCGAGCCCGCGACGACCACACGCAGCTCGCAGTTGTCCTGCGCATGCACCGCGTACATGACGGGTCTTAGGAGCCCGAACTCCGCGCGGGTCCCGGTGACGACCATGATTTTTTTGAGCTGCTCTGACATTCAATATCCTCTTGCACAATCGGTACATCCGCCTCGATCGCACGCGTGGCGATCCGGCCAACGACTGTATCGATCTCGTACGCCAATATCCCGGTGCCGGGGCGTTTGATCGTGAGCATCTCGCTGGTGATGACCGTGCCTTTGGATATTGCTTCCGCACTCACAACAGACTGGCGAGCGACTTCCCGAACATCCCGCTCACAGTCGAGAACATTCTTACCCACAGGATTTCTTTGCACTTCATGTTGCAACGCCCATGCAGCCCCAACATCATCAAAGCCAAGGATATCGGCAATGAGCCGAGCAGAGCTGATTGACGGGCGCTCATCCGTGGTGTATGAGCGTGCGATAGTAATGTGGTTTTGCTCACATGCATTCACTACAGAAGAATCTACATAAGTCTTAAACTGAGCTTCCCACAATGATGCTTTGTGGTCTGGGCCTGCAGCCTTTTTGTCATAGGTGATGTGCTTCTCGAGAATACAAGCACCAAACGCTGCAGCACGCTGTCCCTCATATCCCTTTGTATGATCGCTGTATCCCGCAGGTAAACCAGTTACATTTGCGAGTGCAACAACTCCACCAAACGCTGTCTCTGGTGCAGGGTAAGAACTCACACACTGCAATACCGCCAGTCGATCCCTCGCTTCATCGAGCCAACCAACCGCCCGCACCACCTCGTCGAGCTCGCTCGCCCCCGTGCTCACGATCATCGGCTTGCCCGTCGCCATCAGCGCCTCAAGCAACGGCCGGTTCACAATATCCGGGCTCGCCGTCTTGTACGCATCCCATGCCAGGGTCTCAGCGATCTCCACCAGCTCCGTGCTAAACACCGTCACGATCGCGTGGATACCCCGCTCGTGCGCACGATCGACGACCAACGCCATCTCGTCGATGGTTAGCTCTAATCGTTTGAGCATCTCGATCGGATCAGACTCGCCGGCGTTCTTCTGGTAGGCCGCGAGTTTGGCGGCTTTGCTCATCAAGCGATCGGTCTCAAAGAACTGCAGCTTCACCGCGTCCGCGCCCGCGTCGGCCGCGGCATCGGTCAGCGAAAGCGCGCGTGCGACCTCGCCGTCGTGGTTCACACCGATCTCGGCGATGATATAGGGCGGATGATTCACGCCGATCTTCCGCTCACCGATCTGCATGGACCGCTCGCTCTCTGAGTACCGCGTCGGCCACGAGCTGATCGATCCGCGAGTCGATATCGATCACGGCCCCGTGCTCGGTGATGATCCCGCGTCGATCGTTGCCCAAGAAACAGTGAGGCCCAGTGGGCGCACCAACTGAACACATCAAGGCCTCGCCGGTGAGCGCGATCACGCCGCCGTCGGGCACATGGGCGCTGGGCAGGTCTTGGCGGCGGAAGCAGTTGTGATACAACACCTCGCCCTCCCAGGGCGTCACGCCGCCGGCTTCATCGACGCGCACCGTCCACCACGGATGGTGCTTGCCGACCTGTGCGTAGCTCTGCAAGCTGTCGCACCCGGTGGCCACAAGCCGCTCGATGGCTTGATCGATCAACCCATCCGGCCGCACCGGCACATTGGCATACAGAATCACGATCGGCACATCGGGCGACCCAATCGCCTGATACGCGTGACGAGCCGCATCGTCGATCGTCGCGGTGTCGTGGGCGAGTTCTGGTGGGCGCTCAACGACCGCGCATCCCATCGCATCCGCAATCTCGTTGACCTGAGCATCATCCGAAGACACCACTACCTGGGCAACACGGCTAGATTGCTGCGCATCCTCGATCGTCCACTGCACGCACGCCTGCCCCGCGACCATCGCCGCATTCTTCCCGGGCAACCCCTTCGAGCCCGCGCGGGCGAGCACGATCGCGATCGCGCCTTCTTTGCCTTGAGTGTCGTCCGATGGATGGTTCATGCCGCGTGTTCTTCTGTTGGTCGCCGGGTGCTGGCTTTGGGCTCGATCTGGACCGAGCTCAACGCCACGTACATCCGCTTGTACGCCGTCTCGATGCCGAGCTCGAATGCATTGATCGAGCGGATCGGCTCGCCGAAGCGATCGACCACGGCCCCATCGCATCGGATGCGCATCGTGGCGCGATCAAGCTGGCGCTGTCTCGCCGCCGGGATCGGCAGTGGCTTGATCCGCTGTTCCTTATCTGCTTTGCTCATCGGATCGATCACCGCGCTGCCGCAGAGCATGAGCCACTTGTCGTAGAAGCGTTCGAGATCGCCATACACCGCATCGCAGCGTGTCATCCGAGGCACCAGCCACAGATGCTCGCTCTGCCCGCTGTCCCCGCTGTGACCGTTCCCCATCGCGTCGAAGATCCCCTGCAAACGATCGTACACATCCTCGAGTCGATCCTGCCCGGTCAACGCCTGGTAGGTCGCCCGGTCCTCAGCGAGCACATCGACCGAGAGCACATCGATCCCGGATTCAAAGAAGGCCTCGGTCTCAACCCCGCTACAGAGCAGATCCGTCCGCAGCTCAACACACGCGATCCCGTCTTCCTTAGCAAGCTGCGCAAAGCTCATCGCCTGCGGGTGCATCAATGGATCGCCAACGCCATCGAACACCACCGCGACATCTTCGCGGAGCGAACCCGCATCCTTGAGCAACGCGTGCGCATCTTCGAGCGTGAGCACGGTGCGCTCAACAGGCTCAACTGATCCGCGTTTCCACGCGCCCCAGTCGCCGCCGGCCATGCGCCCCGTGCAGGTTTCGAGCACGATGGTCCGTGGACACCTGGGACGCATCTGCTTGCTCGCATCAGTGATCGCTCGCACACAGGCGATCGCATCGCTGTTGATCCACTCGTCTGTTTCCTTTTCTTCAAGCAACGCGTACGCCCGCGCGATCCGCTCGAGGCGTTCATCGCTGTCCGCGATCACACGCATCCCCGCATCGCGCACGCTCGGCTCGATATCCACGCACATCCCCTTGGCGATCGGATCAAACTGAGGCACCGTCGGGATGTACCCGACCAACGCCCCGATGGTCGCGAAGTGATTGCGTCGCGTGTTCTCGGAGTTGTGTATCGTCTGATCGAGCGAATCAAGCGTCACCCGATCAACCACCATCGTCCCGATCCCCGGCACCGCCTGCGAGAACGCGATCCGCTTCTCGCTGTCCTGATGACGATATCGCGACACGGTCTCGTCGACGAGCATTGGATCAATCATCGCCCAGTCCGCGCCGACGATCGCGCACGCGTCGATCGCGTGCTCACCCATCACCCGTGAGACCAAGTCGATATCAAACTGCTCGTCGTACACACCCAGCATCCCGATCGACCCACGCCAGCACTCACTCGATTGCACCCGGGCAGACCCGACCATCGACGCGTGCTTCCGGAAGCGCTGAGGGTCAACCCCGATGATACTGACTGCGCCACTGAGCACCCGACGCCCAGCCAGTTTCCGGATCGCGTCTGGATCAGGCGTGACAATGGTGATGCCGTCGATGGCGGTGCATTGTGCGAGCCGATCGAGCGTGAGCTCAAGGGCGTTGTGCCCACCGAACACAGTTCGGCCCAGATCGCGTTTCGTGCCCAAGCCGCCGAACTCCGGATCGGCCATCACCAAAGCGTGCACACACTCGTGCCGTTCTTTCGCTGCCGAGATCGACGCACCGGGTGCACTATTGATTTCTGTCAAGATCGGCTCCCCGTGGCTGTTCGATTTTTTCTCCCCCCGCCCATCAAGCACCGCCAACGCGTCGCCGAGCTGCGCCACCACGCTCTTGGCCGCGTCTTGTGTCCACTGCACATTGGTGATGTCGCGCTCGATCTGTAGGCGCTGGCGATCCAAAGCCGAAGCACCCGCATCCATCTCGATCGAACGGTCCTTCTTCATCCGGTTGAGCACACCCACCTGGTTGACGGCCTCGCACATGGCGTAGGCCGAGTCCAACGCGCGGACCTGCTCGCCGTTCTTCTGCACCTGCCCGATGAGCTTGCCCACCCGGCGCTGATCCGCATGGCACTTGATCATCTGCCCGAGCTTTTCGATCGTCTGTTCGCTCAGGTACACGATCCGCTCGCAGTCCTGAATCACCTCCCCGATCCGATCGCACACCTTCGTGCGGTGATCACCATCGTCCTCCCGATCGTTCTCAGTCGTCGGCACCGTGATCGGATTGCGTGAGCCGTGCATCGCCAACGCCTCGCGCAGGGTCATCACGCGGGTGTGCTGCTTGCGTACGCCGCCCTCGCTGGCATCAATAATCGTCCGCCCCGCGAGCGTGTCCTTCTGGAAGTCCGCCTCGAACTGAGCGAGGTAGGTCGACATCTGTTCATCGAGGTAGATCGGGCGATCATGGATATCGGTGCGCTCGCGCAGGAACCCACGCATCCGCACGATGCGCTGCCACTCCATCATCTCGAGCGTGTTATGAGCGTTCAGCTCCCCGCCCCACACCTGATGGATCGCTGCGCCCGCTGCGTAGTACTGCCCGTCGGTGAAACCCAGATCCTGCCCGATGAAGATCACCGGATCGCAGCCCAGGTATCGCGCGAAGTAGTAGCACAGGTGCGCCACCGTCCCGCCCTTGTCGAGTTCGCCCATATCGCGTTTGAGCTCATCGCCGAGCATGCGATCGAGCAGCTCGTCGCCCACACACACCACCTCGCCCGGGAAGGCATCGAGGATCGCCGGGTTGGCCTTGGGCTCGACGATCAGGCGGATCCCCTCGACATCGTCAGCGGTGAGCCCTTCATAAAATCTTTTNCTGATCTCGTGATANTCCAGAGCCGCCACAAAGTGAGGCTTGATCCCCCGCGCGAGCATCTGCTTGAGCACCGTCTGCACCGCGATGATCACCACCGAGTCACGCACGCCCGGCTCGCTGAGCTGATCAAGATTCCGCTCTAAACTCGGCCCCGCCGACACGACCACCGCGGCCTTGCCCACGCACGCATCCTTGAGCGACGCGACACCCGCGCTCGTTGTATAGTGATCCAAGTTGTTGATCAGGTTGCGGAAGCTGATCTGCGAGTTGGCCAATGCCGTGACTACATGGGTCCGCGCCGCGCGCATCACATTGCCCAGCGCCTCGCCGAACTGCCCGCCGCTCGTCGCCAATCTCGCCTTGCTCGGCGGGTGATACAGAATCTCCACCCCCAACCCAACAACCGCTTCGATCCCATTGAACATCTGCGAGAGCGTCGCCGAGTCCTGCGCATCCGTCACCAAAAAGAACCGCCCGCTCGAAAACAGTTCGCTGTAGTCCACCCGCCCGAGCACCGATCGCAGCAGCGCGGCGTCGGGCTCGAAGCACACGACGATGCCGCAGTGCCCAATGGACTCGAGTAAGGCCGGGCAGTGGTAGCCCATCGCGAACCCGACCACCGCGCAGCACGCCGTGTTCGTCGCGTCGAACTTGCCCGCGAACTTGCGTGCCTCGCTCATCGGCCGGCGCTTCGACCCCATCGCCACGCCGTCGAGCTCGACGGTCTCCACACCTTCATCGGTCTCAATAAAACGGACCGCATCGCTCGCCCGGGCCGCGCGGATCGAGCCGGCCGCCTGCGGGCTGCGATACGACAGGGCCGTCATGTTCTTTTCGAACAGCTCCGGGTCAAATCCACGATCAAGGCCGTGATCAAAGCCACCGCCATCGGCTCCGTGATCGCTGGGGTTCCCCAAAGTAAAGTTAAACTGATCATCGAACATCTAGACGCTCCCGGTGCGTTGTGCAGTATCGCCGCGTGCGAGGCGTTCATCCAGAACGGGCGCACCGCCCCCGCAAACGCCTCAGTCTCCGGGAATTATCGGCCCTTGGGCACCGTTCGCTCCATATTCCATGGAACCAACCGCCCCATCGAGCCCTATACCATACAGGGCACCTGCCGACTCCCGCCCACAACCGCCGACAAGCCATCCCAAAGAAGCCTCGCCATGCAAAGCAACCTCTCAAGCACCATCATGTTCAACGACCAAGACCTCCCGGCGCTCCCCGAGCAAGGCCCGCTGGAGATCTACCTCTACCAATCACCACTGATCGCCGCCCTCGCGTGCGTTGCCATCGGGATCATTGTCTTTGGCGCACTGCGCCACACCAAGCACGCCCGCAAGGTCGGCTTGCCCGCCCTGCTGATCGGCATCGTCGCCGGCGGAGCCATCTACCTTGTCGGCTCGATGGTCGTCACCGACCACGAGCACCTCAAGGCCCGCTCAACCATGCTCGTCCAAGCCGCGGCTGCCGGCGACGCCCAAGCCCTCGATGGCTTGCTCGATGACCAGGTCCATATCCAGACCGCCTTCGCGGCTCAGACCGGCAAAGACCGCATCATCGCACTCGCCAGCACCCGGGCCGCCCCAATCATCGACTCCGCTACAACCAAAGAAGTCCGCGCCGGCCTCTACGGCGACCAAGTCGCCCGCACCCAGATCAGAGTCCGCGTTGATGGCGATATGCTCCCATCGAACAGCTGGTGGGCCATCGACTGGAACCGCCCGAGCACCGATTCCGATCTCTGGGTCGCCACGCGGATCGAACCGATCTGGATCCAGGGCTTCTCGAACCCCGCCGGAAACTAAAACGGGTACTAAAAACACGGGAAACATGCGGAATCTGGCTTTACTTGTTCGGGATCCCGACAAGCTGGCTCGATTGCATCCGCGTAATCTTCCCGCTCTCGGTCCGCAGCGTCTCGTTGACCCCCTGCCCGTTGACCAGATTATGCGGGAAACGCTCACGCATATCCCGCAGCATCCGCGACTCCATCGGCGGCAGCGTCGTCGCATCAAAGTCACGCTCGCCAAACACGCCGACCGTCACCATGCTCCGGGCCGGCGCGTGGTAATAAAAAGCCATCACCCCATCCGCCCGCAGCTCCCGCACCGCTTCCTCGGCCGCGAGCCGATACTCGGCAAGTTCCTTGGCCTTGGGCGCCTGAAAATCCGCCCGCCCATAGATCCCGATCTGCAGGGTATAAATCGCCAGATCGCCGTAGCGGTCTTTGACCAATCGCAGGTCGTACGACGCGTTGGATCCACGCAGGTCATCACTCGTCGGCGGCGTGATGATCGCCGACGGGAACAACACGATCCCCATCTTGCGGATCCCCCGGATCCGGTTCAGGTCTTCCACCGCCTTGGGGTCCGTCCGATTCAGGTACCTTCCATACGCGATGACATACCCCTCGGGGCGCTTATCAATAAACGCCTCCTTGAGCCCGCCATCGACCTGCACCGCCAGCAGCTTGGCCTGGGCCTGCTCGATCGAGTTGCCCGCATTGACCAGCACGATCGACCACCCCTTGATGCTCGGGTCATCGAGATCGATCGAGCCGTCGCCTAATCGCTCATTGGCACTCCGCTGGGCCCCATCGGGCGCAAAGACCGCGCTAGACTGATCGGTATAAGCCTGCTGCTTCGCCTGTGGTTTGGGCTGGGATGCCGACTCAGTGCGTGGCTGATCGCCGCCGCACCCAGCGAGCAAAACGCCCGCAAGTCCTGCAAAGAGCACCGCTTTGGAACCCTGGCCGATCGGTTGTGCAAAGAACTTCGCACACCCAAACAAACTAAAAACTCCCTTGTGATGGGTACTTTTGGAGATCGATGAGAAATTCATGATTTTCATGGGCAGGTCCCGATGGGTGTTATACTTTGTAAATGATTTTCTATCCATGCTTTACGGCACATGAGCGAAATTCAATTGTTTTTTCAGTGATCCGAGATGATGCGTCGATACACAACTCAAGGGATGGTTGGAACACCAGTTTCAACAACAACATGTAGTAGGTGTCCGGTGGTGGGCACAATACGAAGTATTGACAGGATACTAGAAAGAGGCATTTTTTATGAGTGACATTTCTCCAATCAGCACATCGAACACGCGTCGGGCGGGGCGGATCACAACCGATCCTTCAAGCCGAGCGTCAGCGATCCAAACACAGAACGCTGAAGATGTCCGGGGCCGTGGTGGGGCTCGGACATCAGATCAGGTCGAGTTCTCGAGCGTAGCGCAATACCTGAGCCAGCTCCAGTCCGAACCGGCCCCGCGCACCGATCTGATCGACCGCGTCAAAGCCGAGATCGAATCCGAGACCTACCTCACCGACGAGAAGCTCTCAGCCGCGGCTGGGGAACTCCTCGATGATATCAACCTCGGGCTCTGATCCGTTCAATTGTAAACTCCGCCAACTGTTCATTTTCCGGATCGTCGCCACGCAAGTGTCGGCGATTTTTTTACGCCGACACTCAACCCTCTACGCAACCAACCGCAAACCGGTTCATCGAAGAATAGTCCGGATCACCCGGCATCCCTCATGCCACGTTTCAATATCACGCGCGATCCCTTCGCCCACATCCCCGAGCACAAACAGCGTCGAGCCACTCCCTGACACATGGACTGGCACATGATCGAGCATCGCGGAGATCGAACGTCGAAGCCTGACAAGATCGGAGGATACAAGCTCAGCCGCCGGCCCAAGGTCATTGAACAACGCCGAAGCATTCAACTCGCCAGATCGCGCGATCGTCCGCACACGGTCTTCTCTAAACACACGCCCGGGCTCTTGGCCCACCAACTCATCAAACGCCCCATACACCTTCCCCGTATGACACCCAAAGCTGGGCACAACCAGCGTGAGTGGGGCACCATCAAGGCGCTGCTCCAAGCGTGTGATCCGATCGCCGACACCCTCAACCACCGCCGGGTGTGGGATCAGCCGACCTGAATCCAACCCATCAACAAAGAACGGGATGTCCGAACCCAGCCCCAGCGCGATCCCGACAAGCTGCTGGCGGGTCAGCTCCAGATCGAATAGCTCATTGAGCCCCACCAGCACCCCGGCCGCATCCGCTGAACCCCCGCCGAGCCCGCCGCCCGCAGGGATCGACTTGCG
>JGI24723J26617_10002992_pt1 | contig 12666 bp, 13 predicted proteins | sample Cruoilmetagenom6_FD_26617 | JGI IMG/M metagenome (IMG submission 26617) | reverse complement strand
GATGTCGAAGGCGCTCCCGGCGATCCGGCATTTGACAGGTCGATGGCAGAGCTGGGCTTTCACTGTGACTATGTGCGGATCCTTGGCAGTTACAAACAGGCGCGGACGCGCGGCTGAATGGTGCGTAGTGCGCCTTGCGGTGACAGGTCTCGATCATTCGGGGCAGTGCCGGGATGACAGCACACACAACGGCAGAATCGGTTGCAGCCGCGCGTGACTGGAAAACGCTGCGCGAAGCGGGCGATGTCCAGTTCGAACCGGTTTCGCCGGTGAAGCCTCCGGAAATACCGGGCTGGCTGGAGCGCCTGGGGGAGTGGCTGCGCGCGATATTCGCTCCGCTGGGTGAGTGGCTTGGAGTTTCGTGGCCGGTTATCCAGAATGTGCTGCTTGCGCTGGCGATCCTGTTGGTGCTGGTTATCCTGTGGGCACTGGCGCGACCATTGATCGAGCGGCTAAGGTTGCGTCGCAATCAGCAAGAACCGATGGACTGGGCGCCGGACCGCGTAGCGGCTGTCGCGCTGCTCGAAGATGCTGACCGGCTGGCGGCACAGGGGCACTTTGAAGAAGCAGTGCATCTCTTACTCCAGCGCAGCGTCAACCACATTGCCGATGCCCATCCGGACTGGCTGCACCCGGCCAGCACCGCGCGGGAAATCGCGGTGTTCCCGATGCTTCCTGAGAGTGCCCGCGATGCATTCTCGGCGATTGCCGTGCGAGTGGAACGCAGCCTGTTCGCCTTGCGCGGGCTTAACGAGGCAGACTGGACAGCGGCTCGCAAGGCCTATGCCGATTTTGCGCTGGCAGGGATACCGGCATGAACGATGCGGCGATGACGCCGGTGGGCGCCAATCCGTTTTCAGCGCGCGCGGTGCTTGTGCTCGTGGTGTTCGGAGCGGCTGTTTTCATTGCGCTGTTGTGGATGATCGGCGCGGGCATGGGCGCTCGTCCGGCCAACGATGGCGGAAACCACGCAGAAGCACGCGGGCTGAACGGTTTTGCCGCATTCTCCCGCTTTCTTGAAAAGCAGGGCTACGATGTCGAAAGATCGCGCAGCGACGCTGCGTTCGAGCATGACGGCTTGCTTGTGCTTACACCGCCGCACTTTGCCGATGGCGATGAAATAAGCCGCATCATCCAGCGCCGACGCGGCGAAGGGCCGACGCTGCTTGTTCTGCCCAAGTGGAATGCGATCAAACTGCCGGCGCAAATGAAAACGGACGAAATGGGCGAAGGCTGGGTGATGCTCGGCCCGCCGATGCCGATACGATGGGAAGATGATGTCGATGCAGTGGGTCCGCTCGATACGAAGTCCGCAGGTTTGACTGCACGCGCATCGCGCTGGAGCGGGTTCGGGCTGTCTGGCGTGATGCCGGACTCCACAGCAGTGCAGACGATATCCTCTGGCCGCATCATCCCGCTGNTCCAGACGGCGGGCGGACAAACGCTTGCAGGCTATCTTGATGATGGTGGGCACTATGACCGGCTTGCCGCAGCCGCGCAGGAACAGCGTGAACACGTGAGAGGAAGCGAATTGTACCCGGTGCTCGTCGTTGCCGATCCCGATTTGCTCGACAACTATGGATTTGCGCGCAAAGAGAATGCCTTGCTTGCACGTGCGCTTGTCGCTGCAGCCACCGATGGCGAGCGTATGGCGGTGACATTTGACCTGACGCTCAATGGCCATGCGCGTAGTGCAAACTTGCTGACGCTTGCGTTCACGCCGCCGTTCCTGGCCGCGACATTGTGCTTGCTGATGGCCGCGCTGGCAGTCGGTTGGCGGGCGTTCCTGCGCTTCGGTCCGGCAAACAAGACGGAGCGCGCGATTGCGTTCGGCAAGACTGCACTGGTTGCAAATGTTGCCGGCTTCGTGCGCCGTACCCGCAGGCTGCATCTTGTCGCCGGGCCTTATGCCGACAGCGCCCGAGAGCGGATTGTCAAGGCGCTGGCGCTCCCGCGCGAAACCGACAGCGCGGCTACTGATGCCGCGATAGACCGGGCGCTCAAGGCCCGTGCGCCGGGCTCGCAGCCATTCTCCCAGGTCGCCGCAATGCTGCGTGCGGCGCACAACAGGCACGACGCGGTGAAAGCCGCGCAGGACCTTCACGATCTTGAAAGGATGCTGATCAGATGAGCGATAGCAACACGATGAGCCTGGACGATGTCGGNANGTTGGCCAATGCGATACGCGGCGAGGTTGGCAAGGCAGTTGTCGGCCTCGATGGCGTTATCGATCACATGCTNGTGGCGCTGATGGCGCGCGGTCANGTCCTGCTCGAAGGGCCACCGGGCACGGCCAAGACTTTCCTTGCCCAGTGTTTCGCCGCGTCGCTCGGGCTCGATTTCGGTCGCATCCAGTTTACGCCAGACCTGATGCCGGGGGACATACTCGGTTCCAACCTGTTCAATTTCCAGACCAGCCAGTTCACGCTCACTCGCGGCCCCATATTTTGCGACTTGCTGTTGGCTGATGAGATCAACCGCACCCCGCCAAAGACCCAGGCTGCATTGCTTGAGGCGATGCAGGAACGGCGCGTGACGCTTGACGGCGATGCGCACCAGTTGCCCGATCATTTCATGGTAGTGGCAACACAGAACCCGATCGAGAATCAGGGAGTTTATCCGCTTCCCGAAGCACAACTGGATCGGTTTTTGTTCAAGCTGTTGATCCCATATCCCAGTATCGAAGAAGAACTGCGGATCGTGACCCGGTTCGGTGAAAATCGCGGCCTGCCTGCTCCGTCAGAGCTGGGCATCAAGGCGGTTGTCGAGCCAGCGCAACTCAAAGCGGCGGCCGATGCCGTGAAGCAAGTGACGTTGGCCGACAGCGTGACTGAATATGTCGTGCGGCTGGCGCGCGCGACTCGTGACAGCGCAGATCTTGCTTGCGGTGCCAGCCCTCGTGCCGCTGTATTGCTGGCAGGTGCGGCGCGGGCGCGTGCCGCGCTTGACGGGCGCGACTATGTCGTGCCGGACGACGTCAAGGCCCTCGCCGCATCGGTCCTGCGCCACCGCCTGCTCTTGAGCCCTGCTGCCGAGATCGAAGGCAAGCAAGTCGAGCAGCTCGTCGCACAGCTTGTCGAGCAGACCGAGGCGCCGCGCTAGGCGTCATGGCCCTTTCGTTTCCCGCCTTGCTGTTTCCTGTCGTGGTGCCGACACGCCGCGCTGCGATGCTGCTGGCGATTGCCGCGCCGCTCGCGCTGGTGATCGCAGCTGCCGCGCCGGGCGCATGGATTGCTGCGCCCGCGCTGGGCGGAGCATTGTTGGCGCTTGTGTTCGCCGATGCGCTGCTGGCTGGAGGCTTGCGCGATGTCCGGCTGACAGTTCCGGGCGATGTCGAAGTCGGCGCAGAAGATCGCATTCTGGTTCATGCCGATTTTACGTCCGGCTATCCGTCGCAAGTCGAAGCCGCGGTTGAAAGCGATGCCCGGCTGCTGCCCGGTGGTCGCGGCCGGTTTGCGCTGGAGCGGGTTGGCGACAGCTGGTGCGGCGCGCTACCAGTCATACCCTCGCGGCGTGGCACTGCGAAGGTTGAGCGTTTCTGGCTGCGCTGGCGCGGGCCGCTCGGCCTTGGGGCGCGGCAGGTTTCGCGAAGCAGTGACAGCGAAGTGCGCGTCTGGCCCAATGTCGGCATTGTGCGATCGCCAGCACTCCAGACCTTCCTGCGCGATGCCCAGTATGGCCTGATCGCGCGGCGCATACGCGGCGAGGGCACGCAATTTGAATCGCTGACGGAATACCAGCCGGGGATGGACCGGCGCCGGATCGACTGGAAGGCTTCCGCGCGCCACGTCCATCTCCATGCCAAGGAATTNGAGACTGAACGCAATAACCAGATCGTGTTCACTTTCGATTGCGGGCAGGCGATGTGTGAGCCGGTTGANGGCATGCCNCGCATTGACCGTGCCGTNTCGGCCGCGTTGGCAACGTCATACGTAGCGCTCAAAGGCGGAGACAAGGTTTCGCTGTTTGGCTTTGCCGCCCGGCCCGANGTGATGACGCCATTTGTTGCGGACAGCCACGAATTCTACCGGCTCCAGCGCGCTGCGGCAGGATTGGACTACCNNGCGCAGGAGCCCAATTTCACGCTCGCCCTGGCAACGCTGGCCGGACGGTTGCAACGGCGCTCGCTGATTGTGGTGTTCAGCGATTTCACGGACCCGACCAGCGCTGAACTGATGATCGAAAGCATCGGCAGGCTGGTATCGCGCCATGTCGTGTTGTTCGTGACGATGACGGATAGCGAACTGGTAGCCCTTTCGAGCGCGCCGCCGCTTGGCATGGAAGAACTGTCAATGTCAGTGACAGCCGATTCGCTGCTGCGCCAACGCGCGCTGGTAACGCAGCGGCTGCGCCAGATGGGCGTTGACGTGATCGAGGCACCGCACGAACAGATCGGCACCCGGCTGATTGACGCTTACCTTTCGATCAAGCGAACTGGAGCTATCGGATGAGGGCGCGCAGGCCATGACATCGGCACCCGGTATGTCAGCCATCGAGGTTGCCGCGCTGCGCTCTGACCGTTTTCGGCTGGAGCGCGAGGCTGACTGGCAGCGGCTGGATGCGATTGTCACGAAGATGGAAAAAAAGCGGCTGCGCAGTCTTTCCGATGAAGATGTGCAGGCCTTGCCAGTGCTTTACCGCACTGTCGCGTCGAGCCTGTCGATCGCACGAGAAACCTCGCTCGACGCTGCAACGCTGGCTTATCTGGAGGCCTTGGTGCAGCGCGCCTGGTTCGTTGTCTANGGACCGCGCTCGTCGCTCTTTTCATGGCTGCGAGGTTTTCTTGGCGGCGGGTGGAGCGCATCTGTCAGGGGGATCTGGATCGATATCCTTGTCGCGCTGACGGTAATGATCGCTGGGGCCGTTGTCGGCTGGCTGCTGGTTGATAGCGACCCGGACTGGTATCGCAGCCTCGTGCCTGCGCAATTCACCGATGCGCGCGTGCCGGGGGCCAGCCGGGAAGTGCTGGCTGCAACGCTCTCGGGCAAATCAGGTGCACACGGGCTTTCAGCGTTTNCCGCTTACCTGTTCAACAANAATGCCCAGGTCTCGATCATGGCATTTGCTTTCGGCTTTGCGTTCGGCGTGCCGACGCTGTTGCTGCTGGTGCACAACATGGCCGGGCTTGGCGCGATGTTGTGGCTCTACAGCGGTGCCGACCTGACAATCGAGTTTGTCGCTTGGCTGAGCGTCCATGGCACAACCGAATTGTTCGCCATCCTGTTGGCCGGCGCGGCAGGCTTACATGTCGGGCGATCGATGGCATTCCCCGGAGATCGCCCGGTGATGCAGGCTGCGTCAGAAGCCGGACGCCGCGCTGCCCAGGTCATGATGGGTGTGATCCTGATGCTGATCGTGGCTGCCGTGCTTGAAGGATTTGCTCGCCAGCTCGTCGTGGATACCGGCAGCCGACTTGTCATTGGCGGGTTCATGCTGGCGCTTTGGCTGGCCTATTTCTTCGTCTTCCGCCGGGGCCGTGAGAGGGACCGGGCGTGAACGCGGTCAGTCCCACACGCCTGAGGCGCAGCAACCGTGACCGGCAGATGATCACGCCTGAAGGTATCGCGTTGCCNATCACCGTGGCCAGCAAAGGCGCACGTTCGGCTGCGCTGATCCTTGATTTCATGCTGATCGGGTTCCTGATGGTCGTGACGACNATCGCGCTGATCTATATCGCNAGCGGNACGTTCNACGGGTTCGATGCGATTACCAGNTCTGCCAAGGGCAAGGGTTCGGCGATCACCAGTGCGCTGGAATTNCTGTTCGTGATCTGGATCATCGCCATGTTCCTGTTCCGNAATGCCTATTTCCTGTTCTTTGAACTTGGCCCGCGCGGCGCGACGCCGGGCAAGCGCCTTGCCGGCATCCGGATTGCATCGCGTGACGGCGGCAGGCTGGGNGTCGATACGGTGATCGCCCGCAACCTGCTGCGCGATATAGAACTGTTCCTGCCGCTGGTGTTCATCAGTTCGGCCGGGCAAGACTCCGGCGCGGGTTATGCTGCGGCCGCCTGGTTCCTGATCTTTGCGTTTTTCCCGTTCTTCAATCGTGACCGTTTGCGCGCAGGCGATATCATCGCGGGCAGCTGGGTGGTCGAGGCGCCCAAACGCAAGCTCGAAGCCGCGATGTCGGCAGCGGACGAAAAGACAGACGAGGCGCGAATTGCTGCTCCGGCCTACCGCTTCTCCGATGAAGATCTGGCAGTATACGGCGAATACGAACTCCAGACNCTGGAGCGTGTGCTGCGCGAAAACACTGCCAAGTCGCTTGCAGCTGTCCACGAGTCGATTTCACGCAAGATTGGGCGCGAAGACGGCGTTGGCGACGAAAAGGCGTTCCTCGAAGCCTATTACACGCAGCTGCGCGCCCGGCTTGAGGCAAGCATGCGCATGGGCAACCGCAAGGCGGACAAGTTCACATGACGCGCGTTTCCGATCGGGTTGTCGAAGATGACCTGACCGGTTCGGAGATACTCGATCTNCTGCGTNTTCATCCTGCGNNGGTGCAGGCNTCAAAGTTGGCGGTCTGGCGATANTNGNTTCAACTTNCACAGNTCATGCCCAAAACTTGGGCCGCCGCCCAAGCTGTGTTAGTATCTTGATAATTATTAACAAAGGGGAGTCGNAGAAGTGATGCAAATCGGAAATTATCAGTTCGATNCGGATATTGCGTGGANCATTGGCGAGAAGGTNGCTTATGCTCTGGTNATCCTGATTGTGACGTGGGTCCTTGCAAAAGCGGCCAAGTGGGCATTCGCCAAGCTGATTGACAACGTATCGTTCCTGCAACGCGGAACCGGCAGCGGGCACAGCGTTGGCGCTTCCCTTGGAAAGATTGTAGGCCTGTTCATATGGCTGTTCGGCCTTCTCGCAATTCTAAATGTGTTCCAGCTTGAAGGCGTGATGACGCCGCTCAATGAATTGCTCAACACAGTAATGGGCTTCGTCCCGCACCTGGTTGGCGCGGCGTTGATCTTCTTCATCGGTCACATGATTGCCAAGATCGTCAAGGACCTGGTGGTGACGGCTCTGCAAACAGTCGATTTCGATAAGTGGGCCAACAAGGGCGGCGTCGATACTGTCACTGGAAACAGTGCAATCACATCGACCATCGGCACGATCATCTATGTTCTGATCATCATCCCGGTAGCGATCGGCGCGATTGATACGCTTGGGATTGCGGCGATTTCAGGCCCAGCTACGGACATGCTCGACATGATTCTGGGCGCAATCCCGAATATCATCGTTGCTGCCGTCCTGCTGGGCATTGGCTACCTGATTTCGGGATTTGCGGGCAATATCCTTAAAGACATCCTGTCTGGTCTGGGTGTAGATCGCTCGGTCGAGGCTACGGAAATTCTGCCAACCGGAACGTCTGCTTCCGGCGTGATTGCGCGTGTCGTCCAGGTCGCGATCATGCTGTTCGCGGCAATCGGCGCGATGCGTGCGCTCGGTTTTCCGGAACTCACTGCAATCCTTGATGCAGTGCTCGCGCTTGGCGGCAAGGTTGTCTTCGGCGGTGTCGTGATCGGGGTCGGTTTCCTGATTGCAAATCTGCTGTCCAAGTTGGTCAGCGGCGCTGCTGAAGGATCGATGGCCGGATCTGTCGTCAAATGGGCGACAACCATCCTGTTCGTGTTCATGGGCCTTGAATTCATGGGCGTAGGCGATGAAATCGTCCGGCTGGCGTTTGGTGCGCTGGTTATTGGCGGCGCAGTGGCCGGAGCTTTGGCATTTGGCCTTGGTGGCCGTGACTGGGCGGCGCGCAAGCTTGAAAAGCTTGATGGCAAGGGCGGACCGCCTTCAGCCTGATATGACTGCAGCGACGCTGCATCGCAACACAACTGAAATGCGGGGCGCTGGCAACCATGCTGGCGTCCCGTTTTTCGTGAGTGTGCAATGCAGCAAGATTGGCTGAAGCGCGCTGGATATGCACAAGCCGCTTGGCGCTTGCAGCATCCTGTAACAAGCCTTAATGGCGCAGCCATGACGCGTCGTCGTTCCTTATCGCCCGGTCCGATCTGGTTGATTCTGGCAGCGGCACTCCTGCTGCGATCGATTGTCCCGACAGGCTGGATGCCGATGTCGGACGGGAATTCGATTCGCATCATGCTGTGCGACGGCTTTGGGCCTGCTGCCGGTTATACCGCGAACCAATCCAACGACCACGTCGGACCCAATGCTGGAACTCACGATCATGAGAGCATGCATGGCGAGGGCCATGGCGAGGATGCGCCACATGATCCATGCCCCTTCGGTCTTGCTCTTGCATCTGCTCTCGACGTTGCCGATCCCCCAGCGGCGGTGTTGCCGCTTGAAGCTGTTGCAGCGCCTGCTTCATCGCGCAGAATTGCTGCCCGACTTGTAGCTGCAAGTGGCCTGAGGCCGCATGCCAGGGCACCGCCTCAACTCGCCTGATCACGAAAATCCAGATCAAGCGAGAGAACCTAAAATGAAACTGAAATATTTTCGCAGTGCTGCGGCGCTGCCCGTGCTGCTGTCGATGTTGCCGGCCGCAGCGATGGCCGAATCCAGGCCTGACAGCCATGCCCCGATTGGAGTCATGGCCGACCATACCCACCACTCCGGCGAAGTGATGATATCCTATCGCCTTATGCACATGGACATGGGCGGGACGCGTATCGGCACCGAACGCATTAATCCCGATACCATTGTTACAACGCAGCCTAATCGCTTTGCCGGCAGGCCTGGACAACCGCCAACCTTGCGCATCGCGCCGCTTCATATGCGCATGAACATGCATATGTTCGGCCTGATGTACGCGCCATCCGACGCAGTCACGCTGATGGCGATGGGAAATTACGTCTCAAAGGAAATGTCGCACCGCACGTATCAGGGCGGCATGGGCGCAAACGTGCTTGGCGGGTTTACGGCAACCCCCGAAGGATTTGGCGATACGTCGATTTCGGCAATTGTTCCGCTGGTGAAGTCTCACCAGTTCGAACTGAACGCGAAAGCCGGGATCAGCGCGCCAACCGGATCGACGACGCAGTCAGCCCAGGTCCTGACGCCAATGAACATGCAGCCCGAACTGCGATTGCCATATGCGATGCAGCTTGGCTCTGGAACTTGGGACATGCTGCCAGGCGTGACCGTGAAGGGGCAGTCACGCGATTGGGGCTGGGGTGCGCAATATGCCGGCAAGATACGGACCGGGACTGGCGATCAGGGCTACAAATTCGGCAATGCGCATAACGTCACTGCATGGGTCAGCCGCCGCCTTGCTCCCTGGATCAGTACTTCTCTGCGGCTCTCCGGCACAGCGACCGGCCGCATCAAGGGGATCGATCCGCAGGTCGTTGCGCCGGTTCAGACTGCAGATCCTGAAAATTACGGTGGTGACAGGATCGAAGCGTATCTCGGCGCGAACCTTCTCGCCGCGAAAGGCCCATTCGAAGGCCTCCGTTTTGGGATCGAGTTGGGCGTGCCTGTAATGCAGGATCTCAATGGCCCGCAAATGGAGCGTGATTGGTCTCTGACTGTCGGATTGCAGAAAGTGCTGTGACGACCAAAGCCTGAATCAGGCCGGATCGAATTGGATGTGAAGATCGGCCAGGTTGCGAATTGAGTATGTCGGCTCGAAGTTGAAATCACGGGATCTCTGCGATCCTGTGACGTTCTTCCAAGATGCAGATTTGCGAAGTGCGCGCCTGGATGCGTTCGATTGCCCCACGCGATTCGATCCGGCCCAGCGGCGGCCATCCAGCACCCGGCCAAACAGCATTGGGCCGTCTTCGGGGCGGCTGTGTTAGGCTTGAAAGTCGTCCATCGCCTGATCATGCACGACCTTGCGCCTTGTGTCATTGCTCCTGAACGCACGGGAGCCTATATCGGCCGGCATGTCTTCCGTTCGACCATGGCGCGATATCAAGCGCCGCCAAAGCCGCCAGATCATGATCGGCAATGTGCCGGTGGGTGGCGATGCGCCGATCACGGTGCAAACGATGACCAACACGCCGACTGCCGATGCCGGTGCGACGATTGACCAGATCCGCCGCTGCGAGGATGCCGGGGCTGATCTGATACGTGTTTCCTGCCCCGATGAGGACAGCACAGCGGCGATGCCCGAGATTGTTCGCTCCTCCAGCATCCCGATCATCGCTGACATCCATTTCCACTACAAACGCGCGCTTGAAGCAGCCGATGCCGGCGCGGCGTGCCTGCGGATTAATCCCGGCAACATCGGTTCGGACGAACGCGTTGCCGAAGTCGTGCGCGCGGCTAAGGCCAATGGCTGTGCCATCCGCATCGGCGTCAATGCCGGCAGCCTGGAAAAGGACTTGCTCGAAAAGTACGGCGAGCCATGTCCCGAAGCATTGGTTGAATCCGCGCTAGATCATATCAAACTGCTGCAAGACCACGACTTTCACGATTACAAGGTTGCGGTCAAAGCCAGCGACGTCTTTCTTGCCGTATCTGCCTATATGGGGTTGGCCGAGGCCGTGGACTGCCCGTTGCACCTGGGCATTACCGAAGCTGGCGGGCTGATCGGCGGCACTGTGAAAAGCGCGATCGGCATAGGCAATCTGCTGTGGGCCGGCATCGGTGACACGATCCGCGTATCGCTTTCGGCCGAACCCGAAGAAGAAGTGCGCGTCGGGTTTGAAATCCTGAAATCGCTGGGCCTCAGGACTCGGGGCGTGCGGGTGGTCTCTTGTCCCAGTTGCGCGCGGCAGGGCTTTGACGTTATCCGTACTGTCCAGACCCTTGAAGACCGGTTGCAGCACATCAAGATACCGCTTTCGCTTTCGATCCTCGGCTGCGTTGTAAACGGTCCGGGCGAAGCGCGCGAAACCGATATCGGTATCACTGGCGGCGGTAACGGCAAGCACATGGTGTTTTTGTCAGGCGTAACCGATCATCATGTAAAAAGCGAAGACATGCTCGATCACATTGTCGAGCTGGTCGAGGCCAAGGCAGCGCAAATCGAAGCAGGCATGATTGATGCCGCTCACGCCGAAGCGGCTGAACAACAATGAAAACCGGGCGTTTTACTCGCAGTTAAATGTTGTCGGCTAGGTTGTGTCGATGCGTCCGGTACAGCTCCTTCCCTTGTTCATTTGCGCCTTGATGGTCGGGTGGTTTGCGCCAAGCCTGCCAACAGCTTCGGCAGGCAATCAAGATAATGCCGCAGCCGCAGCCGCAGCGGAAGCAGAGCAGACTGCGTCGCTCAATACCGCGCGCAGCAAAGATGCCTGGCTAGCTGGTCAGACCGTCATCGAGCGTGAGCCGGATGGCCATTTCTATGCCAGTGCCCTTGTCGATGGCTACCAGTACCGGTTTCTGGTCGACACCGGGGCCAGCATTGTCGCGCTGACGCGAGCCGATGCCGATGCCATGGGTTTGCAATGGGATGAAGCAAGCCTGCGTCCAATCGGTCGCGGCGCCAGTGGCACGGTCAACGGCGTGCCGATCACAATCGACAGCATGGAAGTCGGCGGCTTCGAAGTCCGCAACGTTCGTGCCGCGATCGTTCCAGACGGCCTTGACGTTTCATTGCTTGGCCAGACATTCCTGAGCCAGCTCGACAATGTTGAATTCAGCGGAGACGAAATGCGACTGGGAAGTTAGCCCCCTACCGGCTTGAAATAGACATCGACATAGTCAGTCAGGTAGTCGCACCATTCAAACTCGCGCAGCCGGTAATAGGGCCGGTTCTGGGTCACTGCGAAGTGCCAGGTCTTGCTCTCTTCGCATGCTCGTCCGCGATCGGGCGTGCCGGTGATGCGGATCGTGCCGCGAAACGTGAAATAGCCTTCGCCGATTTCCAGGATTGCACCATCCAGAAACAGCCGCCCCGGTCCGTTCGCCTCGGCTTGCGAACCGCGCAGCCGCCACAGCCCGTCGCGTTTTGACACAAGCGAGGTGCCGCGCGTGTCCCAATCGATCCATTGCAGCGTGATGCCGTGGTTGCCCAGCAATCGCTGTGCATCGCTTTCGCTCAGGACTTTTGTCGATTCGCCGGGGAAAGCGGGCGGCGGTGCAGGGCTGATCGGTGGGGGAAGCGGCGTCGAGGCGACAGTCTGGGGTCCGTCATCTGCCGAACAGGCCGTCAGCAGCGCGGCGAGCGCAAATGCGTGAGTTATGCGGAGGTGTGACATGGCGGCCAGCTTAGGCTGGCTGCTGCTCGACCCGCAAGGGCGAATGAACAGCAGGTTCGAAGACTGATCGCTCAAGCTGGCAAGTACGATCTTACAAAAGAAAAGGCCCCGCCGGATCGCTCCGACGGGGCCTTTTCGTGGCTATTGACAGACGGTGCTTAAGCTTCGTCAGCGGAGCCTTCATCCGGTGTTTCAGCCGGGGCCTCTTCAACCACAGGAGCTTCTTCCGCTGGCGCCTCGTCCGCCGGAGCTTCGGCCTCAGCCACAGGGGCTTCAGCGTCGGCCACCGCAGCTTCGTCGGCCATCGCCGCCTTCATGGCGTCTTCGCTTGGTGTTTCTTCGGCTTCTGCCTCTTCGGCTGCCTGGGCAGCTTCAAGCGCGTCCTGCATTTTCTTGTACTGGGCGCGCAGCGCGGCATCGCGGCTGGATGCGGCGACGCGAACGCGGTTCATGCCCGCGCCGGTGCCCGCCGGGATCAACCGACCGACGATGACGTTTTCCTTGAGGCCGATCAGCGAGTCCTGCTTGCCTTCAACCGCGGCCTG
>JGI24723J26617_10002986_pt1 | contig 12684 bp, 10 predicted proteins | sample Cruoilmetagenom6_FD_26617 | JGI IMG/M metagenome (IMG submission 26617) | reverse complement strand
TCACTTTTCGAGAAGGCGATTTACTGTTGTCGAGGTATTTTTCAGTAGCTTCGTCCAAAGCATCTGCTAAAACGATTGCTTTTGGGTTGTTGTATTTAGTCCCTAAATGTTCCAGAGAAACAGCCAAAGCCAAAAATTCGCCTAACGAGTCCCACCGAAGATGATTTTCCTCTAAAAATTGTTCAACGTGTTTTGGTGCAGACCCGCCAGCTCCTGTTTCAAAAAGTCCACCACCGTTCATCAATGGAACAATGGAAAGCATTTTCGCACTTGTACCCAATTCCAAAATAGGGAAGAGGTCGGTTAAATAGTCGCGCAATACATTTCCTGTAACCGAAATGGTGTCCTTTCCAGCTTTAACGCGCTCCAAGGTATATTCGGTCGCTTTTTCTGGGGAAAGGATTTTTATGTCCAAACCTTCTGTGTTATGGTTAGGAAGGTATTTGTTTACTTTTTTAATGAGTTCTGCATCGTGTGCACGGTTTTCATCTAACCAAAAAACTGCAGGATTTCCAGTTGCACGAGCACGTTCTACTGCCAATTTAACCCAATCTTGTACGGGCAAATCCTTCACTTGGCACATTCTCCATATATCTCCTATTTCAACAGCATGCTCGATTATTACTTTTCCGGAAGCATCCAAAACCTGAACTTTTCCCTCCATTGAGATTTCAAAAGTTTTATCGTGGCTTCCATATTCTTCAGCTTTTTGGGCCATCAAACCTACATTTGGAACTGTTCCCATGGTAGTAGGATCAAAGGCTCCATTTTTTTTGCAGAAATCAATAGTGGTTTCGTAAATACCTGCGTAACTACTATCGGGAATGACTGCTTTAGTATCGTGGCTTTTTCCATCTGGCCCCCACATTTGGCCTGAATTACGGATCATTGCGGGCATAGAAGCATCCACAATCACATCACTCGGAACGTGAAGGTTTGTAATGCCTTTGTCGCTATTTACCATAGCTAAATCTGGATTTTCGGCCATTATTTTTTTAATATCCTGAAGAATCGCATCTCTTTCATACTCGTTCAATTCAGAAAGTTTATTTTCCAAATCGCCAAGTCCGTTGTTGGCATCAACCCCCAGTTTTTTAAATGTATCCGCATATTTTTTGAACAAATCGTCAAAATAAACTTTTACTACATATCCAAAAATAATCGGATCGCTCACCTTCATCATGGTAGCTTTCAAATGCACAGAAAATAGAACTTTCTTCTCTTTGGCGTCTTTCACCTGTGCTTCCAAAAACGAAACCAAAGCTTTTTTACTCAAAACCGTAGCATCGATGATTTCACCTTTCAATACTTTCAAACTCTCTTTTAAAACAGTTTTGTTACCGTTTTTTTCAACTAAAACGATATTTAAAGTATCATCAGAAGCCAACGTAAGTGATTTTTCATTGTGAAAGAAATCACCGTGTTGCATTGTGACCACATGGCTTTTGCTATCGCTGCTCCAAGCGCCCATGCTATGCGGATGCTTTTTTGCGTAATTTTTTACGGCCTTGGGGGCGCGACGGTCACTGTTTCCTTCACGAAGCACAGGATTTACAGCACTTCCTTTTACTTTGTCGTATTTCGCTTTAATTTCTTTTTCCCCGGAAGTGGTAGCGGATTCTGGATAATCGGGTATGTTAAAACCTTTCTTTTGAAGTTCTTCAATAGCTTCGTTCAATTGCGGTACAGAGGCACTAATATTTGGAAGTTTAATAATGTTTGCTTCCGGTGTTTTTGCAAGTTCACCAAGTTCTGCCAAATCATCTTTTACGCGTTGTTCTTCTCTAAGAAACTCAGGGAAAACAGCCAAAATTCTTGCAGCAAGAGATATATCACGACTTTCAAGCTTGATGTTTGCTGGTGAAGTAAAAGCCTCTACAATGGGTAAAAAAGAATGGGTTGCCAAAGCTGGTGCTTCATCGGTTTTGGTATATATAATTTTGGAAGATTTTGCCATTGAAATGTTTTTGGAAAATTATGGTTGATGTTTTTTTAAAATTTTAAGGAACGCAAATATAGCGATTTGGAGGGGTTTTTGAAAGGGAAGTGATTGCTTAATTATTCAATATTTTAAAATTGAATTCATAAATGTTTCTATAAAATATTAGCGAATTCATGGTGGAAAAAATCTGGCTTAAAACAAGAAAAGCCATATCACTGTATAAATACATTGTGATATGGCTCCTTGTAAAGTAAACTTTTAGCAACCAATCCACCGAAGTGAATTCAAGGCAAGGTTATTATAGACTTGCGGTCGTGTTTTACTTACACGGGTTTCGTTTTTGTAATTTGCATCTTCCGTGAGGTTAATGCCATTTTCAAGAACTGACCCAAAAACTTTTTTTAATCTCAATACTAATAATCTAAAGATCGTGAGTACCTCAAGCAATCAAAAAAAGCTTATAAAGTGTTTTCTTTTTATTTTTTCAAATCTAGAGACTAACATTCTTGCGAGCGTTAGCTTCATCAACAATTAAGAAAAAATAGTGTAAAAGAACGTTACTTTAGGTTATCAATTTGACTGTTAGGCCATTTTGATATTGCTAATATAAAACGTAAAATTGAATATGCAAGTAATCATAACCCTTTAAAAATCCACAGCTTACGAACAGCGCTTATAAACAATTGTTCATAAAAAAAGCCCTGTAAAAACAGGGCTTTTAAGAGTTTTCAACAAAGAATGAACTATGAACGTTTTTCTTTGATACGGGCTTTCTTACCGGTTAGACCTCTAAAGTAATAGATACGAGCTCTGCGCACGCTACCTTTCTTGTTGATCTCAATTTTTTGAAGCGCTGGCATGTTCAACGGAAAAATACGCTCAACACCAACAGTACCGCTCATTTTACGGATTGTAAAAGTTTTGGTAATACCCGTTCCTTTCACTTGGATTACAACTCCTCTAAAGAACTGGGTTCTTGTTTTTTCACCTTCACGGATTTCGTAGTAAACAGTAATAGTATCACCAGCTCCGAATTCAGGAAATTCTTTTTTTGTAACAAATTCGTCTTGTACAAATTTAATTAACTCTTCCATTTTGTTAATTTGATAGGGTTTAAAATAAAACAACGTTCGCGGTTTTCGCCAGAGGTTGAATTAAGTGGGTGCAAAATTAAGCAATTAATCTTATGAAGCAAGGTTTATTCCTTTTTTTTGCATTGCTCAAGTCTTGCTGTTTTTAATATTATTGAAGATATGTATTCCTCGAAATTACTCTAGCAAATCTGGCCTACGCTCTTTTGTGCGCTTGTAAGCTTGATCTTCGCGCCATTCCTCAATTTTTCCTGTGTTCCCACTTGTTAGGATTTCGGGAACCGTCCAGCCTTTGTATTCCGCGGGGCGGGTATAGATAGGTGGTGCCAATAAATTATCTTGAAAAGAATCTGTAAGCGCGCTGGTTTCATTTCCCAAAACTCCGGGAATCAAACGGATTATTGCATCACAGACTAAAGCGGCTGCAAGTTCGCCACCGCTTAAAACAAAANAAGCGCCAACCGAGATCTCACGGGTTATAAAATGGTCACGCACACGCTGGTCCACGCCTTTATAATGCCCACAGAGAATAATAATATTTTCTTTAAGGGAGAGTTCGTTGGCCGTGTGTTGGTTAAAGGTTTTACCGTCCGGAGTCATGTATATTATTTCGTCATAATCGCGTTCAGCCTTTAATTCTGAAATACATTTATCGATGGGTTCAATCATCATAACCATTCCCGCACCGCCACCAAATTGGTAATCGTCTATTTGTTTGTATGCATTGGTGGAATAATCGCGAAGGTTGTGGGTGTGTACTTCCACGTGGCCTTTTTCAATGGCGCGTTTTAGGATGGAAACTTCAAACGGACTTTGAAGTAATTCGGGGAGCACGGTGATTATGTCAATTCGCATTATAGTAGTTCTTTTTTCATTTTGCAACGGTCAATAGAACCTTTTGCACGTTCCAAAACGCCTTTGTCCAAGGTGTCTAAAGCACATTTTTTGTAGTGTTCAATGGCTTCGTCCAGTTTCCCCTGTTGTTCGTACATAATGGCGTATTCGTTATAAATCGTTGATTTGGTGATTCCGGGAATGTTAATGGCAGTGTCTAGCAATTCCTTTAATTCGTCATATTTTCCAAGGGTGGAAAGGAGTACGGAATAGTTGTAATAAACTGGAGGATACATGGGGGTCTTTTCAAGACAAAGTTTGTAAAGGGTTTCGCCTTTTTCAAATTCCTTAAACTTCACTTCGTAAAGATATCCCAAGTGATTATAAGCTTTCCCGAAGTTGGGGTCCAAGTCAATTATTTTTTCGAGTTTGTTAGTAGCTTCGTCAAAAGCACCATTTTTAATATCTGTGTTTGCTCCGTTAAGAAGTTCTTCGAGTTTGGTAAGATGATCCATGGAATATAAGTTTAAAATGTAAAAATAAGCTTATTGCCACAAACTTACACTTCCCAGGTATAATGATTTACTTGCACATCTTTTTTCCAACCCAATTTTATATAAAGTTTCTGAGCAGGATTATCTATAGCGGTTTCCAATGTAAGGCCTTTACTGCCGCTTTTTATTGCGAATTGTTTGGCGTGTTCCATAAGTGCTTCGCCCACACCTTTTTTTCTCACTTCGGGGGCGACAAAAAGGTCGTTCAAGATATAGGTCCGTTGCATGGAAACGGAAGAAAAGCTTGGATATAATTGGGTGAATCCGATTCCTTTTTCCGAATCATCCAAACAAAGTAAGATTACAGAATCATGATTTGTAAGCCTTTCTTTCAGGAAATTATAAGCAGCTTCAGGATTTGAAGTTTGTCCGTAAAAAACCCGATAACTATCAAATAAGGGAATGAGTTGTTTAATATTTAAAATGGAGGCTGTTATAACTTTCATCATAATTTTTTATGTGGTGTTTAGCCTTTCTTAGCTTCGCGTTCCTCTCTTCGTTTTTCCCTTTCTTTTTTGCGAAGCTCACGTTTTTGTTCCCGGGTAATCTCACCTTCTTTGAAGGCATCCTTAAAATTAATATCATTATCCACTTCGCCTTTAAAAGCTTGAATCCAGGCATTTTCAAAAATATTAAAAACCGTAGGCCACACGCCGGCTTCCACATTGTTCAGATCGCCTTCAAAAGGAACTTTTGTGGCCAAGGTATCGGTTCCCTGGTTTTTTAGAATAAATTTGAAGAAACCAACAAAACCCTCCCATATAACTTCAAGGAAGCCATCTTCTTTTCCTATCAATGAAGTATCGGTCAATAGCGGTTTTACGTAACCCACCAAATGGGCATCGGCAATGGCGATTTCACTGTAAATCCCAAATGTACCTTTGTTGAAATCGAGACCCGCATAATAGTTAGTAAAATCGTTTAGGGCAGTAACATCTGCATCTTCCAAAGAAAAGGAAAGATCCATATCTGGAATTTCCTTTACAAGATTCATATTTCCTTCCAATGAAACTTTTCCTTTGCCAATTGAAACACCGCTGGCGCGGATGGGCGAGGGGAGAATGCGCTCTTTTTCAACAACGTTGCGAAGGTTGTCTGCAGTGAGTTCCAGTTTGTCTATTTGCAGATCGATGTTTGGGTCTGCTGCAAGTTGCACAAAGGCCAATTTACCGTCGTGAACTTCAAAATGGTTTATGTCTATGGGCACGATATCGGTAAGCGCTTTGGTCCAGTCATCCACGTCGGCATCACCGCTTTCTTCTTTTTGGTCTTCAAAAGCATAGATAACCTCGGGGCTGGTCATTATTATCTCGCTAACAATCTTGCCTTTGAAAAGAGATTTCCACTCAATGGAAATATCGCTTTTCGGAAAGTTTAAAAACGGANCTTGTGATTCTGCGGTACCTTTATTTAAGTACATGCCATTAATTACGTATGCGCCGCGAATAAGGGCAATGTCTATATCATCTACCTGCCCATAATAGCCCGGAATGTCTGCCAATACTTTGTTTACGTAATTTTTCACCAAGGTGGGAAGATAAAGGCGAAAGGCTATTAGCAGAATTAAGATAATAATTGGAACAGTATAACGCTTTTTTTTAAAGCCTCTTTTCTTTTTTGTTTCCGACATTTTTTGAAATAAATGATTTTAACAAATTTGATTGAAAGTGTGGAGATTTTCAGTTAATGAAGTCATAAAAAAAATCCTGCACTGGCAGGATTTTTCTTTACTATAAAATTATTTTTGAGTTTTCACAAACTGCAATTGCCGTCTATAATGTCTTGTTTTGATGGGTTGTAGGCGTTTGCAAAAACCTGGTATTCATCTCCCAACCCATTGTTTAGAAGTAAAGGGCGTAACCCACAAAGGTTTGTTAGGGCATCATTGCTCCAAATATACAATTTGTATCCTACTGTTTGTAGATTTTCCAAACTATCCATATTGCTCAATAATGGGTTTTTAATTATATATAAAGTACCGCCAACATTTTGAAGGGATTGTAATCCATCTAAATTTTCTAATGAATTATTGGAGGAAATTTCCAATCTACTTCCTCCTACTGAGAGAACATTTCGTAATCCACTTAAACTAGACAGTAACTCGTTGTGGCTAATTGTCACCCCTGACTCAAAGGAAGTGATATTACTGAACGCCTCAATATTTGTGATTAAAGGATTGTCACTAATAGATAAACCGTGTAAATTTTGAAGTCCTAAAAGCCCATCAACATTTTCCAAGGAACTATTATTAGAAATTGTTAATACCAAAAGAGTGGTAATATTATTTAAGCCATTTAAATTTATAAGCGCATCATTATTTGAAATTGTAACGGAAAAGCCATTTATGGTTACAATATTTTGAAGCCCTTCAATATTTAACATTGCATTATTGGAAGTAATTTCGAGATCTCCTTCAATGGAAGTTAAACCTTGAAGCCCATTGATATTTTGCAATAGATCATTACCGCTAATAGTTATCTTGTCGCCTACTGAAATTAAATTAGTAAGTGCATCAATATTTTTTAATGCCGGATTGTCCCAAATACGTAAATCTTTATCTATTTCTATAAGATTTTGCAATCCATTAAAATTTTCCAATAATTCATTTTCGTTTATTGTTAATTGGCGATGAAGTGTTGTAAGACCACTCAATGATTCCAAGTTATGGATACCTCTATTGTAAGCAATATTTACGTCATTAGCTACTGTATGAATATTTTGTAATCCTGTAAGCACTGCGAGCCTTTCATTCTGAATAATATTTAATTGGCCACCAATACTTTTAAGCGTATTCAAAGAGCTTAAATCTGTAATTTGGCTATTTAAATTATCTAAGCTTCCTATAAGTAAAGTTCCTGTTATTGCAGTATAATTATTGCTTCCAAAGGTTTCTACTTCCGTTTGTGTAAATAATTGAATGCTACCAGTAAATATATTTTCCTCATTAACATCATTTAAAGTAATAGTAATTGAGGCATTTTTAGATACAGTTCCATTAGCCACTTTCACAGTTCCAGAAATTGTTGGATTGGTTTCAAAATCAAAAAGTGTTTCATCGGCAACTTTCAATTCGCCAGAAGCGGAATCAATAGAGAAGGCTCCGGCAGGGTTTTGTTCTGTGATTGAAAAAGTAACACTTCCTTCACTGGTGCTTCCCATAACAGTACCAATACCTTGACCGCTGTTTGGGTTTTCATCCATCGTTTTTGAAAAGTCAACTGTGGAAACCGTTATGGGGGTTTCGGATGGGTTTGGATCATCGCTATCTTTGGAGCAGGAAATGAACGTAAAAACTGAAAAAAGAAAAAGTATTAAAAACCGAAAATTTGGTGAGAATCGCATTATTAAAGAAATGTTAAAGAGTGGGTTTCAAATATAAAAAAATCCTGTTACCACAGCAACAGGATTCTAGAATTCAAATATTTAAAATCTACTAATAGTAGGTATATCTTCTAACCTGAGCGATATACTTAGCCAAACGAATTACTTGATGGCTATATCCATATTCGTTGTCATACCAAATATAAAGCACTACATTTTTTCCGTCTTCGGTAACAATGGTTGCGTTGCTGTCATAAATAGCGGGAGCTGAAGAACCAACAATATCACTAGAAACAAGCTCGTTGCTTAAAGAGTATTTTATTTGCTCAACCAAATCGCCTTCCAAAGCGTATTTCTTCATTGTAGCATTAATTCCGTCTATAGAAGAAGGAGTAGCTAACTCTAAGCTTAAAACTACTAAAGAACCATTCGGAACAGGAACACGTATTGCGTTGCTAGTAAGTTTGCCAGCCAAAGCAGGAAGGGCTTTAGCAACAGCACTTCCAGCGCCAGTCTCGGTAATTACCATATTCAATGCAGCAGCACGGCCACGACGGTATTTACTGTGCATATTGTCAACCAAGTTCTGGTCGTTTGTATATGCGTGAATGGTCTCCAAATGTCCACGAACTACTCCGAAAGAATCCTCAATGGCTTTCAAAATAGGGGTGATGGCATTGGTGGTACAAGAAGCTGCTGAAAAGATATCAACCTTGTTCGGGTCATATTCCTTTTGGTTTACACCGTGAACAATGTTTGGCACACCTTTTCCTGGAGCGGTAAGTAATACTTTTGAAGCACCTTTGGACTTTAAGTGCCTGCTCAATTCTTTATCATCACGGAAAGCACCTGTGTTGTCAATAACCAACGCATCTTCAATTCCGTATTGTGTATAATCAATATCTTCTGGGTTGTTTGCTGAAATGATATGAACGGTAGTGCCATTAATGATCAATGCACTGTTTTCAAGATCGGTACGCACAGTTCCAGAAAAATCGCCGTGAACGGAATCATATTGAAGCAAGGTAGCTCTTTTGTCCAAAACCGTTTGATCCATTTTTCCACGAACCACAATGGCGCGAAGTCTAAGCTGGTTACCTTGGCCAGTTCTGGTCATAAGTTCACGAGCCAATAAACGCCCAATACGTCCAAAACCGTAAAGGACTACATCCTTAGGAACGATGTTTTTTGTTTCCTTGGCATCTTTCAATTTGTCTGAAACGAACGCCAATGCATTTGAATATTTATCGTCTTCCAAGTGGAATTCATAGGTAAGTTTACCGATATCCAATTTTGCAGGTGGAAGATCCAAAGTTTTGATGGCCTGTGCAATTTCAACAGAGTCGAAAATTGATATTGGCTTATTTACGAATTCGCCAGCATATTCGTGAAGGTTCAAAATTTCACTCACATTGCGGTCTATAAGTTGGTTGCGGAAAAGTACCAATTCAATGGACTTGTCGTACCAAAGGTCACTAATGATTTTAATAAATTCTACTGAAGCTTTTCGGCGGTCAGTTTGAAAAGAAAGTTCTTTTTCGTAAACGTCATCAAAACTCATAAGGAAGGATTTTTAAAGGGTTTAAAATTTGGTGCAAAAATACTTATTTCAATCGTTGTGTGGAAATAAAAACTGAAAATAAAAACACCACTGAAGGTTTTGATTTTCAGTGGTGTTTTTATATTATTTAATCGATTTTTATCTAAATATAAAGGAGTTGATATTTCCGGCAGTATCCATAAAAGTCATTTTTATGGGTGAACGATAATTGCGTTGTGTCATAATTCGTTTTACGTCTTCAATATCATTCACGGGTTCATCGTTAATTTTGGTGATGATAATCCCTTCCAGTTTATATTGTGCAACTTCTGGAGTCAAAGCTCGTGTTACGGTTACTCCATTTTCCAAACCGCGTTGTTTTAATTCGGCTTTTGTTGTGTTTTTCACTTCCAATCCAAGATCGTCAATAGAGAAAGTTTCTAGTTTTACTAGAGTTACGGGAACCCTTTTTTCTTTGCCATTGCGAAGAATTGTTACTTCAACTACATCATCGGGTCTTTTGGAGCCCAAATAACCCGAAAGGTCCGCAAATTTTGAAACCTTATAACCGTCAAGTTGTTTAATGATATCGCCTTCTTTAATTCCCGCCTTATCTGCGCCACTTCCTTTTTCAATTCCGCCCACAAATACGCCTTCGGTATCTTTGATGCCGTATTTTTCAACTATTTGTGAATTAATGTTCCCCACTTGAATACCCAATATGCCTCGTTGCACGTTTCCGTATTCAAGGATATCTTCAATCACTTTTCGTGCGTTGTTTGAAGGTACGGCAAAAGAGTAGCCCACATAACTTCCAGTTTCTGAAGTAATTGCAGTATTAATACCAACTAATTCGCCGCGGGTGTTTACCAAAGCACCACCACTGTTTCCTCTATTTACCGCTGCATCGGTCTGGATGAAGGATTGTGGGTTGCCGTCAAATTGGTTCAAATCGCGGGCTTTGGCGCTGATAATACCAGCGGTAACCGTTGAGGTAAGGTTGAAGGGATTTCCAACGGCCAAAACCCATTCCCCAATTTTTATATTGTTTGAATCACCAAACGGTACAAAAGGAAATTCCTCGTCACCGTCAATTTTTACAAGGGCAATATCTGTATTTGGATCGGTCCCAATTAACTTTGCGGTATATGTTTTATTATTGTTTAGGGTAACTTCAAGGTTAGTAGCATTGGCTATTACGTGATTGTTGGTTACAATAAAACCGTCGGGTGAAATAATAACACCGCTCCCGCTACCAACACGGGCCCGAGGCTGACCGCCACCTTGAAAGTACTCATATATATTCGTGGGCTGCGTGCTCACAGTCATATTTTTTACGTGAACTACTGCGTGTACTGTTTTTTCAGCAGCCTCAGTAAAATCGGTATTCATTTCCGCAGCTGTGGTGGAAAAATTGGTGGGAATAAAGTTTGAGTTTTGTTGAGGTTCGAAGGAAATGGTATCCTTTTCTTCAAAAAATTTGTAACCTCCAAGTGTAATGGCGCCTGCGAAGAGCGCAACCAAAAATAAACGGAATGTCTGTTTCATTATTGATTATATTTTATGATTAATAAAAAATTTGTGTTCAAAATTTTCTTTTTCAAGATTTTCATTTTAAAATCTTTTTAGTTTTTTTATCCTGAGAAGGACAGAAAAAAATCTTTTTTTGAAGAAACATTTTTTAAATACTTCAACAAATTTAATAATGATAAATAGAAAAAAGTATGCCATAAATCGGCATTTAACTTCTATTTAACGTAAAAACTTTCCTGAAACCTGTGACGGCTTTTTATATCTTTGCGCAGTTATGGAATTCACTTTTTATAAATATCAGGGCACGGGCAACGATTTCGTGATTATCGACAATCGGGAAGATTTTTTTCCGAAAAAGGATACAGAATTAGTAGCCAAAATCTGCGATCGCCGCTTTGGTGTGGGGGCAGATGGATTGCTGTTATTGGAAAACCATCCTTCGGCAGATTTCAAAATGGTTTATTATAATAGTGATGGAAACTTAAGTTCTATGTGCGGCAATGGTGGAAGATGTATTTCACATTTCGCAAAATTTCTGGGAATCATTTCTGAAAAGACAACTTTTGAAGCCGTGGACGGTATGCACGAAGCGACGGTTGAAAATGATTGGGTTTCCCTAAAAATGAACAATGTTGAAAGTGTAAACGTTTCAGAAAACTATACTTTTTTAAATACTGGTTCACCACATCACGTTGAAATGGTCACAAATCTTCAGGATTTTGATGTTTTTACAAACGGAAGAGCTATTCGTAATAAGACCTACGGAAAAGATGGCTCAAACGTGAATTTCGTTGAGCAAAATGATGCTGCCATATTTTCAGTCAGAACTTACGAACGTGGCGTAGAAGATGAAACACTTTCCTGTGGCACCGGTGTTACTGCTGTTGCAATTGCAATGTTCGAAACCAAGAAGACTTCTAAAAATAAAGTAACATTAAAAACTGAGGGCGGCCAATTGCAAGTGCGTTTTGAAAAAGTTGGTTCGAGTTATAAAAATGTATATTTGGAAGGACCTGCAAAACAGGTATTTAAAGGAGTTTGGAAATGAAAACTTTAAAGGGAGAAAACATATTTTTACGCGCTTTGGAACTTTCAGATTTGGATTTTCTCTACAATCTGGAAAATGATGAATCGCTTTGGGAAGTGAGCAACACTACAACGCCCTATTCAAAATATATTCTACAACAATATCTTGAAAACAGCCATCGCGATATTTATGAGGTGAAACAACTTCGACTTGTAATTTGTAATAACGAAAACGAAGTACAGCTTGGCTTTATCGATCTTTTCGATTTTGATCCCAAACACCGCAGGGTAGGAGTTGGCATCGTTATTTTTTCCGCAGAATATAAACGGAAAGGTTTTGCTTCTGAAGCATTAAAACTTATCTGCGAATATGCATTTGCGCATTTGGATGTGCATCAAATTTTTGCTGGAATCACTGAAGATAATGAGGGAAGCATCCAGCTTTTTGAAAAGGCTGGATTCGAAAAAGTCGGTTTAAAAAAAGACTGGGTTTTTTCAGAAGGAAAATTCAAGAGTGAATACTTTTATCAATTAATCCCTAATACCTAATCCCCAATTCAAAATGTATATAAAAAAGATATTAGTGATTATTGTTTTGCTTGGCGCCGTTGGAATGGGTGCTTTTGCTTGGTATGTTTACAATACTGCTTTTACGGGCAATACTGCTTTCAATAATAAGGAAGCACATGTTTATATTCCCAGCAATGCGACCATTGATGATGTTGTTGAAGAATTGGAGCCACTTTTAAAGGACAGTGAATCGTTTTACACAATAGCGAATCAAAAAAAATATTCCTCAAATATTAAACCGGGACATTTCATTATCACTAAAGGAATGACCAA
>JGI24723J26617_10002982_pt1 | contig 12687 bp, 10 predicted proteins | sample Cruoilmetagenom6_FD_26617 | JGI IMG/M metagenome (IMG submission 26617) | reverse complement strand
GCCGCCAAAGCCGCCAACCCCGTAATCACCATCAACCGCATCACCATCTGCGGCCGCTTTCAAATCCCAGCCGGGGCAGAAGAACTTGTCGCCTGCACCCGTGACAATGGCAACCCGCAAGTCGGGGTCATCGCGGAAATCGGCAAAAACATCCCCCATGATACGGCTGGTGGCCAGATCAATCGCATTGGCTTTCGGTCGATCAAGGGTCACTTCCAGCACTGCGCCGTTGCGTTGGGTTTTAATGGGGCTATCCGTCATTATCTTCTCCTAGTCTGATCAAGGCATCCGCCGCAATCGCAGTTTGGGGTGTACATAAAAGCGGATTGATTTCCACCTCTTCTATACGTCCCGTATGTTCCATCACATAGCGTTGTACTGCCATGACCGCATCAACAATAGCGTTAATGTTTACGGTGGGTTGCCCCCGAAAACCGTTCAACNGCTTATTGACCCGTAATTGGCCCAAAGCCTGCTCAACATCCGCNGCAGAGCTTGGGATCAACAATGACACGCTATCGGTCAAGAGTTCCGTCAAAACACCCCCTGCTGCAATGGTTAAAACGTAACCATGCGCAGGGTCGAGAACCACGCCGACCAATAATTCTGCTACGGCATTCGCAACCATCTCTTCAACCAGAAAATGATCCGTGGGCATGGCATTAGCAGTTGTGACTACATCCGCTGCATGCGCAAGATTCAAAGCCACAGCACCCGCTTCTGATTTATGCGCAATACCCTGCCCTTTCAGCACCACAGGAAATCCNATTTTATCAGCAAGTTGTCCTGCTNCATCCGCTGTAGATGCAATAAGCGATTGCGGGATCTGAACGCCGTATGCGTTTAAAGACGCTTTGGCGGCTGCTTCTGTTAATGTTTTTACGTTTTGTGCGGGTTTAGGCTTTAATACGGGTGAACAGGTTCCATGATCGCCCCCACAAAAAACCGCCACTTCAATGGCCGCCAATGTTTCGTCCAAACCATAAAATGGTACAATACCGCGTGCAACCAAATCAGTGGCGACATCTTCAGGCATATTCTCTGGCAATGAGGCCGAAATCGCCATTGGTAAACCCGAGGTTTTGGCAGCTATCTCCACGCCTTCGATCACACCATCCCATTCCGACAGATCACAACGGTCAGCCCGTGGAAAATCGCAAATCAAAACACCAAGGGCCAGATGCGGATCCATCATTGCGGTAAACATTTTGGCCAGTGCATTTGGGTTTCCCCAAATATAAGTATGATAATCCAGAGGGTTAGCAAGCTTCACCATTGGGCCAAGGGCATCACGCAGGTTGTCATTTTGATTTTCCGTTAGCGAAGGAAATGCAACATTACGCCCAACGGCACTATCTGCCATCAGGCTGGCTTCACCGCCCGAACAAGACATAGAGGCAATATTATTCGACGCCAGTGGCCCTGCAACATGTAACAATTTCAAACTTTCCAGTAGTTCCGGCAAGGAAGCCACCTGAGCCATCCCAAGCCGTCTAAACAGGGCCTTTGCCCCTGCCTCACTACCTGCCAAAGACGCGGTATGTGAAATGGTCGCGGCCTGCGCCTGATCGGATTTTCCAACCTTCAACACGACAATCGGTTTACCCAGTTTCCGTGCCGTTGCCGCCAATGTTTCAAAACTTCGCAGATCGTCAATGCCTTCAATATGCAGCCCAAGTGCGGTTACACGCGGGTCTTCAAGCAATGCCGCACCAATATCGGACAGGCCGGTTTGGGCCTGATTGCCGGCGGTCACAACATATGCGATAGGTAATCCGCGCCGCTGCATAGTGATGTTAATCGCGATATTTGACGATTGCGTGATGATCGCAACGCCTGTATCCACCCGTACGCCACCATGTTGATCAGGCCATAAAAGTGCGCCATCAAGATAATTGACAAAGCCATAACAATTGGGGCCAATTATGGTCATATCGCCTGCGGCAGCCAATAATTGCACTTGCAGATCAGCACCATCCGCATCTTCGCCTACGCTTTCCAGAAAACCGCTGGCAAAACAGACGGCGCCGCCTGCCCCGATGGCGCGTAATTCACGCACAATCGCGATGGTAGCAATGCGATTTATGCCGATGAAACAGGCATCCGGCGCTTCCGGCAGGTCAGAAATCGTGCGAAAACACGGCACACCTTGAATGCTGTCTTTTGATGGATGGATGGGATAAATTGCACCAGCAAACCCAAACTCCTTACACTTANCGATCACATTTTCACACCACGAACCNCCACCGACAACAGCGATGCTTTTAGGACGGAAAAGACGGTCTAATCCTATCGTCATCTATGCCCCCAACGGGCGCAACAGCTCACGGCTGATAATGTGACGTTGAATTTCCGATGTACCGTCCCATATACGTTCGACCCGCGCATCACGCCAAAAACGTTCAATCGGAAAATCATCCATTAACCCCATACCGCCGTAGATTTGCAAAGTCGCGTCAGTCACACGCGCCAACATTTCACTGGCATACAGCTTGGCACTGGCTATTTCACGATTGGCTGGCAAATTCTGATCCAACCGCCATGCTGCGGCTAGCGTAAGCCAATCGGCTGCATCGATTTCGGTGATCATATCTGCAATTTGAAAACCGATACCCTGAAACTTACCGATTTGTTGCCCGAACTGCTTACGTTCAGCCGCATAATTCAAGGCATAATCAAAGCAACGCCGCGCACGGCCCACAGACATGGTAGCAACTGTAATACGCGTGGCATAAAGCCATTCATTCATCACCGCAAAACCGCCATCCACCTCGCCCAGAACCTGCGCTTGGGGCAAACGGCAATCGTCGAAATCCAGAATACAATTATTGTAACCTTTGTGACTGACAGAATTATACCCCTCACGCACATCAAAGCCTTCAGTGCCGCGATCAACCAGAAATGTGGTGATGCGCTTCTTTGGCCCGCGCGGGGTTTCATCTACACCTGTTGCCACAAAAACAATAAAGAAATCAGCATGTTCAGCACCAGAAATAAAATGTTTTGAGCCGTTCAAAACCCAATCAGTGCCTTCCTTTACCGCTGAACATTTCATGCCGCGCACATCGCTGCCCGCATCCGGTTCAGTCATAGCCAAGGCATCCATGCGTTCGCCACGTACTGCAGGCATAAGGTAACGCTCAATCTGATCATCCTTACAAGCCATCAGGATGTTCTGCGGGCGGCCGAAGAAATGATTAAGTGCCATAGAACCACGCCCGAGTTCACGCTCCACTAGGGCAAAATCCACATGGCTTAAGCCCGCGCCACCGACGGTTTCGGGAAAATTACAGGCGTAAAACCCCAAATCCAGCGTTTTTTGTTTAATTTCCTGTGCAACGTCTTTGGGCACAATACCTGTACGTTCCACCTCTTGTTCATGTGGGTAAATTTCATTTTCGACAAAACTGCGCACGGTTTTGACAATCATATCTTGTTCTTCTGTCAGCCCGAAATGCATCTCTAGCTCCTTTTTTCGCGCGGATCAGGCAGGGCAGCATGTGCCTTGGCCGCCGCCACTATCCGTTCCATCACTTCTGGTTCAGGGTCGCATGTGCGCCTTGTTTTCAAGCTGACATGCAACATGAAATGATCACCCGTTGCCAGTAATGTCCCATCTTCAGCTAACATACGGTGATGCACTTTCAACTTTTTGCCCTCACCCAACATAATTTGCGATTGCACGGTAATCATTTGGCCCGCATGGGCCTCAGCTATGTACTGACAACTTAAATCAACAGTGAAATAGCTGAACCCGCTGGCGATATAGTCCGCATCCGCGCCAACCTGCACCATGACATGATCCACGGCAAGTGAGAACACTTCGGCATAACGGCTTTCGTTCATGTGCCCGTTGTAATCTGTCCAACTGACCGGAACCATGCGTTCAGCACTTTGAATTGGCTTGGAAAAATCCGGCGTAAGGGTTTGCTTTATCGACGCTTGATGCGTATTGATCAAAGCCCCCGCAGCGCTGTCTTGGCTGCGTAATGCACGCATCATGGCAACCAGATTGTTATCGCGTTTTTGTTCCAGCTCACGGATTGTCAGATGGCCTGATTGTGCATCCGATTGATCCGCAATCATTGCAACCAACTCATCCGTTAGTTCAGGCACATCCATCAATTTCGTCCATGGCCACTGCAAACACGGGCCGAACTGGTCAATGAAATGTTTCATGCCGGCTTCACCGCCTGCAATACGGTAAGTTTCAAACAGGCCCATTTGCGCCCAACGCAGACCAAACCCGTAACGAATAGCGTCATCTATTTCCTGTGTTGTGGCAATGCCGTCCTTGATTAACCACAAACCTTCGCGCCAGACCGCTTCAAGAAAGCGATCGGCGATATGGGCATCAATTTCCTTGCGCACATGCAAAGGGTACATCCCCAAAGAGGTCAAAATCTCTTTCGCTTTTGCAATCGCATCCGCGCCGGTTTGCGGCGATGGCACCACTTCGATCAGCGGCAGCAGATACACCGGATTAAACGGGTGTGTCACCATCACTGCCTCGGGGCGTTTCATGCCCTCTTGCAGTTCTGACGGTTTAAAGCCAGATGTTGATGATCCAACAACCGCATCATGCGGGGCAAAGGCCTCTATTTGTGCAAAAACCTTGTGTTTAATGTCCAGACGTTCCGGTACGCTTTCTTGTACCCAATCGACATTTTTCACGGCTTCTTCCAAGCTATCACAAAATATCAATCTACCTTCCGCAGGCAAGGCCACGTCATAAAGCATCGGCAAAACACGTCGCGCGTTTGCCAGCACTTCACCTATTTTGCGTTCGGCTTCCGGATCAGGGTCAAAAACGTTCACATTCCAACCATTCAACAAGAACCGCGCAAGCCAGCCCCCGCCAATTACACCACCACCGATAATCGCTGCTGTTTTCGTCATATTTTCATTCCTATGTAATGGATTCCGTGTGGCCATCTACGGGCAGTGCCATGCCGGAAATTTTTGACGCCGCGGGTGACGTCAAGAAAAGTGCTGCATCGGCAATATCATCCGCACTAACCCAGGTTTTCATCGACACGCCTTTCACATAAATTTGGCGCACGTCTTCAACATCTTTGTTTGTTGCTGCCGCTTCGTTTTGCAGCACCCGTTCCATACGGTCACCCTCAACGGCGCCGGGACAAATCGCATTGACGCGAACGCCATATGGGCCAAGTTCACAGGCCAGTGTTTTCATCAACCCGATTACGCCCCATTTTGCAGTCGCATAGGGGCTGCGCATTGGATAACCGAACATACCCGCAGTTGATGACGTCAGGATGATAGAACCTGATTTTTGCGCTTTCATATGTTTTGCCGCCCATTGGCACAGTAAAAACGCCCCGTCCAGATTGGCCGCAATACAAGACCGCCAATCAGCAAGCTGCAAATCTTCAATCGCACCTGCCGGGCCGCCTGTTCCGGCATTTGCAAGGGCAACATCCACCCCACCAAAGGCTGTATACACATCCCCCAGGAATGCCGACATATCATCCGCACTGGTGACATTTGCAACACGGCCCAGAATTTCCGGCTGGATTTCCGCCAGTTCTGCAATAGCAACCGCGTCAATATCACAAACCGCAACCCGTGCACCGGAGGCGTGAAATGCAAGTGCAAGAGCACGGCCAATGCCTGCGCCCCCTGCCGTTATCACCACCCTTTGTGGCCCACTCATCGTGGTGCGCGCTTAGTCAGGTCCAGTTTTTCACGTACCGCATCCGGTCCTATCACGTTGGCGCCCATAGCCTCGATAATAGTAACAGCGCGTGTAACAAGTTCCGCATTCGTCGCCAAATGTCCTTTGGCCAACCACAGGTTATCTTCCAGACCGACACGCACATTACCACCGGCTAAAACCGCTGCAGCCACATACGGCATTTCATTGCGACCAATAGAAAAAGCTGACCAGTTCCAATCACTTGGCACGTTATTCACCATTGCCATAAAGGTATTCAGATCATCGGGTGCGCCCCATGGAACGCCCATACACAACTGCACCAAGGCTGGTGATTTCAGGATACCTTTTTCAACCAGATTTTTGGCAAGCCACAAATGACCTGTATCAAACGCTTCGATTTCGGGCTTCACACCCAGATCTTCCATCATACTTCCCATAGCTTCCAACATGCCGGGCGTGTTGGTCATGACGTAGTCAGCTTCGGCAAAGTTCATCGTGCCGCAATCCAACGTGCAAATCTCCGGCAAACAATCAGCAATATGGGCCACACGTTCCTCGGCACTGGCCATATCTGTGCCATTGGACAATGGCAAAGGTGCATCTGGCGGGCCAAAGATCATGTCGCCGCCCATGCCAGCGGTCAGGTTCAGGACAACATCAATATCGGCATCACGCACGCGGTCGGTAACTTCTCGGAACATTTTGGGATCGCGTGACGGTACACCGGTTTCAGGGTCGCGCACATGGCAATGTACGATCGCCGCCCCTGCTTTGGCTGCCGCAATGGCACTGTCAGCAATTTGTTTTGGTGAACGTGGCACATGTGGGCTACGATCCTGACTGCTGCCGGACCCTGTAACTGCACAGGTGATAAATACATCGTGATTCATAGTTAAGGGCATTGAGATTCTCCGTTCATTTTTAAAAAGTGAACACTGGATTGACCAGAGATACTATACCGATATAGACAATAATCATGCCGATTTGGACAAATATACCGGAACAACCGATAAACATCAGTTTTCTATTATTCGACCAGTTTTCCAACAACTCTTTGGGAAATTGTCTGGAACCGTTGCGGGCCTGTAATTCATTCGTAAACACTCCCATATTTCAGTGGCAGTTTCTAACAGTTGACGGGCAATCGGTGCAATCCTCTAGCGGCTTGCCAATTCTGCCGGACGGTGCTTTGCAAAACATGGGCCGGTGCGACTATCTGTTGGTAAATTCCAGTTACGGTTATGAAAAATATGACACGGTTAAAACACGTATTGCGTTACAAAAGGCAGCCAAGCTGGCAAATACCGTTGTTGGGTTGGATACAGGTGCATGGCTACTGGCCGCTGCCGATTTGCTAACAGGAAAAACAGCAACAATTCACTGGGATGTTATCGAAAGCTTTACAGAAAGATTTCCGTCAGTTGAGGTTAAGCGAAAGCGCGTTGTAGAGGATACAAACAGGTTAACATGCGCTGGTGCAATGTCCTCGTTTGATTTATCTTTAAATATTATTTCCAAATACTTAGGGCAATCTTCTAAAGTAGATTTAGAGGCATTTTTCATGCATCAAGACACAGCCCTTATCGCACAGACACCCCAACAGAACACCCGAGATCCAATTTTGACCAAAGCACTCGATCTTATGCGAAACCATATGGAAAATCCGCTTTCCCGGACCGAGATTGCAAGCATATTGTCATGCCCGCCCAAAACACTGGATCGTCGCTCTATCGCAGAGTTCGGCGTGCCTATTGGGCAAATTTACCGCCATATCCGTTTGTCGGCGGCACAACAATTAGTAACCGCAACTTCGTTAAGTATCTTTGAAATATCCCTGCGCTGCGGCTTTCAAAACGCAAGCGCTATGACCCGTGCTTATAAAGCGCGATTCGGGTTAACACCGTCAAAAAACCGCAAGGATTTATACTTGCAATAAGTATATAGGTTGGTCAACGTACCCATAGCAAAAGGCAAATCAAAAGAAAGGTAAGATCACATTGTGTGAAAAATGCCCTTTTCATGAAATTTCAAAGCAACTCCTTTGTATCATTACGCTATTATTGCCTGCCAATGCGGTTAACGCAGCAAAGCCTTGCCGGCATGCTTTGGTATTGGCTCTTGATGTATCAGGTTCCGTTAACAGTGAAGAATACCACTTGCAAATCAAAGGCTTGTCATCCGCTCTTTTATCACCAAAAGTACAAAATATTATACTGGAACAACCCAGTAAGCCAATCTCTATCGCTATATTTGAATGGAGCTCCAAAGATCATCAAAATATGATCCATCCATGGGCAGAAATCACATCACAAGNNGACCTGTATAAACTCACCGCAGCGCTGCATAANCATCAGAAAGATCATGCAACGTTAAAAACCGCCATCGGATCGGCATTGCGATATGGTTTAAATCTATTGGACCAAAAGAAAAACTGCTTGCGACGCACTATAGATATNTCAAGTGACGGCGCGAATAATGACGGGATCACCCCACCTGAAACCTATACTGCCTACAACTTTTCAGGCACGACCGTTAATGCCTTGGTCATTAGTCTTGGGGATGTTGCGGATAAGCAAAATATGGTTTTAACACGGCGTAAAGAGCTGCGCAAATATTATGAAAACAGAATAATCCGTGGCCCCGGCGCTTTTACAATACTTGCCCTTGGTTATCAGGATTATGAACGCGCAATGACATTAAAGTTATTAAAAGAACTGGGGCCAATTGCCATAAGTGACCGCAGCATTTCGCTAAAAAGTAGACAACGCCCCCTTTAAATTCAATTCATTCAGGCTTATACTATCAATGTTCCTTCGGGAACTATGGTGATAAACGCGCATGTAATACACGGATCGGACCCGGGGGCGGTACCCGGCGACTCCACCAAAAATCCCTTCATTTGAGGGCGGTATGGGGTCGAAATAGGATCGACGGACGTCTAAAGATGTTAGCTTTTACTCGGCAGACTGCCACCGTTATCGGCGTAAAATGTACAATTGCAAATGACAATCGTGCTCCAGTTGCTCTAGCTGCGTAAGCAGTTCGAAAAACTGAAACTTAACTCCTTGCACTTAGCGGTGTAAGGCGGGGTTCGCAGGTACCTGGCAACAGAAACCTGTACTTCTTTCTCTCTTCATCTTAATAAAATAACCACTTCTCAAAGTGACAAAATCAGCAATCGGCTGAAATTATCCATAAATAAATCGTACAGGAACTAAATCTGGGTCTTTTAAGTCAGTCCCAATTCTATATGCTATGCATATTGGGGCTGCTGAAAGCATAAAATGACGGATACAATCAACTACGCAGAATTAATGCATAATGCCATGCGCGGACTTATGGCCGATTTATTGCGCAAAATTGGCCAAGATGGCCTACCCGGCGAACATCATTTCTTTATTTGCTTTGACACAACCCACCCCGGTGTCGATATCGCAGACTGGCTACATGAACGTTACCCTGAAGAGATGACCATTGTAATTCAGAACTGGTTCGACAATCTAACGGTTCTGGATGACAGATTTTCTATTTCGCTTAATTTCAACGATACACCAGAGCCACTGGTTATTCCGTTTAACGCGATCAAGACATTTGTTGATCCAACTGTCGAATTTGGCTTGCGGTTTGATCAGAATGAAGATGAAGAATCCTATCATGAAGACGCTCCCGAAAGTCCGATGATGACAATCGATGATGATGATCTGGATGAGGAAATAGGGTCAAAGAAAGCTGCTGAAGTTGTATCTCTGGACAGCTTTAGAAAACCCTCGTAATAGAAATACACTTAGTTTACTTGTAGTAATCTGCATATCTTTAAACAAACCAAGAGAAAACCAATGACCACAACACGTACAGAAACCGATAGTTTTGGCCCATTGGAGGTTCCCAGCGATAAATACTGGGGCGCACAAACACAACGCAGCCTTATCAATTTTCCGATCGGTTGGGAAAAACAACCTGTGGCCATAGTACGTGCATTGGGCGTGATCAAAAAAGCCTGCGCACAGACCAATCTGGAATTGAAAAGATTGCCTGCACAAATTGCAGGGGCTATCATTACAGCCGCAAGCGAAGTCATTGATGGCAGCCTTGACGATCATTTTCCTTTGGTGGTCTGGCAAACTGGTTCAGGTACACAATCGAATATGAACGCGAATGAAGTTATTTCAAACCGTGCGATTGAAATCCTGGGCGGCGAAATGGGGGCAAAAACCCCTGTTCACCCCAACGATCACTGCAATATGGGACAATCGTCAAACGACACCTTCCCGACCGCGATGCATATCGCCACTGCAATGGTCGCCCATNACGTCCTGATACCCGGGTTGGAAAAATTGCACACAGCTTTGGCACATAAAGCGGATGCCTTTAAGGACATCATCAAAATTGGCCGTACCCATACCCAAGATGCGACCCCACTGACATTGGGACAAGAGTTTGGCGGCTATGCTTTTCAGGTTGAACAAGGCATTGCGCGCGTCAAACAGGCCCTGATCAACATTTATCCGTTGGCTCAGGGTGGCACAGCAGTGGGTACAGGGTTGAACACGCCGGTCGGCTGGGGCGAACAAGTCTCTGCAAACATGGCAGAAATCACCGGATTGCCATTCACCACCGCCCCCAATAAATTTGAAGCACTGGCAGCTCATGATGCTATGGTGGAAATGTCCGGTGCCCTGAAAACCGTTGCCGCTTCATTATTCAAAATTGCAAATGATATCCGCTTTCTGGGCTCTGGCCCGCGCTGCGGCTTGGGCGAGTTGATATTACCGGAAAACGAACCCGGATCATCCATTATGCCGGGAAAAGTTAACCCGACACAATGCGAAGCCTTAACTCAAGTCTGTGCCCATGTCTTCGGCAATGATGCCGCCGTTGGCTTTGCCGGAAGCCAAGGCCACTTTGAACTGAATGTATTCAAGCCGATGATGGCCTATAACGTATTGCAGTCCATGCAATTACTTGGGGATGCATCTGTAGCATTTACCGACAAATGTGTTGACGGCATTGAAGCCGATGAAGAACGGATCAGCATATTGATGTGGGAAAGCCTAATGCTGGTCACGGCACTGGCCCCGGAAATTGGATATGACAATGCCACCAAAGTCGCCAAAACAGCCCATAAGAACCGCACAACACTGAAAGAAGAGGCCATTCGTCTTGGTTTTGTGGATGCGGAAACTTTTGATCGTGTGGTTCAGCCAAAAGATATGATCGGGCCAAAATAGCAAAGCTCCATGAACGGGAATCACATATACTCTTGACTTCAGTTGACCAAAGCTCATTAAACTTGTCATAATTCTTACCAAACGGATTTTTGGCAACTATAGGCGGTTTTGATCATTAGTTTTGCCCTTAATAGCTGTAATTTAATTTAAAAAATCCGCAAAGGTGTTTGATTTAATTAATGTAATTTTGATCATTGAAATATAGTAAACTATATCTAATAATCCTTCATTACTTAGCATAAATAAGCAAATATCTATCCTCTTGTTAACCTTTTGTTAACTTTAAAAAGCTCAAAACTAATTTGGAAAATACACCGTCTTCATGTATAAGTTTTATCAGTAGTTAACCCGCAGCAAAAAGCGGGAAGGTAAGATGTATAAATCAGGCGGAAAAACAAGCACAGAAAAGCTTGGTTCACTGGCATTGTCAGTGGAGCATTTGGTGCATGTTAGTCCACAACTTCAGGCGGCACAGAAGCCCCCCTCTTCGGAAAAACAAAATGGCAGCTACATACAACGGTTAAAAAAAGAACACGACAAAGTCTTGAATACGCCTTCATCGGGAACAATATACAACACAAACGACCCTGTGAAATTGCACAAAACCCCAGTGCTAAGGCTAGAGCAACATCAAATGAAGCCATTTTTGCCCTCATCCCCTCCCCTGCATACTCAGGAAAGCCCAGCAGGGCCGCTACCCGAAATTGATCCTGAAAACAGTGTTGAACCGCGGGTGAAGACAGCAATACATGATGAACCTGCACACATTTCCGATACCTCAGTATTGAGATCTTATGTCAAAGCTACGAATGTCAATTTAAAACGGTCAATGAAGGAAATTCATAAACGGCCCGTTACAAAAACCGTTGCACCACGCGCCTTACCGTTTTCAAAAGATACCCATGTCCGTGTTAAAATCATTTCACAAGAGGTCAATCTGGAAGGGGATGCACCGGCCCCTGTGACGTCAGAACGATTTTGTTGGATGCAGCGCGATGCCATTAAACACTATCTGTGCATCCAAGATATCGAAAAAAAACGCGCAGCAACAGAAGGGGCGGTTTACAAATCGTTCAAACACGATGCCTAGTGCGGCCGCAAAAAACCTTTATCAATTTGATAGNGGTATATAATGCCACAGCAATTTACATCGATACNGGTAAACGGCGACCCCATTAACGGCGGACCGTTGACAGCCGGCATTGTGGAAACGGTTATAATCGTTGACGATGACAGTTTTCTGGAACCAAGNACAACCGATACCGGCGATCAATTCANTATCGGCGGNACTGGTTTTACGTCAACATCATGGCCCGGATATACAGGCTCGGGTGTAGAAATTTATTCTGCAACGGTGGGCGGACAAACAGTAACTTTTGGCTACCTTACCTCATCAGGCGACAGCGTAGACGATGCCGTAGACAGGCTCGTTATCTTAACCGGCACAATCAACCCGGGCGACAGCATTACAGGCATCACAATGATCAATGCCGGCAATACCAACATTGATTACGGAACGATCCCCAGCATTGTATGCTTTACCCCAGGTACCCAAATTGCGACACCAACTGGATCTGCCGCCATTGAAACCTTAAATGTCGGCGATCTGGTCATTACTGCAGACAACGGCTTGCAGGCCATTCGTTGGATCGGGACAAAATATATATCAGGTGCCCGCCTGCAAGCCCACCCACATTTACGCCCTGTTCGGATCAAGGCACACTCTTTCGGGCATAACCGCCCGCACAGAGATTTATTGGTTTCACCGCAACACCGTAT
>JGI24723J26617_10002981_pt1 | contig 12687 bp, 12 predicted proteins | sample Cruoilmetagenom6_FD_26617 | JGI IMG/M metagenome (IMG submission 26617) | reverse complement strand
CGGCAGAAAACCGCCGTGGCAAAACTCAGGCGCGTTCGGAATATTCCATGGTGTCAGTGTTCACCACGATCATTTCATCCTGCCCGACAAAGGGCGGCACCATGACCTTGACACCATTGTCCAAAATCGCTGGCTTGAACGAATTTGCAGCGGTCTGACCTTTGACCACAGGCTCGGTCTCGACGATCTTGCAGGTAACCTTCTGAGGCACCCGCGCACTCAGCGCCTCGGCCTCGTGAAACTCGACGATAATGGTCATGCCATCCTGAAGGAACGGGCGGCGATCACCAAGGATTTCTACTGGCAATTCAACCTGTTCGTAGGTTTCTGTGTCCATGAACACCAGCATCCCGTCATTTTCGTAGAGGAACTGCTGGTCCTTTTGTTCCAGCCTCACCTTCTCGACTTTGTCGGCACTGCGAAAGCGTTCGTTCAGCTTTGACCCGTTGCGCAGATTGCGCAGTTCGACCTGGGCAAAGGCTCCGCCCTTGCCCGGCTTCACGTGGTCCACTTTTACAGCGGCCCAAAGCCCGTCATTGTGTTCAAGTACATTACCGGGGCGGATTTCGTTTCCGTTGATCTTTGGCATGGCAAGAATCCTCCGATAAGGTTGATGAATTGTTCTGCGTCCCTATATCTGGCAGGGTTAGGGCTGGCAAGACAGGGGAGATTTGCGCTGCACATGCCTTAAGCCATGCACCCAACGCATACGTGCTATGCTATTTTGGGGTATCCGAATCGATTTGGATCGGCCATAAACAACGTCACGCCGAGAATTGCAAGAGCAAGAACAATAAGGAATGCGGAATGAAAGATTTCGTCGACGGCACAGCCTTTAACAACGAACAAGGCAATCGTGCACGTAAACTGTTTGCCGCCGTTGTGCTGGCCGCGTTGGATGATGCCATTGCTGATGATAAGAAATATGGCAATGGCCCAGAGCAGATCGCCCGCTGGGCCCGTTCCCGCGATGGGCGTGAGGTACTGAGTTGTGCCGGAATAGACCCAAACGAGCGTGTCGTGACAGGTCTGATGGATTTTGTCGGCCGCGGTGTACGTACTTCCGTGGCTCTGTCACGCGAAGAAAGCGAGCGGCGCAATGCGGCCGCGCAACAGGCCGAAGCCGCCTGATCTGAAAATTGCCCGCTTAACGCAAAAAAGACGCGCCCACTACGGGCGCGTTTTTTTGTTGCGCCGCTGGAATTCCGACTAACGCAACCAGAGTGTTCAAGGGGCTTTCCTCTGGTGCAAAAATCAGGTCATCTGCGCGCCTGTACAGGAAGGCACCGCATGGCTCGCTCCATCATGATTCAGGGTACCGGCAGCAATGTCGGCAAATCGCTGATAACCGCCGGGTTGGCGCGCGCCTTTGTGCGCCGGGGCCTGAAAGTGGCCCCGTTCAAGCCGCAGAACATGTCCAACAACGCCGCCGTAACCAGCGATGGCGGCGAGATTGGCCGCGCCCAGGCACTTCAGGCCCGCGCGGCGGGCATTGCACCGCATACGGATATGAATCCCGTGCTGCTCAAGCCCCAAAGCGAGACCGGCGCGCAACTTATTTTGCAGGGAAAGCGGCTGGGGATGGCCGATGCCAGGCAGTATCAGCGGGACAAGTCAGGCCTGTTGCCAAGGGTCCTGGAGAGTTTCGCCCGGCTTTGCGCCGATGCTGATCTTGTCGTGGTCGAGGGCGCAGGAAGCCCGGCCGAAACCAATCTGCGCAACGGAGACATTGCCAATATGGGNTTTGCCCGCGCGGCCGGNATTCCGGTTGTTCTGGTGGGGGATATCGACCGGGGTGGCGTGATTGCGCAGATTGTCGGNCACAAGGCAGTTCTGGANGGCGCGGACGCGGCGCAGGTCGTCGGGTTTGCGGTCAACCGGTTTCGCGGAGATCTGTCCCTGTTCGATTCGGGGCGCGATGACATTAGCGCGCGGACCGGCTGGCCCTCTTTGGGGGTGATCCCTTGGTTTGGCGACGCCTGGCGATTGCCAGCCGAGGACATGATGGACATCGCCTCGCGCAAGGGTGGTGCCTGCAAGATCGCCGTGCCGCAACTGCGACGCATGGCCAATTTCGACGATCTAGATCCGCTGACGGCGGAACCTTCAGTCACTATTGAAATCGTTCCGCCCGGACGTGCCTTACCCGGGGACGCCGACCTTGTGCTGATCCCCGGCAGCAAGTCGACGCTGGGCGATCTGGCTTTCCTGCGCGATCAGGGGTGGGATCTGGATTTGCGCGCTCATCTGCGCCGGGGTGGACATATTTTGGGGCTGTGCGGTGGCTATCAGATGTTAGGGCAACGGATTTCCGATCCCGATGGGGTAGATGGCGCACCGGGCGAGGTCGAGGGCCTGGGGCTACTTGATGTTGAAACCGTGATGGGCGGCGACAAGCGGCTTCGTCAATGCACGGCGACCACGCTGCCCGGCAATGTGCCGGTCACAGGGTACGAGATTCATATGGGCACCACCGATGGCCCCGACTGCGCCCGCGCCTGGCTTGACGTGGATGGGAGACCCGAGGGGGCGGCGTCACCAGATGGTTTGGTGCGCGGCAGTTATCTGCACGGGCTGTTCAGCTCTGATCCTTTTCGCGCGCAGTTTCTGGGCGAACTGGGACACGCTTCAAATACCAGGTACGACGATGGGGTCGACACCACACTGGATGCACTGGCCGATCATTTGGAACTTTATCTGGATATTGACCAGCTATGGGAATTGGCTGCGGTGCCGCAGCCCTATTCAAGTTCCTGAGCGGTCAGGGCGCGGTGGATCTCGCGCCGCACCAGTTTGCGCACGTTGCGGGTAATCCGCTCTCCCAATACGCCCTGCAATTCCTGACGGACAATATCGGCCACCAGTTCACGCAGGCTTTCTTCGTCCAGGATCGCATCACCCTCACCCAAAACGTCAAGCGTGTCTTCGTCGTCCGACGCTACCTGTTGCGGTTCGGGTGCCAGGGTGTCCTCTGGGTTGATTGCAGGGTCGCTCTCTGAGAGATCCTGCGTATCTAGCGTATCCGGTGGCACAGATTCTGATTCTGCCGAAGCTTCAGCTTCGTGGTCCTGCCATTCAATCGTTTCAACGCGGGTTCCCGCGTAGTCATCGCCCTGTTCACCATCAGGTTCCCATTGGTCATGGGTCTGGCCTATCTTGGCTTCGAGTACGGCGATCTTGGCACCGAGAGTGGTCGGATCTTCAGGCCTATCCACTTCATGAACGGTGTCGGTTTCACCTGCATCCACCGGTTCTTCACCAGCATCCTCAATTGGATTTTCCGCCTCTGGCTGCCGATCACTCGTTGGGTTTTCGACCGCATCCTCCAATGGGGATTCCTGTGGTTCTGGGGCGGTATCCTCGGTCGACGGTGCGGCCTCAGACTGTAAATTGTCAGCAGGGTTTTCGACGATATCTTCCTGGGGCCCTTCATGGGCAGAAATCTCATGGCCGGAAGTATCTGCTTCCGACTCTTCTGCCGCCTCGACTGGTGTCTCGTCGGGCTGGCCTTCAATCGGTTCGCGCGACTCATCCAGGGGCTCGCCGTCGCCAAAGGAATTGTCGTCGCCCTTTTGCTTGGCACCATCATCCCGTTGGCTTTCCTTTTCTGCCGCCGATTCAGCGGCCGCAAACAAGAACGAATCCGGCTCCATCCAAGGGGCCTGAAATGAATCCTTGTCGGATTCACTATCCTGATCAGAATGCGGCGATCCCATCGTGGTGCCAGATTCAGTCTCCGTCTCCTCACTGGAATCTGATGCAGTATCGGCGTCCAAGTGCGAATGTTCGGGTTCAGGGGCCTGATCGTCGAATTCAGGCAGTTCCTCCTCGGAATCCTGCACATCTTCAGTCTCGGCCAAGCGCAAAGAGGCTTTGTCCGTCAGATTAAAATCCGGTTCATCCGCGGGCGATGAATCAGACCCGCGCGCCGTCTCTGCCGATTCGGGAACCAGCAAGGAAGGGGTAAGCACCAAGCGACTGGGCTTAAACGACTTCTCCACCGGCTCCGACCGTAATGTGGACCGGTTTTCATCACTTACCAGACGGCGGATCGAGGCCAAAACATCCTCGATCTCGACATTGGATACAGGTTCAGACATTTATTGTTACCACTCTAACCTCGAATGCGAGTGTAGCCGGTGTCAAAGATTCTCACAACCGATGTCGAAAATTGTCACCGCTTACCCAGCGCTTCAAGGACACGGTCCAGATCGCGACTTTGCTTGCTATGCTTTGCAGGCGCGTCCTTGACCAGGTTGTAATAAACTGTCGGGTCGTAGATCTGCACCCCCAGGTTAAGCCTCTCGGCGGTCAATAACCCCTGTCGGGCCAACAATTCGTAAGACGCGAACGAGCGTTCGGCCATGTCGGAAATTCGCGTGGTCTGGGCATCCAGAAGCTCTTGCTCGGCCGTCAACACGTCCAGCGTTGTCCGCGCACCCAGGGTTGCCTCTTCGCGAATACCGTCAAAGGCGACTTGCGCCGCACGGACCCGTTCGTTTGTTGCTGTCAAACTGGCGTTGGCCACTTCGAGCCGCACAAAGGCATCGTTCACGGATTGCGTAATATCCCGTTGCACCGTCAGCAGATTGGCGCGTTGCGAATCACGAACCGCCATGGAACGACGCAGCGCGGCGGCCAGGCGACCGCCCTGATAAATCGGCTGAACAAAGGTCAATGCCACGCTTGCGTTGTGGTTATAGTCTGAATTGTTCCAGTTTTCAGAGACGCCCGCAGTCGCATTGAAGCCTGCTGACGGCCCCAGATCTTTGCCCGTTTGCAGCACTGTCAACTCAGCGGCAGATACGTTGTGTTGCGCCGCCAGAATCAGCGGATGGTTACGCATGGCAAAGGCCTGGGCCGCTTCAACCGAAGCCGCCCTCTGAGGCAGGGGCGGCTGACCGGCCAGTGTACCGGGCGCATGACCCACCGCATTGGTATATTCGGCCTGCGCATCGACCAACCGTCCACGCGCGTCCGCCAAACTGCTGCGTGACGCCGCAAGTCGGGATTCGGCCAGGGCCACGTCGGTTCGGGTTACTTCGCCTACTTCGAACCGATCCTGTGCCGCGCGGAGTTCCTCGCCCAGAACGCGGACGTTATTTACCCTGAGAGAAACATTTTCGCCCTGCAACAACACCCCCAGATAAGCGGATACGGCGCGCAGCAGGATACTTTGCTCAATATCCACCAGGGTTTGACGGGCCGACAGGACAGTTTCTTTCGCCGCCTGAACGCCTAACTTACTTGCACCGCCATCGTAAACCAGCACGTCTAGTGTCACGCCGGTAAAGAATGACGAAGAATAAGTAGTCCTTGCAGCTAATGAAACGCTGGTATCGCGAAACGATCGCGAGATCTGAGTGGTCCAGTCGATAACCGGGCGCAAACTCGACACCGCAATGGCAACATCTTCGTCCGCAGCCCGCAGCAGAGCTCTGTTCTGCTCCAGCAGCCCGCTGGTATTATAGGCTCCGGCCAGCGCGTCTGCCAAATTATCGGCCCGCGCGATCTGTGGACCCGCAAAGCCCCATGCAACAATTGCCGCCAGAGCAACTGTCTTGATCGCCATGATTTTACCTGCCGTATGCATCTTCGTTATCCCAAAACCTCTGCGCAGAAATGCCTCGCGCCTATTATCAAACCGTCTTGCTAGCTGCGCTTGTCAAAGCGCAAATATGCGCGGCTTTTCAAACCCCGGCAGAATAGGCGCGCTGGCATTAAATTCAAACCTCCATGAAACAGTGTCTCCGGATTTGTGCCCGATGCGCACCACACCCAAGGGGCCGTCCATGAAAATGCAGGCTATGCGTCCGCCTGATTTCAGCTGATTTTCCAGGGCAGAGGGTAATTCGCCAACCCCACCCTGGACGATGATCACATCATAGGGACCATGTTCATCCGCCCCCAGAGCCAACGCGCCGACATGCACAATTGCGTTGTCGGCCCTGGCCTCGGAAAGCAATGTCTGGGCTTCGCCGGCCATTGTTTCGTCTTCCTCGACGGCCACCACGGCTTGTGCCATTCGAGCGGCCACAGCCGCCGAGTAACCATATCCACTGCCCACATCCATCACCAGGTCGTCGTCTGATATATCCAGGGCGTCCAGCATCTTGGCCAGGGTGCGCGGCTCCAGCAGGACCCGACCATTGCCCAGGTCCAGGTTCTCGCCGGTATAGGCAGCCTCTTTCTGGGAAACGTCGACGAAGTTCTCTCGTGCGACACTTAGCATGGCGTCAATGATCGGAAATTTTGTCACATCCGAAGGTCTGATCTGAGTGTCGACCATGATGCGTCGGCGGGTGGTGAAATCTGTCATTGCGAAACTCGGTTGTTCAGGAGTCTCCGGGGTTTTGCCACATCCCTGCTGCCCCGGCAACGGCAAGTGACGCGAATTCCGGCTCCTGTGCTCTTGCGATGGTGCGACAGATCAGCTAGACGCCGACACGCACCATGGGCTGGCGAGTTGGCGGAGTGGTGACGCAGCGGATTGCAAATCCGTGTACACCGGTTCGATTCCGGTACTCGCCTCCAAATAACCCACTGAATTCAAACCAAAATGAATGACTTCCAACTGCGAGGCGACCAATCCAACCAATTCCTACAAACTTGGTATAAATTCTTTCATGTTCTGGGTTTCGGCCGTTTGTGATGCACGCTCCACTCACCGGCGGCCTAGTAAGTTGCTGTTTTATTGAGGTAGGGCCGTGTTTTGGGCGTGCGGTTCAGGGCATATAGAATGGCTTTTGCCAAAGGCGATTTTCCGGAGATTTTGGGAAGCTGAGCCTGAAGCCACTCTTCCAAATCATCGAAGATGGGTTTGGCATTGGCCTGCCGCAGGGCAGCGCGGGCTTTCGCTGACTTACCCTGAAACTCTGCCAGCGTTTGAAACTTCACATTATCGATCGCGTCTATGTTGGCCTTGAATAGTTTCGGATCTTTTGCTTCCGGCATCACCCGCAGGAAAGCGATCGCATGGCCTCCCGCGTCGCAAGCTGGATAGGCTTGATGCGATACACGTTAAGCAGACAATGTCTTACGATACCGGCTCGGCGTTACCCCGGTGAATTTTCGAAAGGCGCGAGAAAAGTGCTGTGGGTTTTCATATCCAGCCGTCATAGCGACATCGATTATCTTTGCCGCTGGCTCGGAGAGCATGTCCCGAGCGACTTCAAAGCGCGCCTCCTGGACAATCTCCGAATAACTGCGGCCTGCTTTTTGTAGTTGTCGCTGGAGGGTCCTGCGGCTGATCCCCAGGATTTCGGCGGTGTGGGTCAAATCGGGATGCCCCTCGCCGAGATAAGGGCGGACAACAGATCGAATGATATCAGATAGGTTCCAGACTTCATTGCCATCATCGGATGCGATGCAAAGGGCCGCATAAGTCTCATCGAGAGGCCGGGACTCTGAGCGTGCGATACAGGAACGCGCCAAAACATCTGCATCGACAAGCATCGAAGTCTGAGGCTGGCAGATCAATATTCGCGTGTTGCCATAGGTTTGCAATGCTGCGTCTGGAGATTTGTGGTGCGACATGAATGTTAATTCTTCGGGACGCCATTCAGACCCAGCGACGCTACTTATGATAGAGGCTAAGCCTTGCAGATTTAACCACTCACTTAGATAGTTGAAAGGATTACGCGCAAGGTGTCCAGAGCCGCAAATCACGCGAATCTTTTCTCCTTCTTTCACTAAGCGGATAGATAATTCGCTATCTTCTTTATGACCCCATTTTGCGAGCGTTCCAATCCTGGCATAGCCAGTGAGGGCGTCGACCAAGGCGCGCTGAAACGAATTCTCTAGCGTTTCGAGNGTTGCGCGTTCAGAGGCGTAAAATCCGAGTTCCATTGGTGANAAATCATTGCCGCACTTGGCCACAAATTCCAGCGCAAGGGGCTGACTGACATAGGCATCGGGCATTTCTTCTATCCAAACAGGAAGCCCTGATTGCCCGAGCTTTTTGTCGACGGGCACCCCAATTTCTCTCAGTGCATCTAAATAGACGATTACGTGCGACGCCCTACAAACCGAAAGATGTTTCATAATGTGTACCTCGCAACCAATTGAAGAACGTAAATCTAGTCGCCACACTTCGAATACAGTTTGGCGCGACATGGTATGATCTGGATCGAATTTTCGGCGACCCTGTGAACAAATTCAATAGGGACACTATATCCAACTTGCCGTTTCGCGACAAAGAATCTTTTNCAGAACTGATGCGCCTGAGAACGGTGATGGGTGACCTTGTGACGTCTGGCCCGCTTTGCATTGAACGCGCTGCTCAGCGGCTTGGGACAAGCCCGCGTACGNTTCAACGACATCTGGCCAGCCAAGGTTACAATTTCCGCAAATTACGGGATGAAACGCGTNTTGAAGTCGCGCGGACCCTTCTGTGCCAGACCGATCTGGATGTGCAGAAAATAGCGATGCGATTGGGCTATCGGACTCCAAGCGGTTTCACGCGCGCCTTTCGGCGGTGGACCGGCTGCGCGCCAAAAGCCTATCGGAAAATGCACAAAGGGCTAGGAACTGCTCGGAATAAAATGGCGCGAAATGGGCAGACGGCTGGCTTTCCGCGAAACAGGCAGAAGCAACTCTAGATGTCTTTCACGACAGTCTCGCGATTTCGATGCGTAAATCTGTGCTTCGTCAGTTGCATCCTTCCAAACCTCAATTCTTTCAATAGATTTACGTTGATCTGGTTAGGTCATCCAGTTTCGTAACGCGGAAAGCCGACATCTTCCCCTGGCTGTTTTCGGCAGAACTGAACCAGGGTTATACCGACATTGTCTGCGCGGTTGCGCCACTCAGCATTCAGGGCGGCAAGGTTTCATCCAACTCGGTCGTGGTGGAAACCAAAAGCGTGCAGATGGTCATTGCAGGTAGCCTGGACTGGATAAACGGCAGCATTTCGATGCGCGCTGAACCCAGACCGGTCGGCCGCCCGCTGGCCCGCAGCGCTTGGCCGTTCAGCATTTCAGGGCCATTGTCAAAACCCGATTTCAACGTGCTTGTAGGTGGGGTTCGGGCCAAATGCGCCGACGGTGCCAACCAATCGCCAGCCAAACGCAAACCCTGTACGCCGGACATCCGCCAGCTTGAATAGTGGTTCTCTCGCGTTCATGGCAAAGAATTAACGAGGGGGGCCTGCCCCCGTCTCACCACTTTATTCAGGTTGCACGGCCTGACATGTCCTGACCGCCTTGATCGCGTTTTACGTGCCTTTCAGGCTTACCTCGATATTCCGGCCAAGCTCGCCAATAATGGTCATGTCGTTGTTCCGGGCGAATTCCGACGTGACATTGGGGTTGTCAAAGAAGGCATATCCACCAAAACGGCCATCCCTGGCGACGCCCAGCACGTCACCGACAAAGCGTATTTTTGGGAACTCGAATTTTATCGTCCCCGTGGCTCCATCCTCAATGTCCGTCCAGTCAGGATTGTACGCCGCAAAGAACCCGCCGCTGCGGTTTGGTACTTCCCCGAACTGAACAAGGGTATCGTCGTTGAATTTCTTTTCCATCAGACACCCGTTCCCGTTGCCTGGATCAATGAGGATCGTCCACTCGCCGGACGTGCCCCAATTGACAATTTCCTGCGAGTTCGCAGTTGTTCCGGCAGCAATAGCAAGGAAAGCAATAACCGTTACGTGCCTGATCATTAGAAAGCCCTCCATTGGCGCAATTATCGTGATGCATGCGGACCGTATTTCACAAACCGTGCCTGAAAAGGGCTTGGTTGAACAAATCGGTCTGTAAGAACATGTGTCATCATACAGCAACCAAGGGACGACCAGAACCGATTTCCTACCCCGTCGCCAGCATTCCGGCATCGCACCCTGGTGAGTAATTCGGGGTTTTCTCAATTCTGATATCTGATCCTCTCAGGGACTTCCCAATTCAGGTATCTGATTTTTTCTGACTGTATCCGGTCCGCTGACAGGATTATTACGGCCCGGTAGAAGCCAAACCCCAGATCACCGCAGCGAAGGTCCGATTCCTCGCTACGTAGAACTTCGCACTTTTTTGCTTCCATAGTGCTTCCACGGGCTGAACGTTCAAAACGCAAAAAGCACCCCGAAGGGCGCTAAGCGTTTGTTCTATTTATGTAATATTGGTTGCGGGAGTAGGATTTGAACCTACGACCTTCAGGTTATGAGTCAAACGGGTGACTATCATTCACTTTTGCCTGCCGTCAAAGTGCAAATTTTGTGTTTTCAGCCAATGATCTAAAACCAAATTTCCCTGCTAGCCTAATGAAACTAGGGGCCAATACAGGGTGCTCGTGAGTTGAACTGTGTGTTGACGACGTGATTCCTATCCGCCGTCAATACACAAAATCCCAGTCACATAGCCGACTTTTGAAACTTGGGATCTGTTGTTAGATGTTTGAAAAGCGGTACGTACTCATCCTTACGCAGATAAAGTATGACAAGACTGGATAACCAGACACCAACGGCTTGGGTAAACAGTTTGGCACCATCGTTGTAGGGATCAATGCCCAGCGGCGTGAATACATGGAAAAAGATTGCGCCGGACATCAACGCCAGCGACAGCAACCCGCCCAGCGACTGAAGCCTCGGGATAAACAGCAGGACGCACGCAAGCAACTCTGCCCCGCCAATCAGGTATCGACCGTGCGGTTCGAACCACTTGAGGCCGCTCCAGTCTTCCAGAACCTGGAACAGGTGGCTTCCCTTGGCGAATTTGTAGGGCAAGTATTTCAGAAACACATACGCGATAAAGACAGCAAGCACATATGGCAGCGCCTTTTTAACAGTCGATCCAATAAAGGTTTCATTCAGTATTCTATCCATTTTAGTCTCCGCATGTTGGGTGTCACTGGCCTTTCGGCGCTGATGTTCAATTTAGGAAAGATTGTTTGAACTCTCCAATACCGATCGCAGATACAAACGATAGTGAGTGGCTATGGGCGCTGCCCGCCTGGCGGCGACCTGTCGGGATTCGAACAGGGTTGAAAGGACCGATACTGTCTGGATATGGGTTTCATGCGCGACTTCTATGGAGATATTCGTTAGGATCCGAGACAGCAATTCATCGATGAACAGGACTCGCCAATGCGCAACCAACCAACTTCTGGTCAGCAGGACTTTGAGGCCGTCCGGTGCCTGGACGCGCCTCTTGCTGAACAGCTGGACGCTTATACAGACCTTCTTCAAGAGCACCAAAAGGCTGTTTCAGTGCTGTATGAAGAGCTTGTTTCCCGTCTGCATTCCAGCGACGCGGGACAGACTGCACTCGCTGTGGGAGAAAGGATCGGAGCATTCGTATTGCCTGACAGCCGGGGGCACCTTGTATCTGTGGACGAGTTATTGCGCGGCGGGCCGCTTGTTATCAGTTTCAATCGGGGAAGTTGGTGCCCTTATTGTCGGCTCGAGCTCTTGGCGTTGGCCGAAATTCACTCTGACGTAATGAACCTGGGCGGGGGAATCGTGTCGATCCTTCCAGAACGGGCGAGGTCTGCAAACGAGCTGAAGGATCTCTATGATCTGCCATTCCCCGTGCTAAGCGACATTGACAATGCCTATGCGCTGGCGAACGGGCTGATGATTTCGATTGGCGTCGAATTGCGGCAGGCACTTTCTGAGCGCGGTGTGGACATGGCCAGACTGCACGGCAACGATGGGTTTCTGGTCCCGATTACCGCCACTTACGTCGTTGCGCGTGACGGGTTTGTCAAAGATGCCTTTGTCGATCCAGACTTTCGCCAAAGAATGCCGCCCGAACAGGTGATCGCAGCCTTGACGGGCATGCAATAACCCGGACCGAACTACCAGTCTTTCGCCCGGATAAGTTTGATGAACAGGTCAACGGATTTTGAGTATTTTCGCCCTGAAACCGCAAGCAAGTATAGGGACCGCAGGTATTCGGCATCGTCAAGCGGAAGTCGGATAATGTCCTTGTTTCCAAATTTGATACTTTGAGGCACAAGACCGATACCAAGATTTCGGCTTAGCAGAAACTCCAAGTCGGATTCGTTTGATACTTCATGGGTAAATGTCGCATTGATGTTTCGCGATTCAAGCAGGTTTGAAAACCCGTCTGCACCTTCGCAATGGACCCGGTTTACAATCTGCTGGTCCTCCAGATCGCCAAGTTTCAGCACCGGTTTTCCGGATAGGTGATGGCCCGATCCCATCGCAATATCAAATACTTCGGAGCAAAGCTGCCATTGGCGAATACGCGCCCATTCGATTTCCTTACTGGCAGTAATGGCGACATCGATCCGGCCATCTTCCAAATCCTGCTCGACTTGCTCGGCCAAGCCACGCGATATTTGCAGTTTCAACTCTGGCAGGACGCGCACCATTTCGCCCAAGGCGCTTTCAAGCAAACGGATTTCTACGGTGCTGGACAGCCCTAACCGCAGATTGGCAATCTCGGCCTTGCCATAGCTTTCCGCCTGTTCCTTTGCCGCAACCGCACTTTCAAGGCTCTGGGTCAGCATGGGCTCCATCATCTGTCCCAGGTCGGTCAAATGGGTGCGTCGGCCTTCGCGGTGAAACAGATCACCACCCAGTTCCTGTTCCAGCTTCTTGATGGCACGAGTGAGCGATGGCTGCGCAACATTGCACTGTTCGGCCGCACGGGTGAAATTGAGCGTTTCCGCGACGGTCAGGAAATATCTTATCTGGTGCATTTCCATTGGTGAATCCCTTCGCCTTGA
>JGI24723J26617_10002980_pt1 | contig 12690 bp, 14 predicted proteins | sample Cruoilmetagenom6_FD_26617 | JGI IMG/M metagenome (IMG submission 26617) | reverse complement strand
AAAAAAAATCACGTAATGAAAATTGTATTGCAAATTGTACTTTGGATCCTTATCATTTTCTTAGGATGGAAACTTTGGAACTCTATTTCAGGGCCTATCAAGTTTAATGAGATTAAGGAAGCTCGTTACGCTAAAATCATCAAAAACTTAAAAGACATCAAGGCTGCTCAATTGGCGCATCAAGAAATTGTTGGTGGTTTCGCGGGAGATTTTGAAAGCTTAGTTCGCTTTGTGGATACTGCTGAATTTGCNATTACATCNCGTCGAGATACCTTTTATGCAGATGTTGAGAAAAATAAAGCTTATGGCTTAGATCCTCAAACAGGTGGTTATATTATAGAANCGGTGATTGTTGATACGTTGCGTTTCACACCACTAAAAGACTCATTATACGCAGGTACAGATCGTTATAAAACAATGATGAATGTTCCTATTGAAGAAGCAAATGGAGCGAAGTTTGAAATGAAATCTGGTAAACTAGAAAAGAACAAAACGGTTTATTCGGTTTTTGAAGCTAGAGTATCTAAAGATGTTGTTTTAGGAGATTTAGATAAAGATCTTCTTACTCAAGAGAAACAAGTAGTCTCTGTAGATGGTGTCAACGGAAAGTATATTAAAGTTGGTTCAATGGAAGACGTTGATACGAGTGGTAACTGGCCAAAAAGCTATGACTCTCCAGACAATCAATAAAGACATATCAAATAAACATAAAAGACTGTCCGTTCAAGTTTCATTGACCGGACTTTCTTTTTTAGTATCGCATACAGATACTAAAGAGACGCTTCATTTTTCAGAAAAAAACTTTGACCGTAGCTATACNCCCGAAGAACTGCTCTTTGAGATCCAACATGTNTTAGCACGCGAAGAAGCGCTTCAGTCTCCATTTGGCGAAGTAACTATTATTTANGCCACCAGTATGTATACCGTGGTGCCTTCCAGTCTTTTTGACGAAACAAGACCGAGTGATTATTTGAAGTTTAATGCTAAAATATTGGCAAACGACTTTATCGCTTACGATGAAGTTGAAAATCATCAAATGGTCGTAGTATATGTTCCTTTTGTAAACATTAACAATTACTTTTTTGATCAATACGGAAGCTTCCAATACTTCCACAGCGCTAGTGTACTATTAAAGACAGTTCTAGATACCGAAAGGCATACACAAGCTAAGAAAGCTTTTATTCATGTTCGCAAAGAGCAATTTGACTTCCTTATCTTAGATCATGGGGCGTTACAATTGTGTAATACCTATACATACAAGACTCCAGAAGATTTTATCTATTACGTGTTATTTAGTTTGGAGCAGCTTAACGGTAATCCAGATACGATCGAAACGGTACTCAGTGGCGCTATTCAAAGTGATGATCCCTTGTACGAAATTTGTTATCGTTACATTCGGAATATTTCGTTTCATACAATGAATTTTTCTGAAATACGCATTGCTGAAGATGCAAAAGCACACGAACACCTCATTTTAAAAAGCACGCTATAATGCGAATCATATCTGGAACTCACAAAGGAAGACGGCTTACCGCGCCAAAGAATTTACCTGTTCGGCCTACAACCGACATGTCTAAGGAAGCACTTTTCAATATATTAAATAACCATATTTCGTTTTCCGAAGTTTCGTTTTTGGATCTTTTCGCGGGTACAGGAAACATATCTTACGAGTTTGCCTCTAGAGGATGTANGCAAATTATGGCGGTTGACTCCCACTTCGGTTGTGTTAAATATATCAATCAGACGGCAGAGCAATTAGAGTTCCCGATCAACACACTCAAAGCCGATGTCTTTAAATATGCCTCCATGAAAGGGGCCGCTTTTGATATTATTTTTGCGGATCCGCCGTATGATATGAAAGCCAGCGAATTGGAGGAATTGATCGATCATTTATTCGAAAATGAACGTGTTTCTGAAGATGGCATGGTCATTATTGAGCATTCTAAGCATACCGATCTCTCTAAAATCAATCGATTTGACAATTCCAGAAAATATGGTGGTTCTATCTTTAGTTTTTTTAAGTAGCTATAATACATTCCTACAGCACACTACACCCATTTTGTAAGTATTATTAAGTGGCAGTACGTAAGGTTTTTTAATAGAAGGTTGTAACTTCTGTAAAAAAAATAACTAACTTTACCTAGTTAATAATCCCTATATAATCACCTAACGAACCTCCCTTGCTTCCCATGCAATCAAAAATTGTTCTCCTCGACTTCGCAGAAATAAGGCTCTTTGACACATACGCAATCTCCACGATCAAAGAAGGAATTGTATTTCAAAGGTCACACTTTGAAGCTTCGTTGGAAGTTTTCGACGCACATTTTAAAGGGAAACCTTTTGTGTCTATCGCAAATCGTATTAACGACTATACCGTAGATCCGCAAATTTTTATGACAAGTAGGTCACCCAAGATCATCGCTATTGGGGTGGTTTGTCATACAGACTCTTCGTATGAGATCTCTCTTTTCGAAAAAGCTTTTTACGCTGGTGTGTTCCGCATTTTTCGAAATATGGACGAATGTATCACGTGGGCTGAAAATTATACTGCGGAAGATTAAAAAAAAGCAGGCCTATAAGCCGGGTTCTGTTACCGAAACAAGTTCGATACCTTATCATTTATCTGGATGCATTGTTACCAATACATTCTATCTGCCTACCCTCCTGCATCGGGCGGGAACCCTCAAGCACAGGTTTACGTGACATTTCACCGTATAGAGTTTACCTGATTTCACTACAGCATTACCTGTACATCCTTTCTGCTGCACTTGTCCTATCACGCCAGGGGCGTGACGACGGCCGTTAGCCGCTATACTTCCCTTTGGTGCCCGGACTTTCCTCCACAGACGAGCGTAAACGCTGTCTGTGACGATAAGGCGGCCTGCTGGGGTCAAAGGTACTTTAATGTTAATAAAAAGCGTAAAAAGAGCGCTGGTATTTTTCGCAAACTTGCCCTACATGATTATATTTGTTTCCTACCTATGGAACATTTTATAGTATCAGCTCGAAAGTACCGCCCAGCCATCTTTAANGATGTTGTAGGGCAACAGGCGATTACCAATACGCTAGAGAATGCCATAGAAAANAATCATTTAGCGCAAGCGCTACTGTTTACAGGACCTAGAGGTGTTGGGAAGACTACCTGCGCTCGAATTTTAGCNAAAAAGATCAATCAGGATGGTACNGAGCAAACCGACGAAGATTTTGCCTTTAATATTTTTGAATTAGATGCAGCTTCAAATAACTCAGTCGATGATATTCGTGATCTAATCGCTCAGGTTCGTATTCCACCGCAAGTAGGATCGTATAAAGTGTATATCATTGATGAAGTGCATATGTTGTCTTCTGCTGCTTTTAACGCTTTCCTCAAGACACTCGAAGAGCCACCAAAACACGCTATTTTTATTTTAGCGACCACCGAAAAGCATAAAATAATACCAACCATNCTTTCGCGTTGTCAAATATTTGACTTTAAACGAATTACGGTTCNAGATATCAAGGGTCACCTTGCCGAAGTNGCCAAAGCCGAAGGCATTGACGCCGAAGATGATGCACTCCATGTGATTGCTCAAAAAGCTGATGGTGCTCTACGTGACGCACTTTCTATCTTTGATCGCGTTGTAAGTTTTTCAGGGAAGACAATGACACGTGAAGCGGTTACTGAAAACTTAAATGTACTAGACTATACGTACTACTTTGAGATAACAGATTTACTCCTGCAAAATAATATTCCACAAGTCTTAGTGGCATATAATACCATTTTAGCCAAAGGATTTGATGGTCATCATTTTGTTATGGGGCTTGCCTCGCATTTCAGAGATCTTTTGGTTTGTAAAAATCAAGAGACCATCGCCTTGCTCGAAGTAGGCGAACAGGTGAAAGCTTTATATTTTGAACAATCACAGAAAACAGACGTCTCATTCTTAGTGGAAGGTATTGAAATAGCCAATAGCTGCGATCTCAAATTTAAAACAAGCAGAAATCAGCGATTATTAGTTGAACTTTGTTTACTTCAATTGGCTTCTCTTACGGCAGCCNACGAAAAAAAAAAATCTAGNCTAAAGGGAAAACGTTTTGTTTTACCTCCCTCCCATTTTAAAAATATAGTGGTAAGCCCAGCAGAAANAGTAGATGCTGNGATNCCTGCTTCGGAAACTGGAACCACCGTGGTTTCTTCTGAAGCCACAACGCTTCCTACNGCGACTNCAGCCCAAGCTGCGTCGGAAGGGAAAGTTACGCAACAACATGCATCAGATCNNGGGAGTCAACCCGCCGAGGTCATTACAGCAAAACAGGATCTAGCGAAGCCCGTTGTTNCAGCCGAGCAAATTTCCGAAGCNAAAAGCGAACCCAATANGGCNGTTGATGATCGTGTGATTGAACGTCCGCAAATTTTGGTTGAACGCAATGCAAAGAAAGTGTCTGCGCTTTCCTTACGGAGTATTCAAAAAAAGCAAGAGCTTAAAAAGGAACAGATTGCNAAGCAACCTGATCAAAAAAACCTCCCTACGGAAGTTTTTACGGAAGAAGCAATGATCGCGTGTTGGAACGACTTTACAAAGATGGTGGAGGATAAAGGTCGGTTTAATTTGCTATCGCACCTTACCATGGGCGTTCCTAAATTAGAAGGGACATTAATTCATTTAGAATTTCCAAATAATACCATTAAGTTTGAAGTTGAACGAGCGAAGCATGAATTGCTTGGTTATTTGCGAGAACGGTTAAAAAATTACGAAATTGACCTTTCTATAGAAGTGAACGAAACCGCTGTAAAACGCTATGCCTATACGGCTCGTGAGAAATTTGAAAAGATGAAAGAGCAGAATCCGCTTATTGATACACTACGAACCGAATTTGATTTGGACCTCTAGCGTAGCACGGCACACTGAGATGTAAAACAGGAAGTATGTTAAAAAGTATAACGCTTAAAAATATAGGTAAAAGCATCGTTTTTATTTCTGCTTTTGTGGTTTTCACGGCTTCTATGACCGCTGTTTTTGGAGCACTCTTGGGTTTTCACGAAGAGGTTGAGACCTACATGGCGGGAAAAGCGAAAATCAACTTATTTGATTTCTTTATTAGCCACTACTCTATTTTATGNCTCATTTTTGTGGTNCTTGGTAGTATTTATTTTATTTCTGCAATAAACTTATTAAAACGTAAAAATTGGGCGCGCTTGTTCCTCATCTGGTTTTCAGGGATTTTAATCATCCTAAACATTATTTTTTGGTTTCAGATCGTATCTTGGAGTCAGTTTTTTGATTCGAAAGGNTTAGTTGCAACGGCTATTATTGCAATTTTAATGAATGCGATCCCCTTGGGATTCTTGATCCTATTCTTACAGACCAAACAGGTTCGAGATANATTTAGAGGCGATTCAATGAAAGTACACGTTTATAACCCTGAAAGATAATCATGCTAGGATTAAAACTGCCAACAGACCCACGCTGGGTAAACATTGTAGAAAAGAATATCGAAGAGATATTGACAGATCATGCNTATTGTGAGCAAAAAGCTGCTTCGACGGCAATTTCGTTAATCGTTTCTTTTCCAGAATATACAGAGCTTGTTCAAGAAATGGTTGCTTTGGTTAAAGAAGAGATCAGTCATTTTAAAATGGTTCATGATAAGATCTTGGAGCGCGGCTGGACGATGGGTCGAGACAGAAAAGACGAATATGTATTACAGATCGTTGCTTTTTTTCCTAAAGGAGGTAGCAGAACAACCCAATTGGTGCATCGCTTATTGTATGCTGCACTCATTGAAGCGCGAAGTTGCGAGCGGTTTCGATTATTGAGTGAAGAGCTTGAAGATAAAGAACTCTCTGAGTTCTACCANAAGCTTATGGTGAGNGAAGCTAATCACTATACTATGTTCTTGCGTTTTGCAAGAGAATATGGTGACAGAGCCATTGTAGATGAAAAATGGCAACAATTATTGANGTTTGAGGCCGAGGTGATGAAAAATTTAGGAACACAAGAAACTATTCATGGCTAGTATTTAGTGTATCTAGCTCTTTTAAAACGCATGTAAATAAACTATTTAATCGATGTCACATTTCAGCAAAGACGATGGAACCACCAAGGAGATGCTTTCTCTTCGGTTCTCAGGCATAACCAGANAAGTGCTTTTACCGCAAATTGACGAGATCCTGTTATTTCGGAAATACAAACGTCTTGATGGTGAGGCAGGTAACGGAGTTTACGAAAGAGGAGATCGCACCAGACGTATTCTATTTGGCGCCTTTGTTAAATACTTTAAATTTAAAGTGATGGTTGATACGCTTAGTGATGGTGAGGTTGGCGTTCGCGTGCTACGCGCCACATCGGGATTTTCAGGCGGTGTTATTGGTGTAAATCAGGTGACCGAAGAAATGATTCAAATCTCAAACGCATTAAAAACGCTATAACCAACTGTTTAAACAAGTTCTCCGTGTTCGCTGTATAAGCTTTTGATGATGCCATCGGCTAAGCCAATTTTCGGCACAAAGACGTTTTTAGCCTTGCTCCATTTCATGGCAGATAGATAAATACGAATCGCGGGAACNATCACATCGGCGCGGTCTGGATTCATGCCTAGATCGGTAATTCGCTCTTCGTAATTCATGTTTTGGATATTCTCATAATAATTTGCAAGATAGAAATAGCTTAAAGGTCGCCCCAACTTGACACCGCTCATTTTATAGACGTGATTGATGTTTCCTCCCGAACCAATGAGTTCAACTTTGTTATAAGAAAAGGTGTTTTCTTTGATCCAAGCTTTTACCGTTTCCCACATGTCTTTTTCNACAATATCTTTTAACAAGCGTACGGTTCCTAATTTAAACGATCTTGATGCTACTGTTTTTCCGTTGGCAAACACTGTAAATTCAGTACTTCCACCACCTACATCCACATAGAGAAAAACTTTATTGTCTTGAATGAGTGAGGTGAGATCGGTTGAAGCGATAATGGCTGCTTCATCGTTTCCGTCGATGATCTCAATATTAAGCCCCGTTTCCTTTTTTACGCGTTTAGCGATAGCAATTCCATTGGAAGCTTCTCGCATGGCAGACGTAGCACAGGCTCTAAACTTGGTTACATTATGGGTTTTGAGTAGCAGCGTAAATGCCTGCATAGCATCCAACATACGTTTTTCGTTTTCTTCGGAAATAGCTCCTTTTAAAAAAACATCGGAACCCAATCGAATGGGCACTCGAACCAAAGAAGTTTTCTTGAATATGGTTGGCTTTCCCTCCTGCTCTATGACCGATGCAATAAGAAGACGAATGGCATTTGAGCCAATATCTACAGCACCGTATTTATCTATTTTTAACAAATTATTGTTTTAGTTTGTTTTGATAGTACTCGTATAGTCTGAATTGCGACCGAACCTTCGGAAGATTATTCTTTCTATAGGCATTATCTTGTTTTTCTGAAATAACGCGGGCTTTAACATTATCACTCCAACTAATATTAAAGGTATCGATGATCTCTTCTTTGATGTCTTTATCGTAAATCGGACATGAAATTTCAACACGATTGTCAAGGTTACGGCCCATAAAATCAGCTGAAGAAATATACACTTTTGTATTTCCGTTATTTCCGAAGAGATATAAACGAGGATGCTCCAAGAATTTATCAACGATGCTTATCACTTCAATATTTTCGCTCATGCCTGCAACACCGGGAATCAAGCAACATATTCCACGAATGATAAGCTGAATTTTCACACCAGCTCTGCTCGCATTGTACAAAGCGTCTATCATGCGGTAATCTGATAAGCTATTCAATTTTAGACGTATTCCGCTTGGACGTCCATTTTTATGATTGTCAATCTCATCTTCGATCAAAGAATAAAGCACATTTCGCGTGTAATGTGGCGATACAATAAGGTGATTGTACTTTTTGATCTTATAATTCACTTCAAAGAAATCAAACACTTTGTTGATCTCTTTACAAATCTTCCTATTGGCGGTAAATAGCGTATAGTCTGTATAAATAGTCGCTGTAAATTCATTAAAATTTCCAGTGCTTACAAAGGCATACCGACGTATTTTTTTATTTTCTANACGTTCAATAAGGCAAGCCTTACAATGTACTTTCAGTCCGGCTACTCCAAAAATAAGCCTAACCCCTTCACTTTGCATTTGTTCGGCATACTGAATATTGGCCTCTTCATCAAAACGTGCTTGTAGTTCAATTTGCACGGTGACTTCTTTACCATTTTTTGCAGCATTGATAAGCGAGCTCGCGATNTGNGAAACTTCTGCGAGGCGATAAATTGTAATTTTAATGGAACTAACTTTTGGGTCTAAGGCCGCTTCTCGCAAGAATTTTACGACATACGAAAAGGTTTGATATGGCGCGTATAAAAGATAGTCTTTGGTTGCTACTTTATCGAGCAAACTTCCTTCTAGACTCAGACCAGGGATTGGCAACGCGTCTATTTTTTNATACAACAGATCGGTACGTCCNAAACTTGGGAATTTCATATAATCCCTACGGTTGTGATAGCGCCCACCAGGAATAATACTATCGGTATTATCAATACCCATTTTATTCATGAGGTATTTAAGCGTTTCTTTATCGATACTTTTATCGTATACGAAACGCACCGGATCACCAACACTTCTATTTTTAACACTTTTAGAGATCTTGTCAATAAAACTACGACTCAAATCACTGTCGATGTCTAATTCGGCATCACGTGTGATCTTGATCATGTGTGCAGAGATGCTTTTATATTTAAAAATGCTGAATAAATTATTTAAGCAATAGCGAATAAGATCGTCAAGAATGATGATATATCGTTTTTCTCCTTCCTTCGGAAGTTCAATAAAACGATCTATAGACCGTGGAATTTCAATTAGCGCATAGTTTTTTTTCTCTTCAAAAGTTTCGTCTTCACGTGACATCACCATTTTTACCGCCAAATAGGCAGCACTGTCTTTTAAGGAAGGAAAACGCTCTAATTCACCGATCATAATAGTAACAAGCGCCGGACTCACNTTCCGAATAAAATAATCTGAAATATACTTTCCTTGTGTTTCCGAAACTTCCGTTTCGTCAATCATATAGATGTCGTGCTTGGCTAATTTTTTTTCGATCGCCGATAAGATCCGCAGACTTGTTGATTGCTGTTTAATAACCGTTTGAGTTATTTTATCGAGCAATTCATTTGCTGTGCTTCCTCCCAAAAAGTTTCTTCCCCCCTTCCCAGCTTCAGCGATACGCTTAATCGTGGCGTATCTAACTTTAAAGTACTCATCTAAGTTGTTAGAAAAAATACCGATGAAGCGAAGGCGTTCGATCAATGGAACCGATTCGTCTTCCGCTTCTTGTAAAACACGCGCATTAAACTTTAACCAGCTAAGCTCACGGTTATAATATCGATTTTCAGTATATGGAGTTGTAGCAGTGTCTTGCGTCATTTATTTAAGATGTTTCGGAAAAAGAGTTTTAACAGTACGCCCCGTGGTCACATCTGCCCATGAATTTTCATCAAATTCAAGCATGACAAAACCCGAGGTTGGCACATTCTCAATATACTTGTTTCCGAGCATATTTGCAATGGATGTAAAAGCGTGATTGTGACCTACAATCATAACACGATCTAATGTGTTGTCTAAGCTAGCAATAACTTCCATAACATTTTGACCGCTAAAGTCATACAGACTGTGATTTGTGCTGAAATCCTCGTCAGATAGTTTTAAAGCGGCTTGAAAGTAGTGTGCTGTTGTTAATGCGCGAACGGCATCACTACTTATTATTTTTTGAGGCACAGCTATTTCGCTTGCAATTGTTTGTGCGACCAACTGNGCATCATTATGGCCTCGTTTTTTAAGCGGACGTCCATGGTCAATGACATCATGTTTCCATGAAGACTTGGCGTGACGTACCATGTAAAGTGTTTTCATTTCGTGTTATTAGATGTAACTAAAATATTCAATTGAAATTGTTTTTTCTGTTTTGCATTCTTTGTCTTAAGGTTGAACGCGGTTTAAATGCCAATCGTCATCACTCCAAACATATTGAATCCGATCGTGCAATCTATTGGGTCTGCCCTGCCAAAACTCAATGATCATAGGCTTCACCAAATATCCACCCCAATTTTTTGGTCTCGGTATTTCTTCTTTATCCGCGTATTTTTTTTCTAGAGCTTTAAGACGTTCTTGCAAAAGTTCTCTACTTTCAATGGGTTGGCTTTGATCAGATACTAAGGCGCCTAACTGACTGCCTTTCGGACGCGAATGAAAATAATTGGTACTATTCTCTTCGGAAGTTTTCTCGGCAATGCCTTGAATGATGATCTGTCGCTCTAACGATGGCCAAAAAAAGGAAAGACAGACCTTATTATTCTCTGAAATAGCGATTCCCTTTTCACTGCCATAGTTTGTATAAAAGTAAAAACCATATTCGTCATACTTTTTTAAAAGCACAACACGTCCTCTCGGAAAACCTTTTCCTGCGGTGGTTAGCGTCATCGCATTGGGCTCATCTAACCCAGCGTCATCTTTCACTTCGTGAAACCAAGTGTGAAATTGCTGCATCGGATTTGGATCAACGCCCGCTAGGGTTAACTCATTTTTTTCATATGATTTACGATGGTCGTGTAAGTTATTCAATAGCTGCTTTTTATATGAAGTAAATGACTTTACTCAATTGTATATGCAAGTTACAAAGATTGTGTCATCCTTGGAAGTGGTCCATACGTTAAGTTTGGGTTAAATCGAATCTAGCCCAAAAAGAAGACGGATCCAGAAACTAATGTTTCTGAACCCGTCAAAAAAAACTAACCAAATAAAATGATCGTTTATTTCTTTCTACGACGTCCTCTTTCAAGCATGTCGCCTAATTCGTCCATTAAATCATCAAAGTTATCTTGTTGCGCCNGAGTGCATAAATTTTTGATGCCAATAAGATGNCTAAATTTAATCCGCTCAGCCTCTTGTTGATAGGATGCTATTTGTGATAGAAGTGAATCTGGAGTGCCTTGATGACCTNTTTTTAGTTGCTTAAAAAGCAATCTTTTNGTCTTCATGATATCTTCGTCTGTTTTATTGATGTCTCCTCGGTGCTTTTCTATAAGTTCTTCAAAAGCGACTACCTGAGCTTCATTAAATTCCAGTTTTTCAGCGATCTTTGTTTTTATACTATGTGCTCTATCTTCACGTCTGTTTTCATGCTTCGGAAAAACCATAAAAGCGATCAATATGGCATTCGAGATTAAAAGTGCAACGATGACTATGATATATAACTTAGATCTATTCATGATATAAGAAATTATCTGTGACTGCCACAAGTTGTTCNGTTTGTACGGTATCTTCTACTAAAGNTCCACTGAACAATACATAACATTCAACAGCTACCAAGCATAAGAAAGCCGCGGCAAGACCACGTACCCAATGCCAAGAAACCACGTCTTGCTCCTTTACCTTTTCCATGATAGCATGATAAAGATGTGCGGGAGCTTCCACGCGCGAAATAGATTGCAATATGTTCAACTGTTTGTCCATTTGATTGTTTGACGATACTTTCATATAGCTTCTTCGTTTTGTTGTAATATTTTTTTCAAATTGGTCTTTGCACGCTGAAAAAGGGATTCGGTCGCTTTCTCGCTGATGCCTAAAATTTCTGCCACTTCGGAAATTGGAAGTTGCTCTACTTTTAAGAGAATAACCGCCGTTTTTTGATTTTCTGAAAGTTGATTAATCCCTTTAAAAATTGTTGCTATCGATTCTTTTTGTTCTAATGCTACGCCAGGATGATCAAAATGCCCAATTTCAAAACCATGCTCATCATCATCCATCCGTACGGCATGCAAAAATGATTTTCTTTTCTTTCTGTTTCGAGCTTTTATATAATCTAATGCGGTATTGATGGTAATTCTGTAGATCCACGTAGTGGCAGTTGATTTCTTTTGAAAGGAGTCTTGTTTTTTATAGACCTTCATAAACACATCCTGAGCTACTTCTTCGGCGTCCTCGGTGTTTTGAACGTACTGAAGCGCCAGGTTAAAGACCAAGTTCTTATTATTTTCGTAAATCGTTTCGAAATTCATTAGCAGACCGAGAATAGCTTCAAGGCGAATAGTTCAGTAAAAATCATCTAAATAGTTTAGACGACGACGGTATACATATTCTTCGTTAGGTCCTAAATTTAACTATAATTCAAAGACTTTACCGTCTTCCGCTAAGGCGACAGGCACAAAAATCGTTTCGGCTTCTTTCTTAAAGGCCTGTGTGCTTGGATAACGCCCTGAATAATGACCAAGTATAAGAAGGTCTACAGAAGCGCTTTTAGCGATCAGAGCAGCTTCTTTTGCCGTGCTGTGTTTTGTTTTTACAGCAAGGTCTTGATGTTGCCCTAAAAATGTAGATTCGTGGTAAAGTGCCGAAACCTCTGTTATTTGCGGAACTATTTCAGGGAAATATGCCGTATCACTACAGTATGCATAACTCTTTGGCTTTGGAGGATCGATGGTTATGGTCTTATTATCGATAAGAACATCGTCTTCATTGATGACATCGTGACCTTGTTTTATCTTGCTATAATAACTCATGCTTACATTGGCCGCTTTAACAGCATCAATGTCTAAGGTTCGTTCATTGGGTTTTTCCTGAAAAAGAAATCCGTTGGTGTAAACCCTGTGGTTTAAAGGAATGGTTGTGACAGAAACTTTATCATCATCAAACAGAAGTTGGGGTTC
>JGI24723J26617_10002978_pt1 | contig 12693 bp, 16 predicted proteins | sample Cruoilmetagenom6_FD_26617 | JGI IMG/M metagenome (IMG submission 26617) | reverse complement strand
GGCGGGCGCACCGCCCTGAGCCAGATGCTGGCCAAGGCCGAAAACCGCGCCAGGGCCGAAAAAGAAACCGGATTTGCCGAGGCCCAGGCCGGATTTGCCGGGCCACAGGAGGCCGCCGCACCCCATGGCGGGCGCGGTCGCAGGCTGCGTTACAACGCCAGCGAAAGCCCGCTGACGGCCCTGGCCCGGCGCAAGGACAAGGATGGCAAGCCGTTCCTTGACGCGGATCTGGTGCAGGCGGGGGAACGGCTGCGCGAAGATTTCGAATTGGCGCAGATGGGGCCGCGGGTGACCCAGAACTGGGACCATTTCCTGACCAACGGCACCAGCAGCGGGTTGACCGGGGCCGGGACGGATGGCGCGGCGCTGGCGCGCGACCGGATGGCGCGGGCGCTGGGTGATCTGGGGACCGGGCTTGGCGATGTGGCGCTGCGGTGTTGCTGTTATCTTGAGGGGCTTGAAGTGGCGGAAAAGCGCATGGGCTGGTCGGCGCGGTCGGGCAAGATCGTGCTGCGCATTGCCTTGCAACGGTTGCGGCTGCATTATCAATCGCTTGCCGGGATGGACCGGATGATCGGCTGAGTTTCACAGTTCTGTGTGTCACCGGATCAGGGTTTGAGGTTGCGCGCAACTGCGGGTAGCGTCCCCTTGACCGGGGGTATCGGATCATGACGTTTCCTGAACGAAAAGACGCAATCGCGCTGTTGATACTGCGGCTGGGGCTGGCCTGGTTCATCTTTTTATGGGCCATTCACAAGGTTCTGGCCCCCAAGCAATATCAATGGCTTGCCCGTCATTTCGATGGCGTGGACATGTCGTTGTTGCAGATCTATCTGGTTGCCGGCGTTCAGATTACCCTGTGCGTTCTGACGGCTGTCGGATTGTTCCGGCTGATCAGCTACGGCGGCCTGGCGATCATGCATTTCTTTACGGTAATGCGCCGCTGGGAGGGGTTTTTCGACCCTTTCGCGCTGAACGACAAGGGCTTTCCGATTCACCGAAATCAGGTCATTGACCTGGCAGTCATGGGCGCGTTTATCGCGCTGGTTCTGTTGATCCATCGCGACCATTTCAGCATCGGCGGCTGGCTGCGCCGCCATATGGGCCGTCAGTGGTGGCAATGAAAAACAGGCCCGCCAATAATGGCGAGCCTGTCCGTTAATATTCACAATATCAATGGCTTGCGCTTACTTCTTAAGCCACTCCAGCACGGTTTCCGGTGAGGAAACACCGTAGGGGTCTTCGCCGTGGTTGTCCGCCAGGCCCGGCTCTTCGAACCATGCTTCGACGACACCGTCATTGACCACGGCGGCGTAACGCCAGCTGCGCACGCCAAAGCCGATGTTGGATTTATCGACCAGCATCCCCATCTTGCGGGTGAACTCACCGGCCCCGTCCGGGATCACCTGAACATTCTCAAGGTTCTGCGATTCGGCCCATTTGTTCATGACAAAGCTGTCATTGACCGACATGCAGTAGATCGCGTCGATACCCTGTGCGGCGAAATCGCCAAAGCCTTTCTCGTAGCCCGGCAACTGGTAGGTTGAACAGGTCGGGGTAAACGCGCCGGGCAATGAAAACAGGATCACTCGCTTGCCAGCAAAGTAATCAGCGGTGGTCATGTCCTGCCAGCGGAACGGGTTCGGCCCGCCTACGGATTCGTCGCGTACACGGGTGTGAAAAGTCACGTCGGGAAGGGTTACGCCTGCTTGCATGTCTGGCTCCTTTGTTCAGGTGTTTCGCCGTATGAATTAAAACGATTCTAAAGTGGCATCAATGTTTGATTTGGCAGATACGTCGCCAGCGCGCGAATTTTATCCGGTGCGGGTGTGGGGCGGACCTTAATCGTTGATATCGCTGTCGAAGGTTTTAACCTGCCCCTTGGGTAGCGCAAAGAACCGGCGCATGACCAGCCAGGCGGCCAGCGACAGGCCGGCAAAGATCAGCAGCAGCGCCGGCAAGCCAAAAGCCGCGCCGGTGATGAGCAGAATCAGCCCGACCCCACTGGCACCGATGGCAAAACCGAGAAAGACAAAGCCTGGCACCAGCACTTCGAGGATCGCCAGCACCAATGCCGCCGCCATCCAGACCCACCAAAGCGAGTACAACGTCATCATGCGCCACCTTTCAGCATCTTGAACGCGTTGCCGAATGCCTGAACCGCATCGGCCGGCAGGATGATGGTTTGTTTGCCATCGCCATTGCCCAATGCGCTGAGGGCTTCGACCTGTTTCAGGGCGACCTGGTATTGCGCTGCCTCGATACCGTTTTCCTTGATCGCCTTGGCGACGACTTCGGTGGCATAGGCCTCGGCGTCGGCCTGGATGCGGCGGGCCTTGGCGATCTGTTCGGCGGCGTAAAGCTCGGCGTCGGCAGAGAGTTCGACACTGCGGCGTGCGCCTTCGGCTTCGGTAACTTGCGCACGACGGGCGCGTTCGGCGTTGAGCTGTTGCAACATAGCGTCGCGGGTGGCCTGATCGAGGTTCACATCAAGGATTTCTGTGCGGGTGACTTCGATGCCCCAGTCGTCGACCGAGGTTTCGACGGCGGTTTTGATGGTAGTGATCAGCTGGTCGCGGTTGGATTGCACTTCGTCCAGATCCATCTTGCCGATCTCGGCGCGAACGATCCCGGCAACGGTGGTGGCAATGGCNGCNTCNACGTCGCGGATGCGATAGACGGTCTTTTCCGGCTCGATGATGCGGTAGAATACCGATGTTTCGACCTGCACCAACACGTTGTCCTTGGTGATGGCGTCCTGGCTGGCCGAAGGCAACTGGCGTTCGAGGATCGAGATTTTATGCGCCACCACGTCAAGGAACGGGATGACAAAGTTGATGCCCGGCCCAAGCACCGAATGCAGCCGGCCAAAGCGTTCGACCACGTATTTCTCGGATTGCGGCACNATGCGCACGCCTTTGAGGATGACGACGATCAGGAANATCGCGCCAAGGACATATATCGCGCTGGACGACAAAAGGTTGAATATCTGGTCTTCGCTCATGTGAATCTATCCCTGAGATTATTTTTTTGTGCAATCGTATCCACTTAAGCGTGAATCGTCTTGTTTCAAGCTGCTTGGCGAGAGTGTGACAAAACCGGGCGCAACTTGCAAATAGCGTTGTGATCGGGCAAATGCCGGGGCCTGGTGGATCGACCGAGACATTTGAATCCCTCGGGCATTCCGGGCATTCGGCGACATCCTGGCGCAAGCCATTCAAATGTCTTGATAAGTTGATCTGCCATGAACCACTAGCGATGAAAGCAGGCCCATGCCCAAAGCGATTTCCTTTGATCTTAATGCCACCGACGGCAAGGCCCGCACCGGGGTGATTCACACGCCGCGGGGCGATATCCGAACCCCGGCCTTCATGCCGGTGGGCACGGCGGCGACGGTCAAGGCGATGCTGCCCGAAAGCGTGGCGGCGACGGGGGCCGACATCCTGCTGGGCAACACCTATCATCTGATGCTGCGCCCCACGGCGGAACGGATCAACCGTTTGGGCGGATTGCATAAATTCATGAACTGGGACAAGCCAATCCTGACGGATTCGGGCGGGTTTCAGGTGATGTCACTGGCCGGCCTGCGCAAGCTGACCGAGAAGGGCGTGACGTTCAAAAGCCACATTGATGGCTCGAAACACGAGATCACCCCGGAACGGTCGATGGATATCCAGGCGCTGCTGGGCAGCGATATCGTCATGTGTTTCGACGAATGCACGCCGTTTCCCGCCAGTGAGGATCAGGCGCTTGCATCCATGCGCCTGTCGATGCGGTGGGCCGCACGGTCGCGCGACGCATTCGGGGATCGTCCGGGGCATGCGTTGTTTGGCATCCAGCAGGGCAGTATCTTCCCTGAACAACGCGCCGAAAGTGCCGGAAAACTCAGGGAAATCGGTTTTGACGGCTATGCGGTGGGTGGTCTGGCCGTGGGCGAGGGGCAAGCGATGATGCTGAGTGTGCTGGATTACGCCCCGGACATGCTTCCGACAGACAAGCCGCGCTATCTGATGGGGGTTGGCAAGCCGGACGATATCGTTGGTGCGGTGGCGCGCGGCATCGACATGATGGATTGCGTGTTGCCGTCACGGTCCGGGCGCACGGGGCAGGTGTTCACCCGCCACGGTGTGGTCAACATCAAGAACGCGCGCCACGCCGAGGATCCGCGCCCTCTGGATGAGGAATGTGAATGCCCGGCCTGCCGGTCCTATTCGCGCGCCTATCTGCACCATGTGTTCAAATCGCAGGAGATGATTTCCGGCATGTTGCTGACCTGGCATAACCTGCATTATTACCAAGAGCTTATGCAGGATATGCGCGATGCGATTGGCGCGGGCACCTTCACGCGGTTTCAGGCGGATTTCCACGCAATGCGGGCACAGGGCGATATCGAACCGCTGTAACCTGCGACAAAAATCAACCCGGGCCCGAAAAAGGGTCACTTACCCCGGCACGCCAAAAGTCAGCGCCGCCCACAGGGTTTCCCAGACCGCATCGCCGCCCTCCGGGGCCGCGCGCAGCACCACCGCATCCAAAAGATAGCTATGGCCCGCCTGAACCGGGATCACCGCCTGACCCTGTGCATCGGTGCGCGTCAGGGTGACGGTAACCTCGCCTTCGGGGGAGCGCGCGAAAACCTCGATCTGCGCATCTGCGCGTGGCAGGCCCTGGTACAGCAGTTGCACTGACATGCCGGGCGCAAGGTTGTCGGTGTAGGGATTGCTCAGCGCGATAAATTCGGTCTCCAGCCCGGTTGGCGCATCGCTGCCATGCGCGTCGCCAACCCCGATCAGCGCCTTGGCGTGGCGGGTGTATATTTCGCTGAAGCCCTTTTCGGGCAAGCCGCGCGCATCGTGGCGCGCGCGCATATCGGCGAAATCCTTGTGGGCGGCAAATGTGGCGAATTTTTCCCACGTGGCGTATTTCAGCGTCTTGGGCGCGGTCTGATGCACGATCACCAGCAACCCGGCATCAGGGGCATGGGTCTGCAGGGCCGGGACATCGCCCATGCGCCCGTCAACCGGTGTGGTCTGACCGTTGCGGACCAGGTCAAAGCGTTGAAAGCGTTTGGGGAAATAGGCCAGCTCCGGACCCGCGAAATTCTGACCATTGCGAAGGTCGGCCACAAGGGGTGCCGCGCTTTGTACTTGATATTCGCGCGGTTCGATCCAAAACTCATGCGCGAGGGCGGCGGTGGCGCACAGGCTGACCAGTGCAGCAATGACAATGGGTCGAACGGGCAGGGATGGGCGGAATAACATGCGGGCTACCTTTGGTCTTTGCAGGGTAAGGCTGGGCTTGTTGGCGGTATTGTCAAGCCTTGCCGTCCTTTTTGCCCTGCCTGGCGCGCGCGCGCATGAGGTGACGCCGACCATCGGCGATCTGAGTGTCGGGGGCGGGGTTGTGGTGCTGGCCCTGCGCCTGAATGGCGAGGCGTTTCTTGCCGGGATTGATCTGGACGGGCTGGAGGATACCGACGCTTCCGAAGGGTCCGACCGCTATGACCAGCTGCGTGCGCTGGCACCATCATCGTTGGAGGAGAGCCTTCGCTTGTTTGCCGGCGAATGGGCCACGCGGATTGAAATCAGGCCGAAGGGCGGCTTTGGCGACCCGGTCCGGATGGCCATGGCCGCGGTCGAGGCCGGACCGGTCGGCGATGTCGATCTGCCACGTGTGACGCAGCTGGTTCTGAAAGGGGCGCTGCCGGCGGGGGCGCGCAGCCTGACCCTGACATGGGCCGCCGGATCGGGTGATCTGGTGTTGCGTCAGCAGGGGGTGGATGATCCTTATACCGGCTATATCCGGGGCGGCGAGACCAGCCCGCCGATCACCCTTGCCGGCGGAGATTCCCTGTCCTGGGGCCAGGCGTTTGCCGCCTATGTCCCGGTTGGTTTCAGCCACATCCTGCCCAAGGGGCTGGATCATATCCTGTTTGTATTGGGGCTGTTTTTCCTCAGCGCGCGTTTGCGACCGCTGCTTTGGCAGATCAGCGCCTTCACGCTGGCGCATACGGTGACGCTGGCGCTGGGGGCGCTGGGGCTGGTGCGGATTGATCCCGACATTGTCGAGCCGCTGATCGCCGCGTCGATTGTGTTTGTGGCGGTGGAGAACGTGTTTGTGCGAAGCCTGCACCGCTGGCGGCCGGTGCTGGTGTTTGGTTTCGGCTTGTTGCACGGGCTGGGATTTGCGGCCGTATTGCGCCAGTTCGGCCTGCCGGATCAACAGTTCGTGCCGGCGCTGATCGGCTTTAACGTGGGGGTCGAACTAGGGCAGATCACGGTGATTGCCGGGGCGTTTGTGACGGTCGGCCTGTGGTTTCGCAACAAGCCGTGGTATCGGGGGCGGATCGCCATTCCGGCCTCGATCGTTATCGCGCTGATCGGCGGGTATTGGTTTGTAGAGCGCGTATTTTTCTGATCCGTTGTCTTTACAGGAGAAAATTCTGCGAATTTTCTGCGTGCCGGATCATGTCGGGGTTTCACAGGTTCGGGAAGGTCAGCCCATGGCGGCGATCAGCCCGGCCAAAGCCGCCGCCGGGTCTTCGCTGCTCCATATCTCGTCGCCGATGCCGAAAAAATCGGTGTAGGGCGCAAAGGCTGATATCAGCGCAACATCCAGCCCGCCTTCGGCCACAACAGGCACTTCGATCATCTCGGACCACCATTGAAACAGGTCGTGTTCCGCGCGTGCGCCATCCCCCAATGCGGATGTGCCGATCGGGCCAAAGCTGACATAATCGGCCCCCGCTTCGGCGGCGGAAATGCCGTCATGGCGTGAATCGGCGCAGAAACAGCCGACAATCGAGTCTTGTCCCAGGGTTTTGCGGGCATCGCGCACCGAGCGCGCCGCATCCGAAAGATGCACACCATCCAGCCCCATCCGTTCGGCCAGAAGCACATGATCCGAGATCACCAGCGCCACGTCACGCGCATGGGCAACTTCGCGCAAGGCGTCTGCGGCGCGCGCCACGTCGTCTTCGTCGCGGGTCGCCAGATCAAGCCGGATACAGGCGATCGCGGTGCTGTCCAGCACCCTGGCCAGGCGGTCGGGAAAAACGCTCGGGTCAAGGCTTGGCGGGGTGATCAGATAGATCTGCGGCTGCTCGGGCGTGTCCATGGCGCATGTCCTTGATGGATTTTCAGACGGTTTAACGAACTGAACCGCGGAAGGGAACTGGCAAGGGCGGCGAACGCCGGGGTTGCGCGGAATTAACCAAATTGCTCCAGCGTCTGGGCCGATTTGGAAGGTTGGGGGTAAGGATGCAGAATGTTCGCCGGATTGCCGAGGAAATAGTGGCCCGCGAGGGGGGCTTTGTCGACGATCCCGATGACCCGGGCGGGGCCACCAAATACGGCGTGACGATCCACACGCTGCGCCGGCTTGGGCTGGATCTGACCGGCGATGGTGTGGTGGGCGTTGATGATGTCCGCGCCCTGAGCCGCGAGGCGGCGGTGGACATATTCATCAGCCATTACTTTGAACGTCCGGGGATTGCCGGGTTACCAAAGACGCTGCACCCCAGCGTGTTTGACATGTATGTCAATGCCGGTGCCAACGCGGTGAAAATCCTGCAACGGCTGTTGCGCGACATGGGCTTTGGCGTTGGTGTCGATGGTGCCATCGGGCCGCAGACGACCGGCGCGGCCGAGGTGGCGGCAATGCGGGGGGCGGTGGCGCTGCGGGATGCGTATGGCGTGGCGCGGCGCAACTATTACTTTCGCCTGGCCGATGAACGGGTGGCCAGCCGCAAATACGCGCGCAGCCGGGCCGGGGGCAAGGGCGGCTGGATTAAGCGCGCCGAGGCGTTCGTGTCGCCGCGTTATCACCTGAGCGATGCACAGTTTCAAAGGAGGGTGGCATCATGGGGATAATGTCCGAGGTTCTTGCCGTGTTATTTGGCGGTGGGCGCAATGTGGTGCGTGAAACCGCCGAAGTGTTCATCGAGAACACCGAAGCCGGGGCCAGACGCGCCCGCCGGGTTCAGGGCCAGGCGATGCAGCAGTACGGGACGGAATTCACCGTGCCGCGTCAGGGGCCGTTTGACCGGTTCATGGACGGGCTGAACCGTCTGCCGCGCCCGGCTTTGGCGCTGGGAACGCTGGGGTTGTTCATCTCGGCGATGGTTGACCCCTTGTGGTTCGCCGCGCGAATGCAGGGGATCGCGCTGGTGCCGGAACCGCTCTGGTGGTTGCTGGGGGTAATCGTGTCGTTTTATTTCGGCGCGCGCCATCAGCGAAAATCCCAGGATTTTCAGCGTGATATCGTCACCAGCGTGACCCGCGCGCCTCAGGTGATGGCCAATATCGCCGCCCTTGAAGACATGCGGGCAGACAGTCATGACCGTCCAGGCGTGGCGGATTCCGGCGCGGATGCGCAACTGGGCGCGGCGGTTGTACGCCCCGAGCAGAACCGGGCGCTCGAGGATTGGCGGGCGTTGCCTTGACGCGGGTGCCCTTCAAACCGGGATCAGCGCCAGAGCAATGCGCCGCCCCTCGGCCACCAGCACATTATAGGTCCGGCACGCGGCGGGCGAATTCATCACCTCGACGCCAATGCCGGTCGCCTCAAGATCGCGGCGCAGCATGGCCGGGATATGGGCGATTTCCTTGCCGGTTCCGACAATCAAAACATCCACCTTGCCGGCCAGTGCCAGCAACGGCGCGGCGTCATCATATCCGCCCCATTGGCGTGTCCCGGCCGCGCCGGTCAGGATGGTGCCCTGAAACACCTCACCGCCGATGCGAAAGAAACCCGGCCCATAGCCGTCAACGGGCAACACACTAGGATAGTTCATTTCGTTCAGTTGCATGTGCGTGTTCCTTCAGTCCCAGAGCGGCAGGCCCGCAAGCGCCGACCCCGCAATGATGAGATAGGCAGCCGTGCGATAGGCCCGCTCCTTGCCTTTTCCGAAAATGGCGGCCCCCAGAATATTGGCCAGTGTATAGGGAACGATCAGTAATGAGCCGATGACAATCGCCTGGGTGGCCAGCCAACCCGTTGCGCCATAAAGTGCAAGTGTGCCAATGTCTGTTATCAACAGGAAAAGCAAGGTGTTTGCCCGGATCACCCGGGCCGGTAGCGAACTTGCCATGTAAACCAGAATGACCGGTGGCCCGACGACACCGCAAACGCCGCCCAGAAAACCGGCGATACCGCCCGTTCCGTAAACCAGACCCGGCGTCAGAGGCCCCTGATACTGGAGCCCCGCCACCAGTGCCACCAAAAGACCCAGCGATGCCACTGAGACGACATAGCGAAAAATCTCGGGCGGGATCGCCAACAGGACCGCCAACCCGACAGGCAGGGCCAGCAGTGCCGCCACCGCAAGCCGACGCACATCCGCAAGCTGACCCTCCCGCAGAGCGCGCGGCACATTCGGCAGCGGACCGATAATATCCATCATGATCATCGCGGTGATCGCGCTTATGGGCGGCAATACCTGACCGGCCACAGGCAAGAAAACCATCGCCGATCCGAACCCTGAAAATCCGCGTACAATCCCCGCAAGAACGGCACCAGCAATCAACCAACCCAGCCCCGGCACCGCCAGGGCTTGGGCCAATGCGTCAGGCATCGACGTTGGCAAACTGGTTGCCGGCGGTATTGTCCGGCTTGGACCAGTCGCGTTTCACGCCCAGGTAAAGTAGGATCGAAGAGGCCACGAACACCGAACTATAGGTGCCGATCACCACGCCCCAGATCATCGCGAACACGAAACCGCGGATCACGTCGCCGCCCAGCACAAACAGCGATATCAGCGCCAGCAACGTGGTCACCGAGGTCATTACCGTGCGGCTGAGTGTTTCGTTGATCGACAGGTTCAACACCTCGGCCAGCGACAGTTTCTTGAATTTTCGCAGGTTCTCGCGCACCCGGTCGAACACTACCACCGTATCGTTCAGCGAATAGCCGACAATGGTCAGCAACGCGGCAATGATCGCCAGATCGAACTTGATCTGCACCACCGAAAAGATACCGATTGTCAGCACCACGTCATGGATCAATGCGGCCACCGCGCCCAATGCAAACTGCCATTCAAAGCGCAGCCAGATGTATATCAGCACCGCGCCAATCGCCAAAGCCACCGACAGGATGGCCGAAGTGATCAGCTCACCCGACACTTTTGGACCAACCGATTCAACCGAATCGAAACTGATATCCGGCACTAACCCCCTGCAACGCGGCCTGAACGTTGATGACCATATTCGCCGTCACCGCCTGTTCGCCGTCCTGAGCCTGAATGCGGATCATGGCAACGTTGTGATCGGCCTCGAAGGTGGGATCGAACACTTCGGTGATGGTCACGTCACCCAGGCCCAGCGGCTCAAGTGCTGTGCGATAGGCGGCCACATCCACCGCTTCGGCGCTAAGCGTGCGAATGGTTGTGCCGCCGCGAAAGTCGATGCCAAAGTTCAGACCCTGCGCCATGAACGACCCGAATGACAGCACCATCAACAGCGCCGACAGGCCCAGCCACAGCTTCCAGCGGCCGAAGAAATCGAACTTTGTTTCCTGCGGGACAAGTCTCAGTCGCATGTCAAACCTCGATCTGCTTGGGGCGGCGATATTCGAACCACATGATGATCATCACGCGCGTGACAAAGATCGCCGTGAACACCGATGTCAGAATACCCAGACCCAGCGTGATGGCAAAACCCCGCACCGGACCCGAGCCCATGGCAAACAGGATCACGGCGGTGATGAAGGTGGTGATGTTGGCATCCAGAATGGCGCTCAGCGCCTTTTCATAGCCCAGTTCAATGGCGCGTGACGGCCCCTTTGCGGTTTTCAGCTCTTCACGAATACGTTCGAACACCAGCACATTGGCATCGACCGCCATGCCCACGGTCAGCACGATCCCGGCAATGCCCGGCAGGGTCAGCGTCGCCCCGATCATGCTGAGCAGGCCGAAGATCAGCGCGATATTCAGGATCAGCGCGATATTGGCGAAAATTCCGAACAAACCATAGCTTAGCGCCATGAACACCAGAACGGCGGCAAAGGCGATCAGCGTGGCGACCTTGCCCGCATCAATGCTGTCCTGACCCAGTTCCGGGCCAATGGTGCGTTCCTCAAGAAAGGTCAGTTGCGCCGGCAGGGCACCGGCGCGCAGCAGCACCGCCAGATTGGTGGTTTCTTCGACCGTGAAACGCCCGGTGATGATGCCCGATCCGCCGGGGATATGCGCCTGAATGACCGGTGCGCTGATCACTTCGTCGTCCAGCACGATGGCAAAGGGGTTGCCGATGTTTTCCAGCGTATAGTCGCCGAATTTGCGCGCGCCGGATGTGTTGAACCGGAAACTCACCGCTGGCCGACCGTTCTGGTCGAACGAGGGTTGCGCGTCAGTCAGTTCCTCACCGGTAACAACCGGGGCGGATTCGACGGTATAATAAACGCCTTCTTCATCCAGCGACGGGATCAGCTTGTTGCCAATCCCCGGCGCGGCATCCTTGTTGCCGCCCCGCCCGACCACTGCGTTGAAGGTCAGCTTGGCGGTGGTGCCGATGATCAGTTTCAATTCGGATGCAGAGCCGATTCCCGGCACCTGGATCAGGATCCGGTCGGCCCCCTGACGCTGAATGGTTGGCTCGCGCGTACCCACCGCATCAATCCGGCGGCGAATGATTTCAAGGGCTTGCCTGACTGTCCGGTCATCCGAGGCGATCTTTTCCGCCTCGGACAGGGTGACAATTATCAGCCCGTCTTCGGCCCGAACCTCGATGTCATTTGACCCGATCCCCGACAGTGTCTGGATCGGGCGCGCCAACCCGCGCACCACTTCCAGCGCGCGGGCCATGCCGTCGGGCTGGCTGATGCGAATGCGAATCTCATCGCTTGGCGAGGGTTGCAGGCGGATCGTGCCCACGCTGGCCCGCTCAGGGCGCAGCGCATCGCGGATTTCCGGCCACATGGCCTGCATCCTTGCGGCGTAAACATCTGTAACCTGCACCTCGGCCAGCAAGTGCGCGCCCCCGCGCAGGTCCAGCCCCAGATTGACCAGCGACGATGGCATCCAGCCGGGCCATTGCCCGGCCTGCATCAGCCGCTCGGGCGTTTCGCCGCCAAGTTCGATCGCGGCCAGCGCATCGTTCGATTGCTCAACACGGGTATAGAACGCGTTGGGCAGGGCCAGCAGCAATCCGGCGGCGCAAACCAGCCAGATCAGCACCCGCTTCCATAGATCAATATGCAGCATTACCCTGCCTTATGAATGGGTTACGTTTAGGCAGGCCTATTTGGCCGGTTCGGTCTTGCTGACTACCGAAGCGATGGTCGACTTGACCACGCGCACCTTGACGCCATCGGCGATTTCAACTTCGACCTCGCCATCGTCCTTGACCTTTGAGACCTTGCCGATCAGCCCGCCTTGGGTGACCACCTGATCGCCGCGGCGCACGGCCTCGACCATGGCCTGGTGTTCCTTGACTTTCTTTTGCTGCGGCCGGATCAGCAGGAAATACATGATCGCAAAGATCAGGATAAGCGGCAGAAACTGGCCGAGTGCGCCAACGTCCATAAGATGTTCCTTTGTCTGAAAGCGGACCCTTGCCCGCGAATTTGGGCGAACCTATGCGCAGAGACCTCCGTTTGCAAGACGGGGCGGGATTGTTTGTTTTCTACGCGTTCGGGAGGGGGGCGTAGTCCGGTTTGTACAGAACTTTCACGCGGCAATAAGGGGCTGACGGGCCT
>JGI24723J26617_10002974_pt1 | contig 12712 bp, 12 predicted proteins | sample Cruoilmetagenom6_FD_26617 | JGI IMG/M metagenome (IMG submission 26617) | reverse complement strand
CGAGTAGATTTAGATTTTAAATTTTTACCAACTCTAGAAATTATAAACCCAGATATTGGTATGAAAATAAACACAAACATGGTTAATTCCATACTAATTTTGAGCATGGCTATAATGGCAAATAGAATAGTAAGAGGCTCTCTAATTATAAGTTCTAAAATTAAAAAGAAAGAGCGTTTTACTTCTCCAATATCACCAAGCATTCTAGCCATAATATCGCCTTTAGAACGTTTAGAATAGAAAGGAATAGGTAAGCTAATAATTTTGTGATACATCTTGCTACGTAAATCTCTTAAAACGCCATTTTGAAGATGTAAAATGTGGTATGAAGCTAAATAATTAAATAAATTTTTAAGTAAAAAAGTTGTAATAACAAGTGCAACGGCAAGCAATAATGCATATTGTGGTCCGTTGAGTTCTTGTAAATTATGTATTTTAAAATAAAATGAATCTTTTAAATAATCTCCAATATTCCAAAAATCTGTATATACTGGTTCATTAGTCACTTTTGATTTAATATCATCTCCTTTTTGAAACAAAACTTCTAAAAGAGGAAACATTGTTATAAAGGAAAGTGTACTAAAAAGTGCGTAGAAGATATTGAAAATAATATTCCAAACNATNTTNGATTTATACCGTTTTGCGTATGGTATTATTTTTTTTAGGTTTTGATCCATTAGTTTAATTTCATATCCTTAAGGATAGCATCAATTCTAGTCTCCAATTGTTGTTCCGTAGTATTAAATGCTGACAGATTGTCTAATGTTGTATTGACGCTGATATAGAACTTGATTTTAGGTTCTGTACCACTTGGTCGCAAGGCAATTTTGCTTCCATCTTCAGTGTAATAGATTAATACATTAGATTTAGGTANATCAATAGTTGCTTCTTTTCCTGTACTGAAATCTTTTACTATTGATAGTTGATAATCTTCAATTCTAACCACCTTAGAACCATTAACTACTTGTAAAGGGTTTTTACGAGCATCAACCATCATTTGTTTAATTTCTTGAGCACCTTCAATTCCTTTTTTAGTTATAGATACTAAACGTTCTTTATAAAAACCATGTTCAATATAGAGTTCTATTAATTCTTTGTAAACTGAAATACCTTTTTCTTTAGCTTGAGCTGCAATTTCACAAGCAAGAAGCGTAGAAGTAACGGCGTCTTTATCTCTTACAAAATCACCAACCATAAAGCCGAAACTTTCTTCTCCACCACCAATAAAATCCATAGTAGGAAAGTCCTTAATCATTTTAGCAATCCATTTAAAACCAGTCAAGCCAATTTTACATTCAACATTATAAGATTTAGCTAAAACAGACATCATAGGAGTAGACACAATTGTAGAACCTATGAATTGATTGCCATTAATTTTATTATTGTTTTTCCATTGTTTTAATAGAAAATTAGTCATTAGTAACATGGTTTGATTTCCATTGAGAATTACTAATTCATCTTCAAGATTTCTAACCACAACACCTAATCGATCACAATCAGGATCTGTACCAATAACAATATCTCCATTAACTTTTGAAGCTAATTCTGTAGCCATTTTTAAAGCTTCAGGTTCTTCTGGGTTTGGCGATTTTACTGTTGGGAAATCGCCATTAGGCACACGTTGTTCTTCAACAATATGTACATTAGTATAACCCGCTCGTTTTAAAGTTTCTGGAATGGCAGTAATAGACGTTCCGTGTAAGGATGTGAAAACGATATTTAGGTTTTCTTTTGCTTCAGAAGAGGTATTGAAACTTCCATTTTTAATAGATTCATTAATAAAAACATCATCGACATCTTTTCCAATGTATTGAATTAAATCATCATTACCCTCAAACTTGATTTCTGAATACTCTAAGCGATTAATTTCAGCAATAATTTCTGCATCCTGAGGTGGAACTAATTGTCCGCCATCTTGCCAATACACTTTGTAACCATTGTATTCTGGAGGATTATGAGATGCAGTTAAAACAATTCCGCAGTGACAATTTAAATGTTTTAAAGCGAAAGATAATTCTGGAGTAGGACGTAAGTCTTCAAAAAGAAATACTTTAATTCCGTTAGCAGAAAATACATCAGCAACAACTTTGGCTAATGTTTTACTATTGTGTCTGCAATCGAAAGCGATGGCAACTTTAAGTTCTTCGTTAGGAAACGATTGCTTTATATAATTACTTAAACCTTGTGTGTTTTTTCCAAGTGTAAATTTATTGATACGATTTGTTCCAATACCCATTACACCTCGCATTCCACCAGTACCAAATTCAAGATCTTTATAAAAACTTTCAGTAAGTTCTTTAGTATCGTTAGCAATTAAGTCCTTTATGTAATCTTTAGTCTCATTATCAAAAGTTGGTGTTAACCATGTGTTTACACGTTCTAAAAGTTGAGGGTCAATATGTTTCATAATTTAAAAGGTATGATGTATAAGTAAATAGTTCAAAAAGTATTATAGGTTTAGTTCTTGCTTTATTAGGTAGCGTTGTTTGTTTTCTTTAGTTCTTAAAATAATTTCTCCTAAAAAACCAGCAACAAAAAATTGAGTACCAATTATCATAGTTGATAAAGCAATAAAAAATTGAGGACGTTGTGTGATTAATCGACCTGTTGGGTTTAAGAATAATTTATCAATACCAAGATATAATGAAAAGGCAAAACCAATGCCCAACATTAAAACACCTAAGGCACCAAAAAGATGCATAGGCCGTTTACCAAAACGAGAAATAAACCAAATGGTTAATAAGTCTAAAAAACCATTTATAAAACGGTCCATTCCAAATTTTGTTTCCCCATATTTTCTGGCTTGGTGTTTCACGACTTTTTCTCCAATTTTTGTAAAACCAGCATTTTTAGCAAGTACAGGAATATAGCGATGCATTTCACCACTTACTTCTATGTTTTTAACCACTTTGTTGTCGTAAGCTTTTAAGCCACAATTAAAGTCATTTAATTTAACACCAGAAGTTTTTCTAGCAGCCCAATTAAATAGTTTTGAAGGTAGATTTTTTGAAATTATGGAGTCGTATCGTTTTTTCTTCCATCCAGATATTAAGTCGTATTTCTCTACAATAATCATATTGTAAAGCTCTGGAATCTCATTGGGATTGTCTTGTAAATCAGCATCCATGGTAATTACGACATCACCTTGGGCTTTTGCAAAACCTGCATGTAATGCTTGAGATTTTCCGAAATTTTTCAAAAAACGAATGCCTTTAACATTCTCGTCTTTTTGAGAAAGTTGCATAATGGTTAACCAAGAATCATCAGTACTGCCATCATCGATAAATATGATTTCATACGAAAAACGATTGGACTGCATAACTTTTGCAATCCAATCGTGTAGTTCTTTTAAAGAATCTTGTTCGTTAAGTAGTGGTATGACTACTGATATGTTCATTAAGTAATCTTAAATATTTAATATTCAAAAGTACTGATTTTTTTTAAGCTAGATTTGGGTCATTCTTTTTTAATGAAACACCAACAATTAAACCGATAACAGATAAGATTAATAATCTAATAATGTAAGATTGAAATTGCATCCCAGCAGAAAAATTATTTTTACCTTCCATACCAGCTATAGCTTCATTTATACTGTCTTGAGGAGCGCCAAAACTTTCCATTGTTTGCATTGTCATTTCTATAATTTTTTCATTTAAATATTGAGCCGAATCTGGATCAACAAAAGCAAAAATAATAACNCCAACAACTGTACTAATAAGTGTTCCAATAGCAACTGTTATGAAATATGATGTAAAAGCCTCTTTGAAAGTCATAAATCCNCCTAAAGCTTTTCTAGCTTTAACTGCTGCAATAATTCCGAAAACAAGTATAATTAAAAATAATAAAATTCCTAACCACCATTNTGTGAACANATCGATGCTAAACGCATAAATTAATACTGTTATGACTGTAAGTATAACACCTAGTGTGATTCCTTGATTTATACTAATTGATTTAATTGATTTTTCCATAATTGAGTTGATTGTTTAGTTAATTTGTTAGGTTAGTATTATAATGATTAAATTTGTTACAATTCTTTNGTAAATAAAAAAAGAAATAATTTATTGGTAATTTACAAAAATTACTTAAATTTGCACCTCCAAAATAGTAAGGATTTTAAAGAATAAAGAGATGAAAAAAGGAATACATCCAGAAAATTATAGACTNGTAGCGTTTAAAGACATGTCAAATGAAGACGTTTTTTTAACAAAGTCAACTGCAGATACTAATGAAACAATTGAAGTTGATGGTGTTGAATATCCAGTAGTAAAATTGGAAATTTCAAGAACATCTCATCCATTTTACACTGGTAAATCTAAATTAGTAGATACAGCTGGTCGTATTGATAAGTTCAAAAACAAATACGCTAAATTTAAAAAATAAGCGTTATTTTATTATATACTCAAAGCCTTCAAGATTTATCTCGAAGGCTTTTTTGTTATCTACAATTGCTTTACATTTGATTTAACTTANAATTTTAAACACAGACATGAACTACATCCTTTTTGATGGTCCTTCACGTAATAATTTATTACCTTTTACATTCACGAGACCAGTAGCAGAGATAAGAGTTGGTATTTTAACCATTAGAGAAAAATGGGAAAAACATTTAGGTTTTACCACAACCACTTTAACAGAAGAGTATCTTTCTGAAAAATATCCTATGGTTGAAATGGATTCTAATGTGATGATAAATGCATCGTATTTACCAAATAAAGAATTGGTAGCTATTATTAAAAATCTCGAAGAGAATCAAGCTGTTTTTAAGGATGAAGATGTGATTGCTTTTTTTTCTAAAGACACGCAAGATGAAGTTAATTTTGATACTTATGAAGCTATTGAATTTGATGCAGATCTTATTAAAATAGGACAGACTTGGGATATCTTTTCAAAAAATGGTGAAGCTATTCAAGAAGATTTTGAGTTATTAACTCAAGATCGCAAATCACAACCTATTCCAGATTCAAATAAGTGTATTAATGCTCAAAATATTTTTATTGAAGAAGGCGCAAAACTAGAGTTTGCAACATTAAACGCAAGTTTTGGTCCGATTTATATTGGTAAGGATGCCGAAATCATGGAAGGGAGTTTAGTTAGAGGTCCTTTAGCGCTTTGTGAACATGCGACATTAAAGTTAGGTGCTAAAATTTATGGGCCAACAACTGTTGGACCACATAGTAAAGTTGGAGGAGAAGTTAATAATTCAGTGTTATTTGGATATTCAAATAAAGGTCATGATGGCTTTTTAGGAAATTCAGTATTAGGTGAATGGTGTAATCTTGGAGCAGATACTAATAATTCTAATTTGAAAAATAATTATGCAGAAGTGCGTCTGTGGAATTATGAAACCCAAGGATTTGCTAGAACTGGATTGCAGTTTTGTGGATTGATGATGGGAGATCATAGTAAATGTGGCATTAATACCATGTTTAATACTGGTACAGTTGTTGGAGTTAGTGCTAATATATTTGGAAGTGGTTTTCCTAGAAACTTTGTTCCTAGTTTTAGTTGGGGCGGAAATTCTGGATTTACAACCTATCTTACAAAAAAAGCATTTGAAGTAGCTAAAGTAGTCATGAAACGAAGAGAGATTGAGTTTTCAGATATGGATAAGGCCATTCTTGAACATGTTTTTGAAGACACTAAACAGTGGCGAAAAAAAGACGAATAAATTTAAATAAAATGAAATCATACCTGTTTGCGCTAGCGTTAGTTATTGCAACTTCAGTTAGTTCCCAAAACGAAAGCTATACCTTAAAAAATATTTCACTTAATGATGAATTGAGCCAATATGGAGTTGTTCATGTTAAAGACGGAATTGTGTATTATTCACGATATAAAGTGAATAGTTTTGGTACCGTTGAAAGAAATAGTGGTAGCCAACAAATTTTCACTGTATATCAAGGTGAAATGACTAAAAATGGGGAGATTATCAATACTAAAGAATTTAAGTCTTCAGATCGATTTGTATTTAATAGTTCAACGGCTGGTTTTAGTAAAGATGGAAAATACATGTATGTCACTACCAATGAAAAAAAACGTGGTGATGTTTATAAATACGATGATAAAACAAGAAATCTTCGAATTGAGCGTGGTGAATATGTTGAAGGTAAAGGTTATATGAATTTTAAACCTTTGCATTTTTGTGACGAGCGTTATTCGTATGGACATCCTTCGGTAAGTCCTGATGGAAAGTATTTATATTTTACATCAAACATACCAAGTGCTAAAGGTCCAACTGATATTTTTAGAGTTGAAATTCTGGAAAATAATAAATACGGAAAGCCTGAAAATCTAGGTGTAAAATTAAACTCTCCAAGAAAAGAAATGTTTCCGTTTATTAGTGCAGATAATACTCTTTACTTTTCTTCAGATCGTGCAAAAGGTATTGGTGGTTTAGATTTATATAAAGCTGAAATTGGTCCTGACGGGAAATTTGGTGTTCCTCAATTAATGCCAGCTCCAATAAATAGTAAAGCCGATGATATGTGCTATGAACTTTTGCCTGATGGTAAATCTGGATATTTCACTTCGAATCGAGAAGGAGGTAAAGGAGAAGATGATATTTACTATTTTGTAATTGAAGAGTAATAAATTAGTTTTTAGTTTTCTTTACACGCTTTAGGTCTAATAAGTTAGTTGGGTTTATGCCTAAACCTGAAACTTCTTTTCTAGTAAATCTTACAACTTCATCATAAAATAAAGGAACTACAGGCGTTTGTGCCATGACTAAGCTGTCCATTTTAGTATAGAGTGATTCGCGTTTTTTTGTATCTGTAATCGTAAAGGCATCTTCATACCATTGGTCAAATAATTCACTTTTAAAGTGGGTGTAATTTGGACCATTAGGTGCAAAATTTTTACTGTAATACAACGATAAATAGTTTTCAGCATCTGGATAATCTGCAACCCAACTTGCTCTAAATAGATCAAGTTTTCCATTTGCTTTGGCGTCTTTTAATGTTGCAGGAGGAATAACATCTACATTTACAGCAATACCAATTTTTTGCAATTCTCTTTGAATATATTCACAAAAACTTAAATAATTACTTGTAGTCGTGATGGTTATTTCAGGTGATGTAATTCCGGTTTCGGTTTTAAATTGTTGAACTAATTGTTTTGCTTTTTCAGGTTGAAAACGAAATCCAATGGTTTCATCATAACCTGGTAGTCCTTTTGGAATAAAACCTCCATGTGCAGGAATACCAATACCATTTCTCAAATAGGTCATCATTTTTTGACGATCAAATCCATAGTTTATGGCTTTTCGAAGAAGATCTGATTGTAATTCTGGTAATTCGGTTTCCATAAAAAATGCTAGATATTCTGTGTTAAGGTATGGACCACGAATCATGTTTATATCATTCTCATATTGAGATCGTAATTGTCCACTAGCAGTTAATATTTCATCCTTATAAGAAGCATCTAAACCTGATACAAAATCAATATTACCTTGTGCAAATTGTAAAAATTCACTTTGTTTATCTGGTAAAAAAGTGATGGCTACAGCTTCTAAATAAGGTAATTGTTGTCCTTTACTATCAGTTTCAAAATATTCGTTATTCTTTCTGAAAACAAGTTTTAAGTTTTCTTCCCAACGTTTAAATTTAAAAGGACCTGTTCCTATTGGATGTGATCTAAAATCTGTATGATAATGCTCTACAATTTCCTTAGGAACTACAGAGCAATATTTCATTGTTAGAAGTCCAAGGAATGCAGGAAATGCTTGTTTTAACTTGATTTGAAAGAGTGTGTCATTTACAGCTGAAAAGGTTTTCACTTTANTAAGAGTCCAACTTCCTGGAGATGCTATTTTTTTATCTAATAAACGATTGAAACTATATTCAAAATCACTTGCTTTTACGGTTCTNGTTGAATCTTTTCCAAATAACTCATGCTTATGAAACTGTACATCATTCCGAAGCGAAAACGAGTAGGTGAGTGCGTCTTCAGAAATGGTCCAACTTTTAGCAATGCATGGCTGTACATTTAGATCTTCATCCATTTGTACTAATCCGTTAAATAATTGGTTAATAGCCCAAATATCNGCATTGTCTTTAGCAAATGCAGGATCTAGAGACCCAATATTTTTATGTTCATTGTATTTAAAAACAAGAAGGTGGTCATTAAAACTAGAGTCATTTCCACACGAAAAAAGCAAAAAAAGAGCAAAAACATTCAAAATCATTAGTGAAAATGAATATTTACGATACACAGGTTTTAGGATATTGTTCATTAATTGTAAATTTGCNCACTCTAATATTAGTAACGAGTAAATATAAATAGATTTCTGTGCTCACGGAAATACTAATCGAGATATGAATAAAAAAGTCGCATTTTATACCTTAGGCTGTAAGCTCAATTTTTCTGAAACTTCTACAATTGCTAGGAATTTTTCTTCAGAAGGTTTTGAGCGTGTAGATTTTAAAGAAAAAGCAGATATTTATGTGATTAACACATGCTCTGTGACTGAAAATGCAGACAAACGTTTTAAATCGATAGTAAAACAAGCGCAAAAAGTAAATCCGGAAGCTTTTGTCGCAGCAGTAGGATGTTATGCACAACTAAAACCACAAGAATTAGCAGATGTTGAAGGCGTAGATTTGGTTTTAGGAGCTACCGAAAAATTTAATATCACTAGTTATCTCAATGACCTTACCAAAAATGACATGGGAGAAGTGCATAGTTGCGAGATTCAAGATGCCGATTTTTATGTTGGAAGTTATTCTTTTGGTGATCGCACAAGAGCTTTTTTGAAAGTTCAAGATGGCTGTGATTATAAATGTACGTATTGTACAATTCCGCTTGCTAGAGGAATTTCAAGAAGTGATACATTAGAAAATGTACTTCAGAATGCAAGAGAAATTTCAGAGAAAAACATCAAAGAAATTGTATTAACTGGTGTTAATATAGGCGACTACGGAAAAGGTGAATTTGGAAACAAAAAACACGAACATACATTTTATGATTTAGTTAAAGCTTTAGATGATGTTGAAGGTATTGAGCGATTAAGAATCTCATCAATTGAACCTAATTTGCTTAAAAACGAAACGATTGAATTTGTATCTCAAAGTAGTTCATTTGTGCCGCATTTTCATATTCCGTTGCAAAGTGGAAGTAATGAAATTCTCAAATTGATGCGTCGTCGTTATATGAAAGAATTGTATATTGATCGTGTCGCTAAAATCAGAGAAACAATGCCTCATGCGTGCATAGGAGTTGATGTAATTGTCGGCTTTCCTGGAGAAACAGATGATTTGTTTTTAGAAACGTATAATTTTTTAAACGAATTGGATATTTCGTATTTACATGTCTTTACCTATTCAGAACGTGATAATACAGTTGCCGCTTCATTGGATGGTGTGGTTTCAAAAAATGTTCGAGCTAAACGCAGTAAAATGTTACGTGGACTTTCGGCAAAAAAGCGTAGAGCATTTTATGAACAACAATTAGGAAGTAGACGTACTGTACTTTTTGAAGGTGAAAATAAAGAAGGTTACATTCATGGCTTTACAGAAAATTACGTAAAGGTAAAAGCGCCTTGGAATCCTGAATTTGTCAATACACTTCAAGAGGTAGAACTTAAGCAAATTGATGATGATGGTTTGGTAAGATTTGAATTCGTTGAAGAAGACGTAAAGTCTTGATTTATTTGTGTTTTAAGACTGTAATTTACATTTCAACCATAATTTATCGAGTTTAACTAGTTTTTAATCAATCATAGGTTTATTAACATATATTTCGATTGAAATTGATTATTAGCACATGAAAAATACAATGACATTTATAATTTTAGCTTGCGTTTTAATGTTTTCAACATCTTGTTCTAAAGATGATTTAGAAACTAACAACCCATCAGTTGTTGGTGTTTGGAAACTTAGTAGTTATGATATTGGTATTTCGGTAGACATTGATAAGGATGACAAAAGAAACACTAATATTTTAAATGAAATAGATTGCGAAGTAAATGAAGAGCTTGTTTTTAAATCTAATGGCACAGTTGCTTCAAATGATTCATTTCATCACATTATTGATATTTCTAAATCAAATTTAACTAATGATTATATTTTTAATGTTGAATGCAGCGAAGGTTATATTAGTACTGCAACATCTTATGTTAAGGAAAGTAATACTAGGATTGAATTTAATGGAATAGTATCTACTATCAACAGTAATCAATTGACGAGAGTTTTTGAAAATGCTATTGAAATTTATAATGAAGATTTTACAGAAGTAGTAGAAGTTAAAAATCTTACATTAGTCTATACAAAACAATAAATAGCAAATTCATATAAATAAAAAAAAACCGAAGTTTAGAGCTTCGGTTTTTTTATGAGATATATCAAATAATTAAGAATTATATTCTAATTCCTACAGGTAACATTTTTTTGTACTTTCGATGACGTCTAATAAATTTTGCGATTTCAGGACTTGTTGGTACGACGCTAATATTACGTTCAGCAATATTTTCGAATACTAATGTTAAAAATTCTTCTGCGAAATCTTCAGACTTAATCCCATCCGGAATAATAAGTTTAGTTAAGAAAATTTTTCGATCTTGAAGTGCGTATTCAATTTTAGCAAGTTTATCATCAACCTTAAGTTCAAATTGACGTAAAAAGTCATTGTCAGTCAGTTCTGCTGCATCAATCATAGTAATTTGTATTTAATTCAATGGTTGGTAGGGTAGAAACTATAGTTTGTATAGTTTTGTATTACAAATTTACGAAAAATTTAACAGAAATTAAAAATAACTGACTTTTAAATAGTTATGCATCAAGAGATCATTCATGTTTACCTTATGCCAGGAATGGCTGCAAATCCAACAATTTTTGAATATATCAAGTTGCCTAAAGACCAATTTCAAATACATTGGTTAGAATGGATGATACCTAATCAAAAGGAATCTCTTGAATCTTATGCTAAGCGAATGATTGCTAAGATAGAACACGACAATATTGTTTTGTTAGGTGTGTCTTTTGGAGGTATATTAGTTCAGGAAATGAGTAAATACATGAAGCTTAGAAAACTTTTTGTGGTATCTAGTGTAAAGTCTAAACATGAATTACCAAAACGCATGAAACTCATGAAAATAACTAAAGCTTATAAAATATTACCGACTCAATTAGTGAGTAATATTGATTTTCTAGCAAAATATGCATTTGGAGAAACCGTTACTAAACGTGTTGAATTGTATAAAAAGTATCTTTCTGTGAGTGATAAGCGTTATTTAGATTGGGCTATTAAAAATGTTATTGAATGGAATCAAGAAGAACCTAATAAAGACGCAATCTATATTCATGGAGATAAAGATGCTATTTTCCCTCATTCGTGTCATGGTAATTGCACTGTTATAAAAGGAGGAACGCATATTATGGTTATAAATAAGTACAAATGGTTTAACGAAAATTTACCAAAACTAATCTTAGATGAAGCTTGAAAGCCATGATAATATTTAATACATTTATAAAAAAACAAATATGAAGACGATTAAAAATATATTAACAACCATCGGTTTTATAGCTGTATCTGGTTTGTTTATTTTTGCAATGCAGAAGACGCCATCTGAAACAGAGACTTTAGATACCACTAAAACTACTAATAAATCAAAACCTACTAACAGTTATAATGTGTATGCATTATCTGTTCCAGAATTTCTAGATTTTGCAGGTGAAGCTTTGCCTTTAAACAATCCTGATATTTTAGAGCGAATGGATCGTGAATTGTTGGTTAATACATATTGGCAATCTAATGGACTTTTAATGTTTAAGCGTGCAGCTAAGTATTTTCCAATTATAGAGCCAATCTTGAAAAAGCATAGTGTTCCTGATGATTTTAAATATTTAGCTGTTATTGAAAGCGGACTTACAAACGCTGTATCACCTGCAGGAGCAAGAGGTGTTTGGCAAATTATGCCAACAACAGGTAGAGAAAATGGATTAGAAATTAATAGTAATGTTGATGAGCGTTATCATTTAGAAATGTCAACAGAAGTTGCCTGTAAGTATTTACTAAAAGCAAAAGAGCAATTGGGTTCTTGGACATTAGCAGCCGCTGCTTATAATGCTGGAAAAGCAGGAGTTTCTAGACGCCTAAAGGAGCAAGGTGTAACAGATTATTACGATTTATTACTAGGAGAAGAAACAGGTCGATATTTATTTAGAATCGTTGCTCTAAAAGAAATTTTGAATCACCCAAATAAGTATGGTTTCAACTTTAGTGAAGATGATTTATATACAACTGTTCCAACATATAAAGTTGAAGTTGATACTGCTGTAGCTGATTTCTCTAAATTTGCTAAAAGATTTGGTATTAATTATAAAATATTAAAACTTCATAATCCTTGGTTAAGAGAACCTCACTTAAATAATAAATCCGGTAAACTATATAGTCTTGATATTCCTCAAGAAGGTGTTTATTCTGTTAAACCATAAATGTTAGAATTTATAAAAGATAATTTTTGGGCTATATTGTTAGTAGTTAATTATTTGCTAGCAGTATCAGTCGTAATTACAATTCTTCTTAATAATATAAATCCAACTAAAACTGTTGCATATATATTGGTTTTAGTGTTTTTTCCTTTTTTGGGTTTAATAGTTTATTATCTTTTTGGACAAGAATACAGGAAAAGTAAAATTTTTAATAGAAAGGATATTTCGAATACGAATATCGTAAAATCAGTAGGTGAATATTTACGCATTGAAGAGCAAAA
>JGI24723J26617_10002971_pt1 | contig 12717 bp, 10 predicted proteins | sample Cruoilmetagenom6_FD_26617 | JGI IMG/M metagenome (IMG submission 26617) | reverse complement strand
GGGGCTTTCTTTTCTATTTCAGCTTTAGCTTGTTCTAAAGTCATTTCTGAAACATCAACTGTTTTTGGAAGCTCCACTTTTATTTTTCCTTTAATAATATTGTGTCTTCCCCAACGTGCTTTTTCTACACGAATACCTTCATCTTCCCAGTTGTGGATGACTTTATCAATTTCTTTCTGAATTTTCTCTTCAATCAAAGTTACAATATCACTATCAGATAAATTATCCCAATCGTATTTTTTATTGACATTGATAAACATATTGTTCCATTTTATAAATGGTCCAAAACGTCCTTTACCTTTTTGAACTGGCAAATCTTGATACATATATATAGGTGCATCAGCTTTTTGTTTCTCTTTAATTAATTCGATAGCCATATCCATTTCAACATCCATAGGATTTGTACCTTTAGGAAGAGAAACAAATTGCTTTCCGAATTTCACATAAGGTCCAAAACGACCATTATTAACCTCTATATCTTCGCCTTCGTATGTACCTAATTGCTTTGGCAGCTTAAATAGTTCCATTGCTTCTTCATAAGTAATGGTTGTTAATTGTTGATCGGGAGATAAACTTGCAAATTGAGGTTTATCTTCATCATCTACAGTTCCTATTTGAACCATTGGTCCGAATTTCCCTAAACGAACACTAACCTGCTTCCCTGTTTTAGGGTCTTTACCAAGAATACGTTCTCCAGATTCACGATCGGCATTTGCAGCTACATCTTCTACTTTTGGATGAAAGTCTTTATAGAAATCTTTCATCATTTTCTTCCAATCCTCTTTTCCTTCAGCTATTTCGTCAAAATCTGCTTCAACTTTTGCTGTAAAATTATAATCTAAAATACCACCAAAATGAGTTACAAGAAAATCAGTAACAATCATTCCAATATCTGTTGGCACTAGTTTACCTTTATCACTGTTTACTTTTTCAGTAAGTGAATTGTCTTTTATGCTTCCACTTTGAAGCACTAATTGCGTATAATCTCTTTCTACACCTTCATTAGAGCCTTTTTCTACATAATTTCTATTTTGAATTGTAGAAATTGTTGGCGCATATGTAGAAGGTCTTCCGATACCAAGTTCTTCCAATTGTTTTACCAAAGACGCTTCAGTATATCTATATGGCGGACGAGAAAAACGTTCGGTTGCTGTAATGTAGCTATTCAACAACGTCTCATTGACTTTCATAGCAGGTAACATGCCTTCTTGTTCTGTATCTTCATCATCAGTACCTTCTAAATACACTTTTAAAAAGCCTTCAAAAGTAATCACCTCTCCATTAGCTGTAAATGTTTCTTTATGAGTTGACGCATTAATTTTAACATTGGTACGCTCTAGTTCTGCATCACTCATTTGCGAAGCAATGGCACGTTTCCAAATTAAATCATATAATCGTGCTTGATCTCTTTCTACATTAACTGTATGTTTTGAAAAATCTGTAGGTCTAATCGCTTCGTGAGCTTCTTGAGCTCCTTTAGACTTACCTTTATATTGTCTTGATTTGCTAAATTTTGAACCATAAGCATCTTCAATTTCTGCCTTTGCTCCTTTCTGAGCTTCAACAGATAAATTAACACTATCAGTTCTCATATATGTAATCAAACCAGCTTCATATAAACGCTGAGCATTTTGCATCGTTCTACTCACAGAAAAACCTAATTTCCTTGATGCTTCCTGCTGTAATGTTGATGTTGTAAATGGTGCCGCTGGTGATTTTTTAGCTGGTTTCTTTTGTAAATCTGAAACTTTAAAATCTGCATTTGCATTGGATTCTAAAAACGCAAATGCCTCTTTTTTTGAAGAAAAATTCTTTGGAAGTTTCGCCTTAAATGTTTGCCCATCTTCATTTGAAAACTCAGCATCAATACGATAAGACGCCTCTGCTTTAAAGTCGATTATTTCACGTTCTCGTTCCACAATTAAACGCACAGAAACCGATTGCACACGACCAGCAGATAAACCACCTTTCACTTTTCTCCATAAAACGGGAGACAATTCGTAACCAACTATACGATCTAAAACACGTCTTGCTTGTTGTGCATCTACCAAATCATAATCTATACCTCTTGGGTTTTCGATAGCTTTTTGAATAGCCGATTTCGTAATCTCATGAAATACAATACGCTTCGTCTTTGACTTATCTAATTTCAAAGTCTCAGCCAAGTGCCAAGCAATTGCTTCTCCTTCTCGATCCTCATCACTTGCTAGCCAAACAATTTCAGCCTTTTTAGCGAGATCTTTTAGTTTTTTCACAACATCTTTCTTGTCTTTAGAAACTTGATATTTAGGATCAAAATCTCCATCTACATCAACTCCCAATTCCTTTGAAGGCAAGTCTGCAATATGTCCAAAACTAGATTCTACTTTAAAATCTTTTCCGAGAAATTTCTCTATCGTTTTGGCTTTTGCTGGTGACTCTACAATGACTAAATTCTTCGACATATTTCATTTTTTCAGGCTACAAATGTATGTCAAAAATAATTTATCATCCTAATTTTTAAAAATTTCGATGGTCATTTATCTTAAAAAAGTGCTGTTTATCTATATAAAATCGCGTAAAAAAAGTCTAAAAATTTCAGACTTTTATAAATATNGCTCATTTTAATTTAAGGATACATATAATTAATGATATCAGGAAAACCTTCAATATTTAAAATCACTTCATTACTTCCATCTACTTGCAATGCAGAAATATCAAAACTACGATTTTGATTAAACACAGCTAAACAAGCTTCTTCGTTTGTAAATACAAATTTTAAATTGCGTTGCTCTGGAGATGATTCCGCAACTATTCCAGAATCTACCAATACCATACTCCATGACTCACCATCACATCCACTAGCTGAAACTTCAATAGTTAAACAATCATCATTAAGATCAAAACCAACTAGCATATAATCGCCTGAAACCGCAGACTCAAAAAATGTGTTGTCAATAATCACAGATTGACCACAATTATCATTTTGAAAATCATCATCGTCATCACATTGAGTATTCATTAATAACAATGGAAAACACAAAAAGACAATACATATTTTAGATAATTTCATAACGCTAATTTCTAATTAGATACTTAAATTAATAAATGGTTGCGTACTTCTTTAGATTTTTTCCGTAAAATATAACAAATCAATAACTGGTTTCAAAGCAATTTCCTTTCTGACACTTTGTCATAATTTTCAAAATTATCATATCTTTGCATGCTTATTGACCCAGCAACCGTATTAATATTAGATGTTCGCATAAGCCGAAAACACCTATGGAAAAAACAATAGACGAAAACAAACAAGGAGAATCTTTAATTCTCGAAGCTAAACAAGGTAATAATCGTAACCTTTTTATTGAAAGTTATGGTTGTGCTATGAATTTTAGCGATAGTGAAATTGTAGCTTCTATTTTATCTGAACAAGGATTTAATACAACCCAAAACCTTGAAGATGCCGATTTAGTTCTAGTTAACACATGCTCAATTCGAGATAAAGCGGAACAAACTGTTAGAAAACGTTTAGAAAAATATAATGCTGTAAAACGGATTAACCCTAAAATGAAAGTTGGCGTTTTAGGTTGTATGGCAGAACGTTTAAAAACGAAATTTTTAGAAGAAGAAAAGATCGTCGATTTAGTTGTAGGTCCAGATGCCTATAAAGATTTACCAAACCTTTTAGCCGAAGTTGACGATGGTAGAGATGCTATAAACGTTATACTTTCGAAGGAAGAAACNTATGGTGATATTTCACCTGTTAGATTAAACAGCAATGGTGTTACAGCTTTCGTTTCTATAACTCGTGGTTGTGATAATATGTGTACGTTTTGTGTAGTTCCTTTTACTAGAGGACGTGAACGCAGTCGTGATCCGCAAAGCATCATCGAAGAAGTCAATGATTTATGGAATAAAGGTTATAAAGAAATTACACTTTTAGGTCANAATGTAGATAGCTATTTATGGTATGGTGGAGGACTTAAAAAAGATTTCTCTAAAGCGAGCGACTTACAGAAAGCTACTGCTGTTAATTTTGCCCAATTATTAGAGTTATGTGCTAAAGCGCAACCAAAAATGCGAATCCGTTTTTCGACAAGTAACCCTCAAGATTTAACTTTAGATGTTGTGGAAACCATGGCGAAATTCGATAATATTTGCAAACACATTCATTTACCTGTTCAAAGCGGAAGTAATCGTATTTTAAAGGAAATGAATCGTTTACACACTAGAGAAGAATATTTTGAACTTATTGATAACATAAGACGAATCCTTCCTGAATGCTCAATTAGTCAAGACTTAATTGCTGGCTTTCCAACAGAAACCGNACAAGACCATCAAGACACTTTAAGCTTAATGAACTATGTAAAGTATAATTTCGGTTATATGTTTACCTATTCTGAGCGACCAGGAACTATGGCTGAGCGAAAACTAGATGACGATGTACCTGAAGCTATAAAAAAACGACGTTTAGCTGAAATTGTTCAGTTACAACGAGAACATAGTGAAGTTAGAACCAAAGAATATTTAAATACGACTGTTGAAGTTCTAATAGAACGTGAATCAAAAAAATCTAATAATCAATGGTCTGGAAGAACCTCTCAAAATATTGTTGCAGTATTTCCTAAAGAAAATTACAAAATTGGAGATTTGGTTTACGTTAATATAAAAGATTGCACTAGCGCTACACTTATTGGTGAAGCAACTAGTTATTCAAAAGATAATTAAGATATATACGAACTCAGACAGTCTCGAAATTTTAATAAGCTCTTGACTGCACTCGACTTGATATAAAAAATAAAAATTCAAACATGGAATCAATACAAGCCATAAAACAACGTTTCGGAATTATTGGTAACAATGCCAAACTTAATCGTGCCATTGAAAAAGCGATTCAAGTGTCACCAACTGATATTTCTGTATTAGTTACTGGAGAAAGTGGTGTTGGTAAAGAAAGTATTCCGAAAATTATACACCAATTATCACATCGTAAACACGGTAAATATATTGCTGTAAACTGTGGTGCAATTCCTGAAGGAACCATTGACAGTGAATTGTTTGGTCATGAAAAAGGTGCTTTTACAGGAGCAACCTCAACACGTTCTGGTTATTTTGAAGTTGCAGATGGTGGAACNATATTTTTAGATGAAGTTGGCGAATTGCCTTTAACAACACAAGTTCGCTTATTACGTGTGTTAGAAAATGGTGAATTCATAAAAGTTGGCTCAAGTAAAGTCCAAAAAACCGATGTTCGTATTGTAGCTGCTACAAACGTAAATATGTTTGAAGCCATAAAAAAAGAAAAATTTCGTGAAGATTTATATTACAGATTAAGCACTGTAGAAATTAACATNCCTCCTTTNAGAGAACGTCAGGAAGACATTCACTTACTCTTCAGAAAATTTGCAAGCGACTTTGCACTTAAATACAAAATGCCAACCATTAAGTTAGATGATGATGCTGTTGAAATATTGCTAAAGTTTCGCTGGAATGGAAACATTAGACAACTTCGTAATGTTGCTGAGCAAATTTCAGTATTAGAACAAAATCGCACAATAACCGCCTCGACACTTAGAGGTTATTTACCAAATAATTCTTCTAATTTACCAGCTGTCATTAACAACGCTAAAGCTGAAAGTGATTTTAGTAACGAACGTGAGATTTTATATAAAGTCCTTTTTGATATGAAAAGTGATCTTAGAGATCTAAAAAAGCTCACTATGGAACTGATGAAAAGTGGCAATGCTAATGAGGTTCAAAAAGATAATGAGCATTTAATTCAGAAAATATATGGAGGAAATGACAAAGAATCTTATGAAGATGAATTTGAAGATTTAGAAGTTTTGCCTATCGCAGAAAAAAACGAACAATTTGTAGAGCCTATTGAAGATTCATCACAAGATAAATATCATTTCGCAGAAGAAATTGAAGAAGAAGAAACCTTATCTTTACATGATAAAGAATTAGAATTAATAAAAAAATCACTCGAACGCCATCAAGGCAAACGCAAACTAGCCGCAGCAGAATTAGGTATTAGTGAACGTACCTTGTATAGAAAGATTAAACAATATGATCTTTAAGAAAAGTTTATGAAATCAACAGTAATTTTGAGACGAAACACAACGTTTTATGATTTACATTCTAACACACATTAAATGAACATATTAAAAAAAACAATCCTGATTTGTTTACCACTACTTTTGTTGGGATGCGGACCTTATTCATTTACAGGAACTTCAATTGCAGATAATATTGAAACCTTTCAGGTGAATTATTTTCAAAATACTTCAAACTTAATAGAGCCAGGATTGGAACGCGATTTTAAGATCGCTTTAGAAGAATTAATATTGAATCAAACCAATTTGAGTCTAGTAACATCCAATGGAGATTTAGTATATGAAGGTGAAATTACTGAATACAGAATCTCTCCTACCACAGCTCAAGCCAATAGTACTGCAGCTCAAAACAGACTTACCATTGGTGTAAATATTCGCTTTTACGACAAAAATGAACCAGAAGAAGAATTTGAGCAACGCTTCTCTTTCTTTTATGACTATGCAGGCAGTGCGCAATTAATTGGAGCTCAAAAAGACACTGCAATAGAAGAAATCTTTGAACGCATCACACAAGACATATTTAATGCTACCTTAGCAAAATGGTAATATTATTTTGAATACAGCCGATTTTACACATATACTCCAAAATCCTCAGAAAATCACATCTGAGCAAACTCAGCAATTACAAAAACTAATTGTAGAATTTCCCTATGTGCAATCGGCAAGAGCCTTATACCTTAAAGGACTTAAAAACAAAGAGAGTTATAAGTACAATCAAGAATTAAAAACCACAGCTGCTTATACTACAGATCGTAGTATTTTATTTGACTATATTACTTCTGAAGCTTTTAACCAAAATGAAATCTCTCAGATTATAAAGCAAAATTCAGAACACTGTAAAAGACATGCTTGTCAATGAAGCTGATGATATTTCGTTAAACAAAAGTGTAACCATTGACGATGCTTTAAAAGAGCATATCAAAAGTACAGAAGGTGTTCTTGACCCAGATTTATTTGAAGAAAAAGTCAAAATAGAAGCTGTAGCCAATTTTTTAGCATTACAAAATTCAGCTCCAGAACAAGTCATTTTAGACATTGACGCCAAAAACATTGAAGAAACTCCTGAAGATACCTTACAAATTGGAAAACCATTAGATTTTGTTAAATCTGAAACACACTCATTTTCAGAATGGCTTAAAATAACAAGTTTTAAACCCATTAACAGAAATGAAGAAAATAAGATTTCTGAAGAAAAAATTGATTCCAACCCTCAAAAAACAGAATCTTCAATTAGCAAAAAATTTGAGCTTATTGACAAGTTTTTAAAAAACAACCCAAAAATAGAACCTGTTAAAGACGCTCCTAAAATAGAGATTAAATCAGAAGAAACAGTTAAGCATGATGGCTTAATGACAGAGACTTTAGCGCGAATTTACCTCGAACAAAAAAATTATGAAAAGGCAATTCAATCTTATAAAATTTTAAGTTTGAAATATCCAGAAAAAAGTGGTTTCTTTGCAGACCAAATTAAAGCAGTCAAACAATTACAAGAAAATAATACATAGAACTAATGAATACGTTTACAATATTTTTAATCCTTATCGTACTAGTTGCTTTTTTACTAGTCGTTGTTGTTATGGTACAAAATCCTAAAGGTGGAGGATTATCATCTTCATTTGGAGGTGGTGGCACTCAACAATTAGGTGGTGTTAAAAAAACAACTGATTTCTTAGACAAAAGTACTTGGGCATTAGCGACCTTATTACTAGCATTAATATTAGCTTCAAATTTTGCTATTCCTGGTGCTGGTTCTGGTCAAGAATCTAAAGTAATAAACGGAAGTGATACTGAAACTTCAGTTCCNGTAACANCTCCAAATACTTCAGCTGATGATACTGCAACTACTAACGATACAATAAGCTAGTTAAGCACAAAACATACTATATAAAGATGCCAACATAACTGTTGGCATTTTTTATATCTGAAACTTTGTCAGTATTACTCCATTGGCACATTTTTAGTACAACGCTTAAGCGTTAATATTAATTTAAATTAAANCTTATATAAAAATGAGCTTAAACATTAAACCACTAGCAGATCGAGTTCTTATTGAACCTGTAAAAGCTGAAACTAAAACGGCTTCAGGAATTATNATTCCAGACAACGCTAAAGAGAAACCACAAAAAGGAAACGTTGTTGCTGTTGGTAAAGGCACAAAAGACGAACCTATGACTGTAAAATCTGGCGACACTGTTCTTTACGGAAAGTATGCTGGTACTGAATTAAAGTTAGAGGGTAAAGACTATCTTATTATGCGTGAAAGCGATATTCTAGCGATTGTGTAAACAGCTATTGCTTTAGGCTATCAAGCCTTTAGCTTAATACCTATAAAAATTATTAAACAATTCAATCTTTTAGCTAATAGCCAAGTGCTAGAAGCTAGAAGCTAAAAAACAAAATTATGGCAAAAGATATAAAATTTGATATTGAAGCTCGTGACGGATTAAAACGTGGCGTTGACGCATTAGCAAATGCAGTAAAAGTAACATTAGGACCAAAAGGTCGTAACGTAATTATAAGCAGATCCTTTGGAGCACCTCAGGTCACTAAAGATGGTGTTACTGTAGCAAAAGAAATAGAGCTTGAAAATGAGCTTGAAAACATGGGAGCTCAAATGGTTAAAGAAGTAGCATCTAAAACCAATGACTTAGCTGGTGACGGAACAACAACAGCAACTGTTTTAGCACAAGCCATCGTAAAAGAAGGTTTAAGAAATGTTGCTGCAGGTGCAAATCCTATGGATTTAAAACGTGGTATTGACAAAGCTGTAGAAGCTATCGTTAAAGACCTTGAGAAGCAATCTAAAAAAGTAGGAAGCTCTTCTGAAATGATTAAACAAGTTGCTTCAATTTCGGCAAATAATGATGATACTATTGGTGACTTAATTGCTAAAGCATTTAGTAAAGTTGGCAAAGAAGGTGTCATTACTGTTGAAGAGGCTAAAGGAATGGAAACGTATGTTGACGTTGTAGAAGGTATGCAATTTGACAGAGGTTATTTATCTCCATATTTTGTTACTGATTCTGATAAAATGATTGCCGATTTAGAAAATCCGTATGTTTTATTATTTGATAAGAAAATTTCTAACTTACAAGAAATTCTTCCAATCCTAGAACCCGTAGCACAATCTGGTCGTCCATTATTAATTATTGCTGAAGACGTTGAAGGACAAGCCTTAGCGACTTTAGTAGTTAACAAATTACGTGGCGGACTTAAAATTGCTGCAGTGAAAGCTCCTGGATTTGGAGATCGTCGTAAAGCAATGCTTGAAGATATCGCAATCTTAACAGGAGGAACTGTAATTTCTGAAGAAAGAGGCTTCTCTCTTGAAAATGCAGATTTAAGTATGTTAGGTACTGCTGAATCTATCATGATCGATAAAGACAATACAACGATTGTTAATGGTTCTGGAAAGTCTGCAGATATCAAAGCAAGAGTTAATCAAATCAAAGCACAAATTGAATCAACTACAAGTGATTACGATAAAGAAAAACTTCAAGAACGTTTAGCTAAATTAGCTGGAGGTGTTGCTGTTTTGTATGTTGGAGCAGCTTCTGAAGTTGAAATGAAAGAAAAGAAAGATCGTGTTGATGATGCATTACACGCAACAAGAGCAGCCGTTGAAGAAGGTATCGTCGCTGGTGGAGGTGTTGCTTTAGTAAGAGCAAAATCAGTACTAGAAAAAATCACTACTGAAAACCTTGATGAAGTTACAGGTATTCAAATTGTAGCTAGAGCAATCGAAGCTCCTCTAAGAACTATCGTTTCTAATGCTGGTGGTGAAGGTTCTGTTGTTATTTCTAAAGTTATGGAAGGCAAGAAAGACTTCGGTTTTGATGCTAAAACAGAAACTTATGTTGACATGTTAAAAGCAGGAATCATTGATCCTAAAAAAGTAACACGTGTTGCTTTAGAAAATGCAGCTTCTGTTGCAGGAATGATTCTTACAACTGAATGTGCTTTAGTTGAGATTAAAGAAGATGCTCCAGCAAGTGGAATGCCACCAATGGGAGGTGGAATGCCAGGAATGATGTAGTTAACACATTCATAAATCATTAGAAAAAGCGCTTCAATTTATTTGAGGCGCTTTTTTTTGTTTCTATTAAAAAACAAAGTAGAGTACAACTATCTTAAATTATATTTAAATTCTTTCTAATTCCTTCAATATTTCATAGATTTAGAAAAAATACTACATATGAAATATTGCATTTACCTTCTCTGCATTTGCACTACTCTAAATTTGCACTCTCAAGAAAGTGAATCTATTCAAAATGCTTATCAAAACTATTTTGAATTACCTAGGGAAACTCTTTATACACATCTTAATAAAACGACATTTATTGCTGGTGAAGACATTTGGTTTAAAACCTACGCATTTGACAGACATCAAAACCTACCTTCAAAAGCGACAACAAATATAAATGTTGGAATTTATGATGAAACTGGACAACTCATCAAAAACAATTTATGGCTTGCTACTAATGGAGGTGCAAATGGTAATTTTTTTATTGATTCTACATTTGTTACTGGTAACTACTATATAAAAGCTTCAACAAATTGGATGAAAAATTTTGAAGAAAATGATCACTTCATTCAAAAGATTAAAATTATAGCTAATGATTTTAAAGAAGAACAAGTTATAAAAGAAAACACCTATGATTTCCAATTTTTACCTGAGGGAGGATATTTAGTGTATGATATAAATAACACTTTAGGGTTCAAAATCATAAATTCTAACAGTAAAGGCATAAAAATTTCAGGAACTATTTATAATAACAATAATCAAGAAATCACAACCTTTAAAAGTAATGACTTTGGCATTGGCAAATGTTTATTCAAACCAACTTTTGGTGAGTCTTATATAGCTAAAATTATTTTGCCAAATGGAGCAGTTATAACAAAAGACATTACAGGCATCAAAACCAAAGGCATCGTATTAAACGTTAATACATCACGACCTAATGACGTCTTAGTCAATGTAGCGACTAACAAATTAACCTATAACTCAATAAAAAACAAAACCTATACACTACTAATTCATAAAGATGGAAAATCAAAATCAATCTCTTTTTCATTTGATGCATTAGAAAAAATATCTTTTAGCATTCCAAAAAAGAATTTGTTTAACGGAATTACTATTTTAACTGTGTTTGACGAGCACAACAAACCAATAGTAGAACGTCTAGTTTATAAACTCCCTGAAAACACTGAAAACCCCTCTATTTCTATCAACAAAATAAAAACAGAGAATGATTCTCTTTTCTTTTCACTATACAGCTTAAAAAACAAAGACAGCATCAACACAAATCATAATGTAAGTATTTCCATTTTACCAAATTCAACAAGTAGTTATGAGCCCGATCACAATATTCTTTCGGCTACACAACTAAAACCCTATATTAAAGGATATATTGAAAATCCAAAATATTATTTCACAGAAATTAATAATAAAAAACTTTATGAATTAGACATGCTCTTATTAACTCAAGGTTGGAGCAGATATAATTGGAATTCGATTTTCAAAAACATTCCTAAAGCAACTTTTGAATTTGAAAATGGAGTTACTCTAATAGGAAAAATAAACAGCAATGAAAAAATAGAAACTCTAAGACTGCAAGACCCTAAGATTAAAGGTTACCAATGGTCAAATGTAGATGTTAAAAGTGATAATACATTTGAGTATAAAAAGTACTTTCCAATTATTGGTGAGACCATTAGACTTGCCTACTATGATAAGAAAGGTAATCTTATTAGACCAAATTTATATGTCAGGTGTAAACTAAATAGTTTTGATGATAAATTACTTCTAAAAGATCTCTTTCAAAACAATTCTACACTTACAGATTCTCCTTTACCTGATAAGTTTATTACTCAAAATTTCTTTTACGAAAATCTAGTAGAACTAGACGAGATTCTGATAAAAACCAAAGTAAAAAAGAAAAAAGTAAAATCCATAGGACTAAACATCAACAGCATAACCTCTAAAAACAATTATACTGCAATAACTCAAGAAGAAGCTTCAAATTTCCCAACGGTTATCGATTTAATTACCTCAAAAGGTGGTTTTACAGTTGCTAGAAGCTCTCAGTTTGGTGGCATTCAAATTGTATCTAGTCGTGCCAATACTATAAATGGAAGTCGGTCTCCACAAATTTTTTTAGATGATATACCGCTTTCAAATCTCGATTATTTAATTACATTACCAACATCAGACGTAGAAGGTGTTTTAATAGATAAAGATGGTTTTGGGTCTGGAATTAATGGTGCTAATGGTATTATAAGAATATATTCCCGAAGAACACCTTTAAATGGTTATAATAACACTAAAAAGACTTTTGCGCATACTAGTAAGGCTAATATTGGTTTTACACAACCAAAACTATTTTACTCTCCAAAATATACTAGTCATACAGATACGCTTTTTAAAAACTACGGAACAATTGGCTGGTTTCCAAACATAAATTTAAAACATAACAGTTCAATAATGATAAAAATTCCAGACACAAAAACTCAAAAACTCAATTTTTACATTGAAGGGTTTGACAACGAAGGCAATTTAATATCAGAAATAAAAACTGTCAGCGTTATAAAATAAAAAAAGCCACATTGCGTGGCTTTTTTT
>JGI24723J26617_10002965_pt1 | contig 12740 bp, 13 predicted proteins | sample Cruoilmetagenom6_FD_26617 | JGI IMG/M metagenome (IMG submission 26617) | reverse complement strand
GCGAAGTGCCAACTTACCGACTCGTTCGGTATGGAAAAACACTTAAAATACATGGCGCGCCAGAGGCGCGTGGGTGCGAATGGCAACTGTACCGGCTAGTAATAAAGTCCGGACATTGTCAGCAAACCCGCCGGGAGATTCCTTGCGGGTTTTTTTTTGCCAATGCTCGGTCAAGGACCTGAATGAGCAAGAACATTAGCGAAGCCGACTTCGAAGACAGCGCGGCACTCGGTGCACCGGAAGACGTGGCGGCATCTACATGGGTCGTTCTAAAGTTCGGTGGCACCAGCGTCTCCACAGCAGAGAACTGGGAGACCATAGCCAACCTGGTTCGGGCGAGACTCGCCGCTGGTCTGCGGCCCGTCATCGTGCACTCGGCACTGCGTGGTGTTTCCAACGCACTGGAAGAGACCCTGGACAGCGCAGTCAGCGGGAATCCTGCCGATCGACTGGCACAAATACGCAGGCAACATTTCGACCTGGCCGAAGCGCTTGACCTGGATGGCTCGGCGGTTCTTGGCGATCGACTCCATGAACTCGAACAGCTGGTAGCCGGTGTACGGCTCGTGAAGGAAATCAGCGTTCGGGTACGCGTTCGCGTCATGGCACTCGGTGAACTCATGTCGACGCTCCTGGGTGCGGCATACCTGGCCAGGCTGGATTTGCCGGTGAGTTGGATGGACGCTCGCGACCTGCTGACGAGTCGCTCACGCCCGGGTCGCAACCCCGTAACCAGTTACCTCTCCGCCACCTGTGAACATAGCCGCGATGAGGTCTTGGCGAACAAGTTGGCCGATAACGACGACGTCGTGCTGACGCAGGGGTTTATTGCACGAAACACGTCAGGTGAGACGGTGTTGCTCGGTCGCGGCGGATCTGACACCTCGGCTGCCTATTTTGCGGGGAAACTGCAAGCCAGGCGCCTCGAGATCTGGACCGATGTGCCGGGAATGTTCACGGCGGATCCGCGCGTGGTGCCGTCCGCTCGACTCCTCGTCGGGTTGCATTACGACGAGGCTCAGGAACTTGCATCAGCAGGAAGCTCCGTATTGCATCCCCGCTGCATCTCGCCGGCCCGTGACGGCGGTTTCCCGATATTCATTCGAAGCACGAGCCACCCCGAGATCAATGGCACCGTCATATCGTGTGTGACCGAGGAAATTGAGCCGCAGGTTAAGGGCATTTGTATACGCAACGGCCTGACGCTCGTGTCGATGACCACGGTCGGCATGTGGCACGAAGTTGGTTTCCTTGCGAAGGCTTTCGCGGCGTTCGCCGACAATGGTGTTTCAGTTGATCTGATTTCGACGTCAGAGACGAATGTGACGGTGTCCGTGGATACCAGCGACGGCATGCTGTCGGACGATGTCGAGGAAGCCCTGGTTCACGACCTTGAGAAACTCTGCCGTGTCAGTGTCATTTCCAACTGTTCGGCCGTCAGCCTTGTTGGTCGCAAGATTCGCACCATCATCCCACGTATGGCGCCGGCGCTCGAAGTATTCGAAGAAGAGCGCATTCACCTGATGTCACAGGCGGCAAACGACCTGAACCTGAGCTTTGTTGTGGACAAGCAGCAGGGCCCGCGACTCGTCAGCAAATTGCATGCATCGATCATTCGCAAGAAGGGTGCGTCGCACGTATTCGGTCCAAGCTGGGAGCGCCTGTTTGCAGGTGATGAGCCTGTTGCCCGGGCAGCCGACACCTGGTGGATGCGGAAACGCGACGAGCTGCTGGCATTGAGCGAGAGAGAAGCCAACGCGTATGTCTATGACAGGGATACAGTTGTCCAGGCGGCAACGAACCTGACCAGCCTGAAGAATGTCGATCGCATCCTGTACGCCGTCAAGGCTAATTTCAACGAGGACTTGCTCAAGGCCGTAGATGCGAATGGCGTCGACTTCGAGTGTGTTTCGCCGGGAGAGGTCGAGTGGCTGGAGAAAGTCATTCCTGGGCTTGATCATAATCGTATTCTCTTCACGCCGAATTTTGCCCCTCGAGAGGAGTATGCGTGGGGACTCGAGTATGGCTTGCAGGTAACGCTCGACAACCTGTTTCCGTTACAGGCGTGGCCGGAACTGTTCGACGGCCAAAAGCTGTTCGTACGCATCGATCCGGGACAGGGGCGCGGTCATCACGAGCACGTCAAGACGGCCGGCGTTCACGCCAAATTCGGCATACCGCGTTTCGAGGTGGCAGAACTCAAGCGCCTGGTCAAAGCCGCAGGCGCCGAGGTGATCGGTATCCATGCTCACAGCGGCAGCGGCATACTCGATCCCAACAACTGGCGCACCGTGGCGGGTGAACTCGTACAGATCGCAGAGCAGTTTCCGGCGGTCGAGACCATCGACCTCGGCGGCGGGCTCGGCGTTCCCGAGAAACCCGGCGACAAGCCCATCGACCTGGCGACGGTCGACGCGACCCTGGCCGAGATCAAGGAATCCTATCCTCAGTACCGGCTGTGGCTTGAACCCGGCCGCTACCTTGTTGCACGTGCCGGTGTTCTCCTGACGCGCGTAACGCAGACCAAGGGCAAGGGCGAAATGCGATACATCGGGGTCGGCACCGGCATGAACTCACTGATACGNCCNGCNTTGTACGGCGCCTACCACGAGATCGTGAACCTGACGCGGGCGGACCAGGCACCGAGTGAAACGGTGACGATTGTCGGGCCAATCTGCGAGACGGGAGACCGGCTGGGCAGCGACAGGCTGTTGCCACCGACCGAAGAGGGTGACGTCATTCTGATCGCCAACGCAGGCGCCTATGGCTATGTCATGAGCTCGAGGTACAACATGCGCGACGTGGCGAAGGAGATCGTTATATGAAGCTGTTCTGGGCCCCACAAACCCGTTCGCAACGTGCGATCTGGATGCTCGAGGAAACGGGTATCGAGTACGAAATGGAACGCATCGACCTGTCCGCCCCCGATCGTACCGACAGCGTCGAATTCCTGGGTGCCAGCCCAATGGGCAAGGTGCCGGCTATCGTTGATGGTGACGTGGCGATGTCGGAGTCGGCGGCAATTTGCATCTATCTTGCCGAACGTTACTCGCCGGGTCAGCTTGCGCCGGTCCCGGACGATTCGGACCGCGGCAAATTCCTTTACTGGACGATGTACACGCCCGCCGTCGTCGAGCCTGCAATGTCGGAAAAATTCAACAAAGTCGAGGCCAATCGCCAGCGCAGTGGCTGGGGCGACTTCGATCTCATGATCAGGACCTGGGACGAAGCACTCAACGGCAGGGAGTGGATTGTCGGCGACCGGTTCACGGCCGCCGACGTTATGCTCGGCTCAAGCGCGATCTTCCTGCGGTCGTTCGATATGTTGCCGGAGACAGGTAATCTCGACGCATACGCGGACCGCTGCCTGGCTCGGCCAGCTAACCAGCGCTCGATCGAAAAGGGCGCGGGTTAGTCGGGTCTTAGCTCTGCTCGGAAGCCGCCACTTCTTTCTTTTTCCTCATCGGGCACTCTGACTGGTGCTCGGCGAATTCGTCGGCCGACAGATTGCCGTCGCCATCGAGGTCCAGATCCTCAAACGCAGGGGCATCCTTGGCCTTCTTCATCTTGCGGCCTTCCGCAGCGCGGGCAGCCATGCGATCTGCACGAAATTTGTAGAACTCTTCTGACGTAACAGCGTTGTCCGCATTAGCGTCGATGTCTGAGTAGGTCGGGCACTGGTGCTTGCCGTGCTTGCCGTGATTTCCGGCGGCCGCCGTCGATGACAGGATAACGACAACAGCGCAGGTGGCCAGTAGGGTCAGGAATGCCCGCAGCCAATGGAATGAGTTCATCAGGAATCTCCTCGAAGGGTCAGTTTCGAAGACTATCCTGCGCTCATCGCCTGCCGGCAATACGTAGTTTTCGATAGTCTCTAGCCGGCGTGACGGGCTTTGAGGCGATTAGCTATGTCCTCGAGGCTCAGGCCCCGGTCCGCGAGCAGGACGACCAGGTGGTATACGAGGTCCGCGGCCTCATCGATAGTTTCCTGTCGTGAACCTGCGGCAGCTGCCAGTGCCAGTTCGACACCTTCTTCACCGACCTTTTGCGCGATACGTTTCGTTCCGGCTGCGGCCAGTCTCGCCGTGTAGCTCTCTTCGTTACCGGTGGCCAGTCTCGCCGCCACGATAGCTTCCAGTTCGGCAATGAATGCAATGTCGGGTTTACTCACAGTCTGTCCTCAGAGTCGTATATCGACCTGGTGGCTGGCCAGGTATGTCTTGAGAGTCGGTATCGGGATTTCGGCGCTGTGAAAAACACTTGCTGCGAGAGCTCCGTCGACGCGCGCTTCCTCGAATACAGTGAGAAAATGCTCGAGTGCGCCCGCACCGCCCGATGCGATCAATGGTATATCGCAAACTTCGCGAACGGCAGCAAGTTGGGTGCAGTCATAGCCCTTGCGAACCCCATCCTGGTTCATGCAGTTAAGTACGATTTCACCCGCGCCGCGCTCCTGTACCTCGGAGACCCAGTCCAGGGTGCGGCGCTGAGCCGCACGTGTCTTGTCGGGGTCGCCGGTGTACTGGTAGACGAACCAGTCGTCCTCCTGTTCCCGGCTGTCGATACCGATGACAACACACTGGGAGCCGAAGCGTGTGGCCAGCTGACCGATCAGCTCCGGGTTGCCCAGGGCAGGGGAGTTGACGGAGATCTTGTCTGCACCTTTGTTCAGGACATCTTCGGCGTCCTCAATACTCCTGATGCCGCCCGCAACACAGAACGGAATGTCGAGCAGCCTGGAGACGCTACTTACCCAGTCACGATCGACCGACCGTCCGTCCGGGCTCGCGGTGATATCGTAGAAGACAAGCTCGTCTGCACCTTCGTCCCGATAGCGTGCGGCCAGCTCGAGGATGTCACCCACCACACGGTGATTGCGAAACTGCACCCCCTTGACGACGGCGCCATCGCGAACGTCAAGGCAGGGGATTATGCGCCTTGTCGGAATGACGCGACCTCCGCATCTGTAATTTCTCCGTCAAGCAAGGCCCGCCCGGTTATGGCGGCCGGCAGCCCCAGTTCGCGGAGCATCTCGAGATCATCCACGTTGCGCACGCCACCCGAGGCCTGCAGCTGTAACGTGTGATAGCGCTGCAGGATCTCGGCATACAACGCAAAATTCGGTCCCGACATCGCGCCGTCGCGCGAAACGTCAGTGCACAGTACATGGATGGCACCCGCATCGCTGTATGCGTCAAGGCAGGCCCAGAGCGATACTTCACTGTCCCTGGTCCAGCCGTGGGTTGTGAGCAATGGGATTCCGGCGTCGTCGAGTTTCACATCAAGTGCGAGCACGACGGCGTCACCACCAAACTCAGCGATCCACTCCTTGACGCGCCCCGGTTCATTGACAGCAATGCTGCCGACGACGCAACGCGCCACGCCGTTCTCGAGCCAGCGAGCCACGTCTTCGCGGCTTCGAATGCCGCCGCCCAGCTGTACTTGCAGGCCGGACTCTCGCGCGATCTCGGTAACGATTGGGGCATTTTGCTGGGTACCGGACCTGGCACCGTCAAGGTCGACGACGTGCAGGTCTTCCACGTCCAGTGCCGAAAAGCGACGGCCTATTGCGGCAGGGTCGCTCGAGTACTCGGTGGTTTGATCGAAATCGCCCTTGAACAGCCGTACACACTTACCGTCCTTAAGGTCGATGGCCGGGATAATTCTCATGCCCCCCAGTCCAGGAAATTCGTGAGAATTCGTGCGCCGGCGTTTGACGAGCGCTCCGGGTGAAACTGGGCAGCGACAAAATTGTCTTTGCAGAGCATTGAAGAAAACCTACCGGCGTGCTCCGTCGTGGCAATCGTGTAACTGGACTCGGGTAGTGCGTAACTGTGGATGTAGTAGAAATAGGCGCCGTCGGCTACGTCTTTTAGTACCGGGTGCGACACCACTTGTCCAGTAGCGCACCAACCCATATTCGGCACCGGGGACGAGTCTGCGACCGGTAGCTTGCGGGCCGTTCCCGGAATTATGCCGAGGCATGTGGCATCGTCTTCCTCCGAGCGGTCGCACAGCAGTTGCATGCCAAGACATATACCCAGGACGGGTTGTTTCAGCGCCGGGATTACGTCGACGAGACCGGCCTGGTGAAGGCGGATCATGGCATCGCGTGCTGCGCCGACACCGGGAAGTACCACGCGGGCGGCGTTGCGAATGACGTCAGCGTCGGCCGTGAGCCTGGCCGTGATTCCCAGGCGTTCGAACGCGGCGAGTAATGATGCGATGTTCGCGCCGCCGCTGTCGATGATGGCAACTCGGGTCACAGTGCGCCCTTGGTGGACGGTAATTCCGTGCCGTCCCGTTGTATCGCCTGGCGGAGGGAACGACCGACCGCCTTGAAGCATGCCTCAACCATGTGGTGGGTGTTCTCACCAGCCACTGTAATGTGTAATGCCGCGCCCAGTGATTCAGCAAGTGACCGAAAGAAATGTTCCACCATCTCCGTGGACAATGCCCCGACGTTGCCACGCGGGAATCGGCCTGAGAATTTGAATGCGGCGCGGCCGGAAAGATCCAGTGCCACCCGCGCCTCGCTTTCATCCATGGGCAGCAGAAACCCGTAACGGCCGATGCCATGTTTGTTGCCGAGCGCCTCCCGCAGGGCCGTGCCCAGGCAGATCGCCGAGTCCTCAACCGTGTGGTGTTCGTCGACGTCGAGGTCGCCGTCGCAACGCAGCAACAGGCTGAAGCCACCGTGCTTTGCGATTTGTTCGAGCATGTGGTCGTAGAAGCCGATGCCCGTACCGATTGACGTGTTGCCGGCCGTATCGAGGTTGACCGATGCGCTGATGCGCGTTTCATTGGTGTTACGTGCAACGGTCGAAGTTCGATCCGAGTAACACAGCTGTTCGACAATTTGTGGCCAGGTTTGTGCAGCTTCATTGGCACAGTTTGTGAGGATCCCTCGCACACCGATACGCTCTGCCAGTTGCATATCTGTGGCGCGGTCGCCGATGACGGCCGACGCAGCAAGGTCGATATTGCTGGCAGCGAGGTACCGGGTTAGCAGGCCGGTACGCGGCTTGCGGCAATCACACTGATCGTCCGGCATATGCGGGCATATGAAGACCTCATCAAAAAAGACTCCCTGTGATTCAAACAGGCTCATCGTGAGCGTGTGAGGTGCGTCGAACTGCTGTTGCGGGAACGAGTTCGTGCCAAGACCGTCCTGGTTGCTGACCATGACGAAGCGAAAGCCGTGCCTGGCCAGTTCCAGCAATGCCGGAATAACGTTCTCGACGAGACGTACTTTTTCGACCGCATCGACCTGGAAGTCGTCTGGCTCGACGATGAGCGTGCCGTCACGGTCGATAAAGAGAATTTTTTTAGCCATTGGATGTGCCTTTGAGTGTGTCCAATACACGCAGGAGCTCGGCGTTTTCGTCGCGGTTGCCTATCGAGATACGTATGCAATCGTTGAGACCGCCCCCAAAGTGTCGCAGCAACACGTTTTTCTCCTGGCAATGGCGCATCACCGCAGCGGCATTCTCAAAACGAACCAACAGAAAGTTGGCCTCGCTGGGCCAGACTTTGCGAACGAAGTCATAGGCGGTTAATGCGGCCACGAGGCGTTCGCGCTCGGCAATGGTGTCTTTCACAGCTTGCTCAGCAAGTTCAAGCTGATGATCCTGAAGCGCATCCTCGACGCACTCAACAACCGGTGTGGCAAGTGCGTAGGGCGCCTGCACTGCGCTCAGTATGCGCACGATGTCCTCCGGTCCGGCAACTCCCCCACAACGGGCTCCGGCGAACCCCAGGGCTTTGGACAGAGTCCGCAGGATCAGCAGGTTTTTGTGCCGATCCAGGAGCCCGGTAACCGACGGTTTTTCGCCAAATTCGATATAGGCCTCGTCAACGACAATAGCTGAGGCATCACCGCGCGCAGTCAGCAAGCGTTCGAGGTCGTCCTGTGGCAGGACGGTGCCTGTTGGGTTATTGGGTGAGCAGATAAATATAAGACGAGTTGAGCCGTCACAGGCGTCCAGGATGGCATCCACATCGATTGCGAAATCCTGCTCAGGCAATGAGTCGACCTCAATCAGCCGGGCGCCCTGTACTTCGGCGTAATGCCGGTACATCGAAAATGATGGTGAGGTGACGAGGACGCTGTCCTTTTCTGCACGGCAAAAAGTACGAATGACAAGATCGATAGCCTCGCTCGAGCCGCGTGTGACGAGCAGTTGCTGTGGCTTGCAACCAAACCTGTCTGCCAGTGCCGACTGCAGTTTCTGGGGGCGAACTTCCGGGTAACGGTTCAGTGGGCGGCGAAAATTGCCGATCGTGCTGCGGCGCGGTGACTCGTTGGCATTCAGTCGAATCGTATCGTCAACCTGTTCCGCCGCGTCGTACGCGTGTAGTTCGCGAATCTCGGGGCGTACCAGTTTGACAATACTCACGAGTCGGTCCCCAGTCGACGCGTCACCGCGGCGGCGTGGGCATCGAGACCCTCGAGGCCCGAAAGGCTGACAACGGCATCGCCGAGACTCTCAAGTCCCTCGCGCGACAGTTCCTGAACGGTCATCTGGCGCATGAACTGGTCGACGCCGAGGCCACTGTATGTCCGTGCAAAGCCGTATGTTGGCAAGACGTGGTTCGTGCCACTGCAATAATCGCCGACCGCCTCGGGCGTCCACTGCCCGACAAAGATCGACCCGGCGTTGCGAATTTCGGGCAAGAGGCTACGAGGCTCATCCACCTGGAGAATCAGGTGTTCGGGCGCGTATCGGTTGCTGACAGCGATCGCGTCCTCGTCGCTATCGACGATCAGGACTCGCGAGTGCCTGAGCGCCTCTGTGGCGATGTTTTCGCGAGACAGGGAGACAAGTTGCTCGTCAAGTTCAATAACGACCCTGGCAGCCAGGTCGGACGAGGTCGTCACGAGGATAACCTGGGAGTCGGGGCCATGTTCTGCCTGGGACAACAGGTCCGAGGCGACGAATTCCGCGTTCGCCTTGTCGTCGGCGATAACGAGCACCTCGGACGGGCCTGCGGGCATATCGATCGCAGCACCGGCCGGGTCGCTGCTGACCAGGGTCTTCGCGCAGGTAACCCACGCGTTGCCCGGGCCGAATATCTTGCACACTCTCGGAATGGCCTCTGTTCCGTAGGCCATAGCTGCAATTGCCTGTGCACCGCCAACCTTGAAGATCTGACTAACGCCGCCACGCGTTGCAGCAACGAGGACCGCGGGGTCCGCCGTGCCGTCGGGCCTGGGCGGTGTGCACAGGACTCTGATCGGGCACCCGGCGATGTCGGCGGGAACGGCAAGCATGATGGCAGCCGAGGGCAGGGGTGCTGTGCCCGCCGGCACATAAAGGCCGACTGCATCGATCGGGTGACTGTAGCGTTCGCAGACTACGCCAGGCATCGTTTCCACGCGGGTTGTGGAAGGGAGTTGGGCTCGATGAAAGCGGCGCACGTTATCGATAGCCAGGTCTATTGCCGCTAGTTGCGTTGGCGTCAACGCTGCCTCGGCGCGGGCTATCTCCTCCTGATCGACCTGCAATTCTTCGAGATCGGCTTTGTCGTACCGTCGAGTGAGCCGTTTCAGTGCACCGTCTCCACCCTGACGAACATCATCGACGATAGCTGTGGTCCCGCGGCGAATTGCGGCATCGTCGGCAACAGCCGGTCGCTGCAGCAGCGTTTCGCACTCACCGGGTGCCAGCTCCGACCACTTGTGAACGCGCACGCTCATCAGGCCAGCATCTTTTCTACGGGGAGCACGAGCAAAGAACTGGCGCCGGCCGCCTTGAGGTTTTCAAGCGTTTCCCAGAACACGTTTTCCCGACATACGGCGTGCACGGCGACCTTGTCATCGTGGCCGTCCAAAGCGAGCACGGTCGGAGCTTCAGATCCTGGTAGCAGGTCGCGAATCTCTGCCAGCGCGCTTTTGGGAGCGTGGAGCATGATGTACTTGCTCTCCCGGACCTGAAGAACGCCGTCAAGGCGCTGCAGAATCTTGTCAACGAGGGCCTGTTTNTCATCACCAAGCGGCTTTTCCGTCTGGATAACGATCGCCTCGCTCTCGAGCAGCACNTCCTTTTCCACGAGGCCATTGGCCTTGAGTGTGCTGCCGCTTGAGACCAGGTCACAGATGTACTCTGCGCGGCCCAGCTTGGGTGCGATTTCGACGGCCCCGGAGAAGAAGACGGCCTCTGCATTGATCTGATTCGACTTCAGGTATTGATTTAAGAGTCCGACATAACTTGTTGCAATACGGGTATTTTCCAGTGACTCCGGGCCTTTATAAGCCGCGTCTTCAGGTCCGGCCAGAGACAAGCGGCAGTGCCCGAAATCCAGTTCGAATACTCGTTTGAACTGCGAGGGTCGGCCTTCGGCTTCGAGATTGAGGCGTTTTTCCTCCACGACATTCAGGCCGACAATGCCAAGGTCACAAACATCTTCGCTGACCAGTCCGGGAATATCATCGTCGCGTACCAGCAGCAGGTCGATCGGCATGTTTTCGCCATAGCAGATGAGCTGGTCTTTGCTCATCGTGATCTTGAGACCACAGCGTTCGAGCAAATCCACTGAATGATCGGTCAGGCGACCGGTTTTCTGCACCGCAATCTTGATGCGCTGCTCGGAGGAGTCCATGGCTCTGTCCTTATTGAGAGGGATGAATGCGTTCGATGGCCGTGCGGTAGCCGCCGAAGCCCTCGGTCAGGCAACGTGCCACGCGTCCGACCGTAGTAACACTAACCCCGGTCAGGTCATGAATCTTGCGGTAGGGGAGCCCTTGTTGAAGGTATTCAACAACTTGCCAGCGATCGACCAGTGCCTGGAGCTCGGCCGGAGTGCAGAGATCCTTGAAGAAATTTCGGCATTCTTCGACGCTTCCAAGGCTGATGATTGCCTCGAAAAGGGCGTCTTCGGCGCGTACTTGCTGGCGTTCAGTGTCGTTTCGGTTCGGTTTCATGGCCGTATCAGTGTATTAACGCGTTAGTACACTAATGCAAGTTGCTCCGGGTTGCAACTGCAAATGACTCGCTTGACTCGAGACGCCGTCGCCTCATACACTCGGCGAAACTCATCGAGACCGGTCGAGGGATAGGCCCGACGACGCCGGGGCAACCAGCGGAACTAACCATTCCGAAAAGGTGCCAACTCCTGCGATGTCATTAAGACATCGAAAGATGAGGGTTACTGCAACACCGGTGACGGTGTAGGGCAGTAAATTCCCTCCCTTGCGGGCTTCGCAGGGTTCCGATGAGCAAGACGGAACTATTTAGCGGAGACCGATAATGAAATCCTCAGTCAGCAAAGCCACCAGCGCTGTTCGTGCGTCCATCGAATCCGATACGCAACATGGCGCGGTCGTACCGCCTTTGCACCTGTCCTCGAATTACACGTTTGCGGGCTTAGGTGCGCCACGGCAGTACGACTACACGCGTTCGGGGAACCCGACACGTGATGCGCTCGCGGATGCACTTGCAGAACTCGAAGGCGGCGCGGGAGCCGTGGTGACGGCATCCGGTATGGGCGCGCTGACGGTTCTCACACAGTTCCTGTCGCCCGGTGACACGATCATCGCGCCGCATGACTGTTATGGGGGCACCTACCGATTGTTCGAGCAGCAATCGCAGAAGGGGTTGTTCGAGGTTGAGTTCGTCAACCAGACTGATCTTGAAACACTTCGCGCCGTGTGCGCCGAGGTCGAGCCCAAGATTATCCTCACAGAGTCTCCGTCTAATCCACTGCTACGCATTGCGGACCTGGCCGCAATCCATGAGATTGCGACGGAGTGTGGCGCCTTGTTTGCCGTCGATAACACGTTCCTGTCGCCCGCATTGCAGAACCCGATTGAATTTGGTGCGGATCTTGTCATTCACTCGACCACCAAGTACATCAACGGACACAGCGATGTCGTCGGCGGTGCGATTGTTGCAGCCACCGACGAACTCGCCGAGCAGTGTGCGTACTGGGCCAATGTGATCGGTATAACCGGTGCGCCGTATGACAGCTTCATGACCCTGCGCGGCGTTCGCACGCTATACCCGCGAATTCGGCAGCACGAGGAAAGCGCTGCGTTGATCGCGAATGTCCTGTGCGAGCAGGCAAATGTCGCGGATGTGTTCTATCCCGGGCTGGAGAGCCACCCAGGCCACGACATTGCCAAACGTCAGCAACGCGGCTTCGGGGGAATGGTGAGCTTCGAAATCGAAGGCGGCCAGGCGGCAGTACGCACCTTTGTCGAAAACCTCACTTATTTCTCGCTCGCCGAGTCGCTTGGCGGAGTCGAGAGCCTCGTGTGCCACCCGGCGTCGATGACGCATGCGCCCGTATCGGAAGAACGTAAGGCGGCCGCTGGCGTGACACCGACGTTGATTCGCCTGTCGGTCGGCCTCGAAGGGGCGGAAGACCTTGTAGCGGACTTATTGAGCGCGCTCGATGCAGCACGGGCGGCACCGGAATTGAAACAGGTACCGGTAGCCGCGGCGGCCTGCTGAACCGTCAGCCAAGGCAGCGAATAATCTCGGCGGTCATTGCACCTGTGGTCAGGCGTGTTTCGTTCTCAGCAACTATGTCCGCGGTTCTTGCGCCGCCGGAAATAGCCTCGGCGATCGCCTGTTCAACCGCAGCAGCCTCGGCTTCGAGGCCAAGGCTGTGGCGCAGCATCATGGCGGCACTCGCGATGGCAGCGCAGGGGTTGGCAATTCCCATCCCTGCGATATCCGGTGCTGAGCCGTGAATCGGCTCGTACAGGCCTGCCGAGTCATCGCCCAGGGACGCAG
>JGI24723J26617_10002962_pt1 | contig 12747 bp, 13 predicted proteins | sample Cruoilmetagenom6_FD_26617 | JGI IMG/M metagenome (IMG submission 26617) | reverse complement strand
CTCCTTGCCATAGACTATCAAAATAAAACTACACTTTCAGCTATGATCTATATCATTCGCGGTAGATCATTTTGACCACATACTGCTGCCGAGGAACAAAATGCATAAACGTGGATACGCAAATTTAAGCCATGGACAAATCCATTACCGATACGCTGGTAATGGTCCTGTTGTTATACTTTTGCACCAATCGCCCTGTTCGTCTCGCGACTATGAACACTTGCTTGAAGCATGGTCTGAATATTTCGCCGTCATAGCACCTGACAACCCGGGTAACGGGATGTCTGACCCGCTCACAGTCCCCAAGTCAACCATGATTGATTACGCCGCGTCACTGATTGAGTTTATGGATAGCCTAGGTATCACAGATGCTATGCTCTATGGTTACCACACAGGTGCGAGTATTGCGGTTGCGGCAGCCACAACTTACCCAGATCGTATCTCGCTTGCAGTCGCCAACGGCGTTTCACTGCTTCAGGGCGCGCAACAAAAAGACTTTATAGACAATTATATGCCGCCCTTCACCCCACAAGAAAACGGCGAGCATTTAACATGGTTATGGCAGCGGATAAAATCACAGGCAGCCGTCTTCCCTTGGTACAGCGAAAAGCCAGAAGATGCTCTTAATCTCCCACCTTATAGCGTTTCTAAGTGCCAGATTATGCTGGAAGATTTTTTAGCTGCGGGTAATGATTATATCGCCCCCTACCGCGCTGCCTTTGCTTTTGACCCCGTGAACGATGGACTACTGCCAGCTGATAATGTCATCGTATGTTCCAGCGACAAAGATCCACTCAAGTTTTGTATGGAGCAACTGCCTGCAGATCAATGCCAATTTATCGCTGACACCATGACTGAATGCGAAGAAAAAGCGCTGTCCCTAATCAAAAAAGGAGCGGCGACTTAAATTAATAAGTCACCGCCAGTCCAGGGAAAGTTAGCATAAATTAGTTGCGTGTGCAGCTTGCTTGCATCCAGCGTAAATTAAGCGCAATGCGTTTTGCTTCTGGTTCAGCCCATACATATGAAACAGCACTATCACCACCGTCTTTGTATGCATAAAGAACTAAGCTGTTACGGTTGCGACCATAAGGCCAGTGAACATTGCGCATTTTAATGCCCACATTTTTACCGTTTTCGCCTGTAAGGTCGATCCAATGTTCGCCGCCTTGGTCACTGATTTTTACACCTGCGTTGAAATGCCCGCCGTCTTTGGCTTTTTCGTCCACAGCGTAAACCCAGCAAGTGAAGGTGTTTTGTTTTAGCAATTTATGCGCAACGCTTGCTTTGTTACCATAAACATAATTACCGTCTGCATCTTCAGCACGGTCTTGGATCCAAATCTGGTCATCGGTGAGCAACAGGTCGTCATCAAAAGTCAGCATTTTGCCACTACGTTTAGATTTTATCTGGCATGCACCATCATCCATGAAGCCAACAAATTGGTTTGCGCGACGTTCCCAAAATACCGTGCAACCTTCGGGCATCGTATCTAGGTCTGCCACAGTAAGTCCGTTGAGCTTGGTCATATCTAGGTGCGCATCTCTAACGGATGCGGCATCCTTATAAGATAATATCTCAAGTGCGACGACACCACGTTCGTAGTTAGGCGTAAATTTATAAAGACGTTGGCGATAAACTTTATTTGGGTCACCGTCGCTATATTGCTGAACGTAAAATATGTTTTTACCAATTTCAGGTAGCTCCGCGCGCTTAAAGATAGAATGAATTCTTTCGTGTTTTTCCTCGTCACCCACTTTTAGAGTGCCTTCGAAATAAACCTGTTCATTGTTATCAAATTCGCCCTCAAACCAGGTCATCATCAATGCGAGATCACGGTCCAAAACACCTTTTTTACTAACGTCTTGCGCTTGAGTTGGTATGGTAAGAACGCTCACAAACAACAAACCTACAATACTTTTAATTAATGCTTTCAATTTCCGCTCCCGAGCGCTGCGTCTTTTCATAAAATGGTTAATATGTGATGGAATATTGTCTATATGAATAGTCTCTACCATGACATACATCAGTGCTTTCTTAATGCAGTGAATGTCATTACTATTTACAGAATAAACACACCCAACAGATTAAGGGACTTAAATCATGTCAGCCTATATGGTCATTTTAGCGGAAGTTCATGACTTGCAAGCCTTCATGGCCTATGCGAGTGAAGCCGCTAACTTAATTCCAAAGTTTGGTGGGGAATATGTTGTGCGCGGTGTTAAGCAAAGTGAATGTTTAGAAGGTGACTGGCCCGACGAAACCAAGGTGGTTATCTCGAAGTGGCCGTCTTTTGAGGCCGCAAAAACATTCTGGAACTCTGACGCATACAAAGACATTAAAAAACTACGCCTCGGCAATGCCACGGTCCGTGTGCGTATTGTGGAGGCGGCTTGACAATGTCATCACAGCAAAAAATATCTGTCAGGAACCCACGAACCGGCGAGCATGATTATAGCTTTTCAGCAACCTCTCCCGAAGACGTTGCAATTTCTGCTGCTAAATTGCGTGAGCATCAAACGGCATGGCTCGCACTCGGGCTCAATAAACGTATTGAAGCTCTTCGGGCCTTCGCTGATGCTCTTGCAAACAATCAGCACGGTATTTTAGAAGCCCTGACCGATGATACGGGTCGCCGTATGATTTCCAAAGTGGAAGTAGATAGTGTGGCGAACGCTGTGGAGCGCTGGGCACGCATCGCTAGTCAAGGTGAGCGTGTTAGCGGTGTGTCTTCTGCCATGCCGCATATACGCTATCATGTGGATATGCGCCCCTTTGCACTTGTTGGTATTATTAGCCCATGGAATTTTCCGCTCACTCTCTCGCTCATTGATGCCTTGCCAGCACTAACAGCAGGTGCTGCGGTAATATTAAAACCAAGTGAGGTAACACCGCGGTTTGCTGAACCACTACGCAAAATTATTGCGGGCATCGAAAACTTAAGCGATGTGTTTTCTATAGTAGATGGCGACGGAGCGACGGGTGCTGCTGTGGTTGATCATGTGGATGCTATTTGTTTCACAGGGTCAGTAGCAACAGGCCGCAAGGTGGGGGAACAAGCCGCACGAAATTTCATACCGTCTTTTCTTGAGCTGGGCGGTAAAGATCCTGCGATTGTGTTGGAGAGCGCCGATATAGACCGCGCGACCACTGCACTTCTACGTGGCTCCATCTTAAATGCTGGACAAGCCTGCCAGTCTATCGAGCGTATTTATGTGGCCCGCCCCATTTTTGATACTTTTCGCGATATGCTGGTGGAAAAAGCGAAGGCTGTGACCATTAACGCAGATGACATTCACGCCGGGCACTTAGGACCGATCATTTTTCACAAACAGGCCAATATTTTAGCGGGTCAGATCAATAATGCCCGCGATAAGGGCGCAACGGTCCACACAGGTGGGGAAATCGTCGAACATGGCGGTCTATGGTGTTACCCAACCGTGATAACAGGGCTTACANCGGATATGAAAATTATNAATGAGGAAACCTTCGGGCCGCTCCTACCGCTCATTCCGTTCGATAGCACTGTTGAAGCAATTACTATGGCAAACGCATCTGAATACGGTCTTAGTGCTGCTGTTTTTGCAGGAACAGTTGATGAAGCTATTGCGGTCGGTGAGCAAATTGAAGCTGGGGGCATCAGCATCAATGATGCTGCGCTCACAGCGCTGATGAACGAGGCGGAGAAAGACAGTTTCAAACTGAGCGGGCTTGGCGCGCCGCGCATGGGCACATCGGGTTACACACGTTTCTTTCGTAAACAGTCATTTATGATCAATGAAGCGGGTGTCTTTGGCATTGGTGCATTTAATGAATCTAACTTAAAAAATTAATCCTTCGTTGATGTAAATCATGGCCTAAATCGCTGTAGTTTCCTAAGGTACCCTTTCAACTTAGGGTGCCAAGAAAATTTATGACAAATGAACTAATACTCCTTGTGGGCACGGCTGCCTCCATCGCATTTTTGCATACACTTATGGGCCCTGACCACTATCTCCCTTTTGTGGCCTTGGGCAAAGCACGCGGCTGGACCAAGAAAAAGCTTTCATTAGTTACTATCGGTTGCGGCCTTGGTCACTCGGTCGGGTCCATTTTGCTCGGCCTCTTTGGTATTTGGCTTGGTACCGCACTTAGCGATCTTGCTATCATTGAAAATTGGCGCGGCGATATCGCTGCGTGGGCTTTGCTGGTCTTCGGCCTTTTGTACATGGCATGGGGCATAAAGCGAGCAGCGCGCGGCAAGCCACACAGTCACGAGCATAGCCACGCTGACGGCACCACCCATAGTCACCATCACAGCCACGCCAGCGAGCATGTGCACGCACACGCCGCCGGCACTAAAGTGTCGGTGGCACCTTGGTCTATCTTTATCATTTTTGTACTTGGGCCTTGCGAGCCACTCATTCCGCTGATGATGTATCCAGCTGCGAGTACTTCAGTTTTAGGCATGAGCCTAGTGGTCGGAGCCTTTGTTGGGGTGACCGTACTTACTATGCTTTCCATTGCACTTGCGGTGGATCACGGTCTAAAGTTTTTACCAGCAGAGAAGCTGCGCAACCATATTCACACCATGTCTGGTGCAACACTTGCCTTTTGTGGCTTTGCGGTTGTCGGGCTGGGGCTTTAGGAGGCTGGGATGAGCGATTACGATTATAAAACCATTGATTCGGTCGTTAATATTTGGACACCAGAGGCGCTGAAACATCGCCCTAACTGGACCGATGATTTTTTCGTTGGCAAAGTGAAAGGCGAGCACACAGGTGCTGGCATCACGCTTGAGCAAATGATTGAAGACATGGATGCTGCTAACATCGAATATAGCTTTTTAATCGCTGCCAAAACTGGCCGCGTTGGCTTACCCGGTTGCTATCACATGCCGCTTGAAGTGGTGGCAGAGGCTATTAAAAAATATCCAAAGCGTTTCTTCGGTTTAGTTGGTATTGATCCTTTCCAAGGCATGGACGGTGTTCGTGATCTTGAGTATGCGGTGAAAGAGCTCGGCTTCATTGGTGCGCATCTATATCCGCACTGGTTTGAGCTAGCACCTAACCATGCGAAATATTATCCATTTTATGCCAAGTGTATTGAGCTTGGTGTGCCTATTCAAATGCAAGTTGGTCAAAGCCTTATCTATGCTAAAGACAACCCTTGTCGCTCAGTTGGTCGTCCTATTTATTTAGACGACGTCGCCTGTGACCTGCCAGAGCTTAAGCTGATCGGCACACACGTTGGCATCCCTTGGCATGATGAGATGATCGCAATGGCGTGGAAGCACGACAACGTTCATATCATCACTGATGCCCACAGCCCGAAGTACTGGCCTGAAAGTGTATGGAAATACATCAACAGTTACGGACAAAACAAAGTGATGTTTGGTACCGATTTCCCAGTGTTGCGTTTTGGTCGCACGGTTGATGAAGTGAATGACTACGGCTTGAAACCACATGTGCGCCGCAAGTTTATGCGTAATAACGTCATCAAGCTTTACGGGCTTGATAAATTCGGCGTAGAGCTTGCACCTGAGGACGATGCATAATGGCTGGACCACTAGCAGGCATTAAGGTTGTTGAGTTTACAAGCGTAGTGCTTGGCCCTTGGGCTTGCCAAATTTTAGGCGATATGGGTGCTGAAGTGGTGAAGGTGGAACCGCCTGTTGGCGATACTAACCGCAATTTAGGCCCCTATAAAACCAATAGCGATATGTCAGCGCTGTATCTTTCATGCAATCGCAACAAACGCAGCATCGTGCTTGATCTTAAATCCGCTGAAGGCAAGAAAGCCGCGCTTAAACTAGCGGCTAGTGCTGATGTGGTGGTCCATAACTTTAGGCCCTCCGCGATGGATAAACTAGGTCTTAACTATAAGGCCATCAAGGCTGTTAACGAGAATGTAATTTACTGTGGCACCTACGGCTATTCAGTTAAGGGGCGCTACGGTGACAAAGGCGCTCTGGATGACGGCATTCAAGCAGCCAGCGGTATTTCTATGTTGATGAATGCGGTTTACGGCGAGCCAAGATACCTACCAACCGTTGTTGCAGACAAAACAACTGGCATGGCAGTGGTCAACGCTATTACCGCAGCGCTGTTCCACAAAGAACGCAGCGGTGAGGGCCAAGAAATTGAAGTGCCAATGTTTGAGACCATGGTGTCTTGGGTTATGGCCGAGCATGCATGGGGGCATACTTTTGAACCGCCTCTCGCGCCTGCTGGATATGTGCGTATTATGTCAAAAGGGCGTAAGCCTTTTAAGACCAAAGACGGCTATCTATCAGTGCTGCCATACTGGGATAATCACTGGAAAACTTTCTGCGGTATTGTAGAACGCCCAGACATGATCACCGATCCACGCTTTCCTGACATGAAAACACGTCTCACTAACGTGAACGACATGAATGCAGCTATCCAAGAGGCGCTGCTGCCGCAAACAACTGAAGAGTGGTTGAAGCGCTTGGAGCCAACCAACGTTCCGCATATGCGTGTGAATACACTGGATGACCTGTTTACGGACCCACACTTAGAAGAAAGTGGCTTCTGGGAAACCATGGAACATCCAACTGAGGGTACTCTTAAAATGGCGTCTTCACCTTATAATTTTTCTCGCACACCCACCTCTATCCGTACGGTGCCACCGCGCTTAGGTGAGAACTCGGCCGAGATTTTACGGGAAGCGGGATACTCAGACGACGATATTAAAACACTTATGCTTGAAGGCGTGACCTTTGAGCCAACCAACCAGTAGGAGGGATCATATGAGCAAACGAGTTCAAGATGAAAAACCACCGATGCTACCTGAAGCGGAAGCTTGGCATCAGGAAGAAATCCAAGCACAAAATGTTCGCTACAGAGGCATCGTTGAAGAAATTGACGCACTGGAGCCAGAGCGTGAAAAATGGATTGAAGAGTTTTTGAGCATCATTCAGACCAAAGGCTTCAACATGACCGGCGACACACGTCGCAAAATTGGTAAGCAAGAAATCGCAGAAAAACCTGATCGCCCCGATGCTATGCGTGTGATCTGGTAACAAGCAACGAAAGGAAATACAATGACACGTCCTCATATTGAACCATTCGTTGAATTAAACGAAGACTTTAAACCCTTTAAAATTCCTGGGTTCGTTGGCGCTAACTTTAAAGTTTTGTCGCTCGACACAGATAACGGTGCCTGTACCCTAAAAGTGCGCCTAGATGGCGGCTTTAAACGTAAGCCTGGTATTAGCTACAGCGATCAAGAAATTTTCGTGCTGGAAGGTGGCATGACCATCGACGGCCAGTATGTTTGTGAAGGCCACTATATTTTCTTGCCTGCGGGCATGGCGATGGGCGCAATTGATGTACCACAGGGCTGTGAAGCTTTGTTTATGTTCAATGACGGCGAACCAACTTTCGAAGAAAGTGACACCCATCACCCGCTCACACTCAAAGAGGGGTATGTATCACTCAATTCATACGAAGATGCACCATGGTCAGGTGGTTCCATTGTTTCGCCGTCCGTAGCAACGGGCTGTATGATAAAACTTCTTCATTTTGATCCAATGACTGAAGCTATGACTTTCCTCTATTGCATGACACCGCAGTTTATGCAGGACAACATCAGCTATCATGACTGTGCTGAAGAGAGCTATCATATTTGGGGTTCTAGCTGGATGCTACAGTTTGGCGATTTGCCAACGGGTGGTTATTTCTGGCGACCGCCGTACATCAACCACGGCTCGTTCCGCTCCAAGCTTGGCTGTATTGCTATTGGTCGTACCGACAGCAAACTGCATAACTATTTCCACTTCAACCCGTGGACCAACCCTGATGAAAACCAATCACGGGCAGCTGCTTTCTTGTACCGCCAGCGTCCACAGATGTTTAGATGGGTAAATGCAGGCGGACATAACCACCCTCACGGACCACAGGGTCAAGCTGAGTATGTAGCGCCAACTGCACCTGATGATTTTGAAAATCCTGATTATGTGGATGATGCACAAGTTAAAATGTTGGGTGAACAACGTTATACCTTCCGTGAAATGGACGAGTATCACGACTGTTACGGCATGAAAGATGCCCACGCTGAAGCGCATGCAAACGGTCATGCACACAGCCACGGCGGTGATGACGATCACTCACACTAAGCTTTAAACTATACAGAAAAGGGCTTGTCACATTGAGTGACGAGCCCTTTTTTATTAATTAACCCTAAGAGCTATTAAGCGATGTGCGCGTATTTCCCTTGGCAGAAAATTAGTGGCTTAGAGGGGTGTTCCTCGAAAGACAATACCCGACCAACGATTATTATGTGGTCGCCGCCCTCATAGCGATGCTCCGTGGAACACTGGAAACACGCGCTATAATCAGCAAGAATTGGCGCACCGCCAACACCCTCGGTGCTCGCGATATCCTTAAACTTATCAAAACCACGCCCCGCAAAATGGTTTGAGAGCTCTTCTTGGCTATCTTTTAATACATGAATTGCGAAATGCTCAGCCTCGTTAAAGACGTCAAAGCAACCGGTGCGCTTGTCGATACTCCACAAAATAAGTGGCGGATCGAGCGATAGTGACGTAAAACTACTAGCTGTCATGCCAACGTTGTTACCGTCCCTGTCGCGCGTGGTGATCACTGTAACCCCTGTGGCATATGCACCAAGAGCAGAACGAAAAGCTTGCGGGTCTATGGTTTCGTTATCCGACATATTGTGCTCCAAGAACCTCTGCGCCCTCTTCCCATTTAAGCACACCAAAAGTGGTGTATTTTTCTTTTTGTGACTCTAAGAAGCGCCAGGCGCAGACCATTGTGTAATTGTCATCGACCATTGTCTCACGTGACCAAAGCTTAAAGGCCTCACCAAAAACATGGCGCGTTGAATAAAGATAACGACCGTAAGAGATGCCGTTTCCGTACATATCTGGGCCGTGAAACTGATGATGGTTACCTGTGCGCACGCGCATTGAGGTCCATTTACGGTTTATCACGCCTTCAATTTCGATGGTTTGTTCTGAGTGAAGCAAATTGATCGGACGGTGATGAATAGTAACTTTATTTGTGCCAATCAGCTCTTGGTTTTCATCATAAACTTCGAACTCACCAGTAAGTTTACCTTCGTTTTTAACAGGAAAATTAAACGGAGTTTTACCAGCCTTCTTTTCTGTCGCGAGGAAATTATCGACAAACGCTTGTGTCTCAGGGTTGCTCTCGTGATCTTGTGTCACGGTGTAAAGACCGTTGAACACGCCGACCAACGTGTCCCCTTCAAAAAGTTCAGATGAATAAACTTGAAGCCCAAGCTCTGGCACTACGTGGTTCACAGTGTGCAGGTCTACGTTCCATCCGGGAGAGAAATAGCGACTATCAACCAACAGGCCAAATGGGCGGCCTGTGCCAACAAAATCGGGCCCAGTATAAACACGGTCCTTGTCACTATCTATAACGCCGAAACTCATCCGTGCACCAATCTCGAAACGATCATTGAGTGGCCCTGTGGCATCAAATTTTGTTTCCATCCAATAGGTGGTAATACCGTCTTTATATTCACTTGCGCGGGCCACTTTGTTGTAACCAACATGGGTTCCATCCGCTTCAAATAAGGATGGCATACCATGCCACTCACCTGTGATTGCTTGCTGCCACTTACTAGGTTTTTTATTGTCAGACACTTTACTACCTCATCTTATTTAGATTTCTGTATCGTTTTAGAAATCTTATTTCTTTTCACTTTATACTGCTTTTGCAGCTTATTATTTACTATTAAATGCTGCGACCAGTTCATGGTCAACCAACATTGAAAGTTCTTTTAGGTCATGATCGCCGCTCACAGCACTCTTTATAAAGCGGCAAACACAGTCACTCATCACCGCGCGGAGCAATTCGCCGTCCGATGTTTCCGCCCAATCAATGAACGGACGACCTGTTGTCCCGTCCGTAGGCCACGCGAAGGTAAAATGGTTAGCGCCCTCAAAGATTACCATGGCACTGCCAGACCCTTCGCTAACGCCCTCGTCGTAGCTGCGCTCAATACGGTGGATCGCGCTATCAGCATGACCTTTACCATAGCGATGCGAGCTCTCAGCTATCACACCGTCTTCGGTGCCGCCCATAAGCAAAACAGGGATATTACCGCCCAGTGGCAGCACTGTATCTTCAGGCCAGCCCAGTGCAACAGATGCGCCTGTATGTGCACCGTAGCTAAAGGAGGCTTTCACACTCTCGAACCAGTTAGCGTTCGCGTTCATTAACGCAACCGTACCGCCCGCTGAATGCCCTCCCAAAATAACCGTGTCGAGATCGATAAGACCTTCGAGCAAACCGCTTTCATTAAGTGCTGCCATATCGTGTAAAATGGGCGCTATGGCTGGGCAACTTGGTCCTTTGCCGTAGCTATCAGGGCCAAACGCCGTCATATCAAGACCGGGGGTTAAGCTGATAAAACCAGGCATTTCCTCAGATATCCAGCTGTAAGTAACAACCACATATCCTTCACTAGCGATGTCTTTAGCAAGCCATGCATAAGCCTCAGGTGGGACATTAATGCCTGGCAGCAGCAGCACAACAGGGAGTGGTGCTTTCGTGCTATCACAAGGGATAAGGCCTGTGTTGCGCTCTATGTCGGTGTCACCGAAGCTTGCGGGGTAATAGACTTTTAGACTGATGGTGTCATAAGGCTTAGGGCTGTCCATAACATGAACAGCCCTATAAATTGCCCTAACGTTTAGTGCATCTGCACCCATCAATTAATCCTTCAGGCCAACCCTTGGCATTGTACGGTTCCCACCCCAAAGGGTTTTGACCATACGGTCAGCTGGCTCTTTACCAAACATTTTTTCTGCCAGGTTATTTGCAGGGTCACGCTCACAAACCTGCATACGAATACGCTGATCACGCTCAGACATCGCCGCGCGCTCTTCCACTGGCACAGGTACTGCTGCATCGACCCACTTTAGCCAACGGTCAAGGCGCTCGTGCGCTGCTTTTCTAACACGCTCAATAACGTCGGGGTCAATATCAGCGCCGTACCCAACAGCAGTTGGCGTCATCGCAACGCGAGTATATAGATCGCGCGATATGAACGGTTTAAAACGATCATCTGCTTGTAGCTCTAAAAATTCTTCATTCACCTCTGAATAATATTTGTCACAGTAATCAACATCCAGCAGCAGGTCTCTTCTAGGGATATAATCCATATACATAAACAGATCAGGAATAGTACCTAACGCGAAACCAAAGTTTGGTACGTCATACTGCGCCCCTAAACTGATGGTGATGTGCATGTTGGTAAAGCTTGATTCAGGTGAGCCAATCCAAGAATGGATGAACCAGTCGATCTCAGGGCCTGTATATGCACTCAAGGAGCCATCTGTGCCGCTGGTACCAAACTTGGTATAATCTTGAAATTCTTCGCAGCATGGGTCTTTGTTTAGCTCGAAACGCGCATCAATTTTTTCACGCATTTCAGTAAGGATAGCCCATAGTGCTTTATAGGTTTCTCTGTTATCGACATCTGGTCTTTCGTTAACCATATCAATAACCGATGTTAAAATTTTCTCACCCATCTGTGCCTCTTTCTCTAATCAAAGTATCACCAGTATAGTCTGAAATTACTTCCAGAATTGCTAGATTTATACACGGAAATTTTCAGAAATCAAAGCAATAAAGTATATTGTTATACTATTATAACATATGTTGCATTTTAAAAAGTTTCGACCTATGATGCCGAAAATGAAATAGAGGGGTCCTGCACTGGGATAATTGAAGGTCTTAGTGCGAGGATTATACGCAAAACAACTGTATATAAGCGGAGATGCAAAGTGCTCGTAAATCTTTGGTATGTGGCTGAATGGTCAAAAGATGTTAAAGACGAACCAGTTAAGGTAAAAATTCTGGGTCAAAATCTCGTACTTTTCCGTGACAAAGACGGCAAAATTGCCTGCCTTGCAGACATTTGCTTGCACCGCGGCGGCTCACTCGGCAATGGCTGGTGCAAAGACGGCAACGTCGCCTGCCCTTATCATGGCTGGGAATATAACACTGAAGGTGAATGTGTTAAAATTCCATCTGAAGGTGATGATTACCGCGTACCAAAACGCTTTCGTGTCGACCGTTATGACGCTGAAGAAAAATACGGTATGATCTGGGTCTTCCTTGGAGACTTGCCCGAAGAAGAGCGTTTCCCAATTCCACCCTTCCCTGAATACGACGACCCTGAGTGGCGTGAAGTTACTACTGAGTATACATGGAAGGGTGAAGCGGCGCGTATCGTAGAAAACGGTATTGATATTGCACATGCTTCCTTTGTACATCCAATGTTTGGTTATCAACATACAGCACAAGAAAACCGTATCGATAGCGTAGAAAAGCATGAATGGTGGGCCACCAGTTCCAACACCATGTTCCCACCAGCCCTAAAAGGTGACCTTGGCCTTCGCCGCTTGATCCGCAAAGATCAACAAGAAACACGCACACATCCTACATGGTTCTTGCCCGGTTATGTTGTGCGCATGCAAATTGACGTGAACCCTAAGTGGACTATCGTTATGTTTGATGCCAACACGCCAGTGGATGAACACACAACGCGTACTTTTGCCATTCAACTTCGTAACTTCTTTAAGTGGCGTATTTTTGATGAAAACTCTCGCAAGAGGTTGGTTGGTATTATTTTGGAAGATGCAAAAATTGTTGAAGCATCACACCCCTATTACTTGCCTGAAACATTGCAAAATGAGTTATCGGTTAAGGATGACAAGTTTATGAGCAGCTTCCGCATGGC
>JGI24723J26617_10002961_pt1 | contig 12759 bp, 12 predicted proteins | sample Cruoilmetagenom6_FD_26617 | JGI IMG/M metagenome (IMG submission 26617) | reverse complement strand
GAACAAGAATTCGATCATAATTTAGCACAACAAATATATGTTACAGACAAGTGCTGGAGCATCACTTCTACTGCAAAAAATGCAACCATTCAAATGATTAGAAAAGCTACATCATCAGACAAAGTAGATTCCGCAGATAAACTTAGAGAAGCAATTTTAAGCGACCTTCTAGAAAAGAGATCTCCAAGTGACGCCGCTTTATCNNTCATCAAAGAAGAAGTTTCAGAAATCTGGTAAAACCTTTTTTTCGTGCTTATTTTTAGCATATTCATAGCCTTGAGCCCACCATTTCACCATTAAACNCTTACTGAAGATTAAAGAATTCTCAGTAAGACTAGTTGGTGTGTAATACAAATTAAGCTTNACTCCCTTGTTTTTAGCCGCAAGCTTACCAATCATAATATCATTTTTCTCAACCTGATCTAAAAGATGACCAAACAAACTTAACATTAAGGAAAATGGATTCTTACCCAACACCTTCTGTTTACTCATGTTTTCAGACTCTAACACAATAGCATCAACCTCTGTTGCTCCTCTCTGTATAGCTTCTCGAATTGGAATCACACAACCCAAACCCCCATCCGCATACTCATAACCATCTACTTTAGCCAAAGACATAAATGGAATGTAATTACATGAAATCCAAATCCAATTACAAAATTCCTCATAACTAAACTCTTTAATAGACTTATACTCCACACGATTCATTGACAAATTAGACACTGTCACAACCACATCCTCTTTAGTTCTTCTTATTTTATCAAACTCTTCTCTTGTGAAGTTTCGCCTAATATACCTCCTTAAAGACTTACTCTCTCCAAATGTTCTTTTCATCCTTATAAACTGCCACAACGAATTAACAAAGTCAATCGACACATATTCACGATCACCTTTCTTACGCTCAACAAAAGGACTTACACTAAAAATATCTCCTTGCCCTACGCTAGTAAAAACATTATACAATTTTTCAATATTGTTTGCGGCCAAATGCGGCACCAACAAACTCCCTGTTGACGTCCCTAAATACAAATCGTAATTACGACCCAAGTCTTTTATCAAATACTGCGCAACACCTCCTGCAAAAGCACCTTTACTTCCTCCTCCTGATATAACCAATGCTCTCATCTGTATTTTTTTTATCCAATATTACAATATCGCCAAAATACGATTTTATTCAAACTATAATAACATGAAAATCTAATTTCTAAACATAATCGTTCAAAGGAATTATGTAAATTCGCTTTATGAGTACCAATCTTCAAACTCCTATAGACTACCTCAAAGGTGTCGGACCAAATCGCGCAGATTTATTGCGAAGCGAATTAGGCATTCATACGTACCAGGATTTAATCAACCTTTTCCCTAATCGCTACCTAGACAGAACTAAATACTACAAAATCAGCGATCTACTCAGAAACAGCGCAGAGGTTCAAATCGTAGGAAAAATCACAGGCTTTAAAGAAATTGCTCAAAAACGAGGCAAACGTCTCGTTGGGATTTTCGAAGATAACACTGGACGAATGGAATTGGTTTGGTTTCGCGGACAAAAATGGATAAGAGACAGCATAAAAACAAACACACCTTATGTGATTTTCGGAAAAGCAAACTGGTTCAATGGCGTTTTCAGCATACCTCATCCTGACTTAGAATTATTAAGCGAGCACAAACAAAATCTACGGTCGTCAATGCAAGCCATTTACCCTTCTACCGAAAAACTATCTAACAAAGGCATTACAAATCGCGTATTGACAAAAATCATGCAAAGTTTGTTTCTTGAAACTAAAGGACGCTTTTCAGAAACACTTTCTGAAAATATAATTTCCGAACTCAAATTAGTATCAAAAAGCGAAGCACTTTTCAACATTCATTTCCCGAAAAATCAAGAGCTTTTAGCACGCTCAGAATTCAGACTAAAATTCGAAGAATTATTCTACATTCAATTGCAATTAATTCTGAAAAACCTGATTCACAAATCCAAAATAAAAGGCTTCCCTTTTGAATCGGTCGGAAATTATTTCAACACCTTCTACAAAGACCATTTACCATTCGATTTAACCAATGCCCAAAAACGAGTTTTAAAAGAAATCAGACACGATTTAGGCAGCAATGCCCAAATGAATCGATTATTACAAGGCGATGTTGGATCAGGAAAGACCATAGTGGCATTTATGTCAATGTTAATAGCACTTGACAACGGTTTTCAAGCCTGCTTAATGGCTCCGACTGAAATTTTGTCAGTACAGCACTACCAAGGATTAAGTGAATTATCTAAAAAATTGAATATCAGCATTTCAATACTTACTGGCTCAAGTAATACTTCAGAAAGAAGAAAAATACATAAATCGCTAGAAAATGGAGAATTACAACTGCTAATTGGCACTCACGCGCTACTTGAAGATAAAGTGAAATTTAAAAATTTAGGACTTGCAATTATTGACGAACAGCATCGATTTGGAGTTGCTCAACGTTCAAAATTATGGAAAAAAAACACCTCTCCTCCACACATTTTAGTGATGACTGCAACTCCAATTCCGAGAACTTTAGCCATGTCTGTTTATGGTGATTTAGACATCTCTATTATCGATGAATTACCACCTGGAAGACAAGCTATAAAAACAGTTCATAGATACGATAAAAACCGACTTAAAGTATTGCGTTTTATTCGTGATGAAATTGACAAAGGCAGACAAGTCTATATTGTGTATCCACTAATTCAAGAAAGTGAAAAACTAGATTATAAAGATTTAATGGATGGCTATGAAAGTATTGCTAGAGATTTTCCACAACCAAAATATCAAATCTCGATAGTTCACGGCAAAATGAAGCCAGCAGACAAAGAGTACGAAATGCAACGGTTTGTTAAAGGTGAAACTCAAATCATGGTTGCTACCACAGTTATTGAAGTTGGAGTAAACGTACCAAATGCTTCAGTAATGATTATAGAAAGCGCTGAACGCTTCGGTTTATCACAATTACACCAACTTAGAGGTCGCGTTGGTAGAGGTGCAGAACAGAGTTATTGTATTTTAATGACTGGCCACAAACTTAGTCAAGACAGCAAAGTACGACTAGAAACAATGACCAAAACTAGTGATGGTTTTGAAATTGCCGAAGTAGATTTAAGACTTCGTGGTCCAGGAGATATCATGGGAACTCAACAAAGTGGTATTTTAAACCTTAAAATAGCAAACATTATTAAGGATAAAGACATCTTACAAAGCGCACGTTTTTACGCGAAACGTGTTCTAAGCAATGACCCTTCCTTAGCTCTACCTGAAAACAAAAATATCTTGCACACCTATAGACAGGTCAGTAAATACAAGAATATTTGGAATTATATTTCCTAGAATTATATAATTATATTTACAAAAAAAGCACACATTATGAGCATGCTCCATCTTAAACTAGAAACAGATCCACGTTGGGCAACCATTGCTGAAGAAAACATAGAAGAAATTCTTACTGACCATGCTTGGTGCGAACAAAAAGCTGCCACAAACGCCATTACAATCATTACTCATAATTCGCAATACGAAGATTTAGTAACCGATTTATTAGAACTAGCAAAAGAAGAACTCGAGCATTTTCAAATGTTCATAATATCATCAAAAAACGCGGCTATAAACTAGGCAGAGAACGAAAAGACAGCTATGTTAATGAACTATATAAATTCATGAATAAAGGTGGAAATCACCTACAAAGTATGATAGATAGGCTTTTGTTTTCAGCAATGATAGAAGCTAGAAGTTGTGAGCGATTCAAAATGCTATATCAAAACATAAAAGANNCAGAACTTTCTAAGTTTTACTATGACTTAATGGTAAGTGAAGCAGGTCACTACACAACTTTTATCACTTTTGCTCGAAAATACGGAAAAGACATTGACGTTGATAAACGCTGGAAAGAATTAATAGAATTTGAAGGCGAATTGATTAAAAGCTACGGAAAATCTGAAAGCATTCACGGATAAAAGATTTATTACAGCATCTTCACACTAACCTTATCTTTTTAACATTTTTTTTACACCATTAACTCTATTAGAATATTAGTTTTGTCTTGTGAAAAATAACATAACATCAACAATTTTAAATCTTTTATTAGGATTCTGCTTTCTTGTAGCCTATCCTAACTCTGATTCTAGTTTAAATACTGAAATTCATTTTGATGTTTTAAAAAGCANTANCGAAAATTCTAATGTAAAATCTGTTAGCTACTTACATGCAAATGATTATTCTGAAAGAATTGTCACACATAACCAAAATACATTTACACCTCAATATTTCAAAAAACATTCTGATGCCGATATAAAATCGAACATTAGCAAGCATGAAACTCTTGTTAGGCGTAACAAATATTTTCAATACTCAAGAAATCTCTTTCTGAATTTCTTAAGCACAGACATCATATTTCCTTTTCACACTTTCTGGTAGTCTATTTTTAAATTTTTAAGTGTCATTTTATGACAGCAAAATCAATTAAGCATTGTAACAACACAATGCTAACATAAGAATATTTCAACTTAAAATTTTAAAATGAATTTAGGAATAACAATCACATCTACAGTGTTAGTACTGCTAGTTGTAACGCCTGTTGTACTTATGCAACAACAACAAAAAAACAAAGAACGTAAACTTATTAAAGCCTTAAAAGCATTTGCAGAGCTAAACAACTCTTCTATAACAGAATACGACGTATTTAAAAATTTCGCAATTGGATTAGACAAAAACAAAAACAACTTATTTTTCTACAAAAACAATGCATCAAAAGAAAACTCTCAATGCATCAACCTTAATGAGATTAAAAGCTGTGGTGTTTTAAACTCAAAAAAGCCAACAAAAAAGAATACGCTAGGTGATATTTCAAGGTTAGAGTTAGTTTTAAACCCAGTTAAAAACTCAATTGACAAACACACCCTAGAAATCTATAATGAAACTGAAGATTTTCAGTTAAACGGAGAGCTAGAATTCATTCGCAAGTGGGAACACATTATAAATAATAGCTTAACCTAACTGTTGCTATAACATTATTCTATTAGCCTTGATGAACAACATCAAGGCTTTCTTCTTTTTAAAAGACAAATAGTATAAAACAGTAAATACTTACAATTTCTTATNTCTANAACAAGAAGAACTCTAGCTCAACACACAAAAAAAGTACTCCNCTTCATAGATAACAGATTTTATTCCGCTAGCAACACTTCTAGGAAGGCCGAAAATTCAGCTNTAAACTCGGTGTATTTATCACCTGTAGCAGGCCCATTAAAACCTGTATGAATTTTACGTACTTTTCCTTTTTTATCGATAAAAATTGAGGTTGGATACGACAACACATGATTAAGCATTGGTAATTTTTCTTGTGCTTTAGTTTTATCGGAAGTTCCGTATTGCGCCAATAAGATTGGGTAACTAATACCTACATCATTCTTTAAACGCTTTATGCTTTTGAAAGCCTCTTCTTTTGTTTTAGCATATTCAAAAGCTAAAGCTACAAATTCTATATCTTCATTGCTTTTAGTATTGTAATAATCTGAATAATATTTACTTTCATCTAAACAATTTGGACACCAACTTCCCATCACCTGAACAATTACGACCTTATTTTTAAATCGGTCATCTGATAACGAAATCATCTTACCTTCAACATTTGGAAAAGCAAACTCAAATGTATCATAACCCTCTTTCAAGAATGTAAGATGATTAGCATCTGGCAATTCATAAGTCTCATTCCTGTTTGCTACAAACGGCTCTTGCCAATGATTTCCTGAGTAAAACATACCATCCATCATATCCTCATTTATTTCCGCAATAAACAAAAATGCGTGAGCGCCATCAAAAGCAGACAACTTCATAGTACTACCATCCATTATACCTTCTAAATACCTGTAATCTCCTGTAGTGGTTAAAAATGTTCCCGTAACCTTATTCCCTTTTTGATTAAAGATGCCTTTAGCAATATACTTATTAGCTTCAACATTTGGACTAAAAACAACTTCCCAATTTCCAGATACATTTTGATTAGAAGTATTCGTTTCAGAACCAAAACGTTCTCTATTTCCAAATTTTGCAGAAAACGGAACCACACGATCTAAACTTTCTTTAATAAAATTTCCTTTTAGGCTTCCATTATCAATTACCGCTTCAATATAACCTTCAAACACAGGTGTCTTAATCACTATAGTATCGTTTGAACGCTCAATATCATTCACTAAAATCACTTCATCAGCATTAAAAATCTTTAACGATTGTGGAGATGTAACTTCAAAAATAAAAGGCAACACTTCATCTGAAGTCACTTGCAATTCAGCTCGCCAAACACCAAGTTCCAACTCATTCTTCTGTTCTGTTTTACANGAAGAAACAAAAAGAGAAATCATCAAAATGCTAAGAAAATATTTCATAAAGTAGAGATTAATGAATTAGTAGTCTTGAAAAATTTATAATTCTTACAAAGAAAAGATAAATATCGATTACTATAACTACATAGTATTATTATCTTTGTAGCCTGATTAAAGTAGACAAATGAAGATTTCTTATAATTGGTTACAACAGTTTTTGAAGATAGACTGGCCAGCAGAGCAAACTGGTGAACTTCTTACAGATTTAGGTTTAGAGATTGAAGGCATTGAGCCTTTTCAATCGGTTAAAGGTGGATTACAAGGCATTGTAGTTGGCGAAGTACTTACNTGCGAGCAACATCCAAACGCAGATCGCTTAAAAGTAACTACAGTAAATATTGGTGATGACACACCATTACAAATTGTATGTGGCGCACCAAACGTTGCTAAAGGACAAAAAGTTCCTGTAGCCACTATTGGAACAACCTTATACACTGCTGAAGGTGAAGCTTGGACCATTAAAAAAGGAAAAATTAGAGGCAAAGAAAGTCACGGAATGATTTGCGCTGAAGACGAATTAGGCCTAGGAGTCTCTCACGATGGCATCATGGTTTTAAATCCTGAAACTAAAGTTGGCACGCAAGCAGCTAACTTGTTTAATGTAGAAAATGATTTAGTTTTTGAAATCGGTTTAACGCCTAATCGCGCTGATGCGATGAGTCATTTTGGTGTGGCTCGTGATTTGAAAGCTGGTTTACTGCAAAAAGAAATCAATACCGAATTAATTACACCTTCTGTAAGCTCGTTTCATGTAGAAAACAGAACTCTAAAAATAGATATCGATGTTCAAGATAAGACATTAGCACCTCGTTATTGTGGTGTGACTATTTCTGGACTAAAAGTTGATGAATCGCCTGTGTGGCTGAAAAATAGGTTAAAAGCAATTGGCCTAACTCCTAAAAACAATGTTGTTGACATTACTAATTATGTATTGCATGAATTAGGACAACCATTACATGCTTTTGACGCTGCAAAAATCACCGGAAACAAAGTCATAGTTAAAACATTACCAAAAGGCACAAAATTTACGACACTTGACGATGTAGAACGCGAATTACACGAAGAAGACCTTATGATTTGTGATACCGAAAAACCAATGTGTATTGCTGGTGTTTTTGGTGGAGCCCATTCTGGTGTTACAAAAAACACAACGAGCGTTTTCTTAGAAAGTGCTTATTTTAATCCTGTTAGTATTCGTAAAACAGCAAAACGTCACGCTATGAATACTGATGCTTCTTTTAGATTTGAAAGAGGTATCGATCCAAATATCACAGAATACGCTTTAAAACGAGCAGCACTCTTAATTCAAGAGATTGCTGGAGGAGATATCACAAGTGATCTAATGGACTTTTATCCGAATAAAATCAAAGATTTCCAAGTTCGCATGAGCTTTGAAAATGCTAAGAAATTAATTGGAGAAGAAATCCCGAAGGAAACCATTAAAAGCATCTTAACGTCTTTAGATATAAAAGTAAATAACGTTACTGAAACTGGATTAGGACTTACAGTTCCTGCCTATAGAAATGATGTACAACGCGAGGCTGATATTATTGAAGAGATTTTACGCGTCTATGGTTACAACAACATTCGTACAACTGAAAAATTAAATGCATCAATTTCTAATACCTCAAGATTTGAAGACTATAAACTTCAAAACATCATAGGTAATCAATTGGCTGCTCAAGGCTTTTTCGAAATACTTTCCAACTCACTTACATCACCAAAATATATTGAGTTAAGCGAGCAATTAAAAGAAGAACATAACGTAGAAATGCTTAATCCACTTAGTAACGATTTAAGTGTAATGCGTCAAAGTTTATTGTTTTCTGGTTTGGAAGCCGTAAGCCATAATATTAATAGAAAACGTGATAATTTAAAACTATATGAATTTGGAAAGACCTATCACGACTATAGTGGAAATCGCGAAGAACATAAACGATTATCTATTTTCTTAACAGGAAACAAGACTTCTTTACGTTGGAATTCTCCTGCACAGAAAAGTGATTTCTTTTATTTAAAAGGAATTATCAATAGTACATTAGAACGTTTAGGCTTACCACAACACAAAGTATCACCTATTAAAAATGATGTATTTAGTGAAGGTATTAGCCTGTCTATTGGAAAAACAAAATTGGTCGATTTTGGAATTATTAATAAGAAAGTTTTAAAGCATTTTGGAATTTCGCAAGAAGTTTTATTTGCTGATTTTAACTGGGATAATATTGTTGATATGGCAAAACACCAGAATATCAAATTTAAAAATATTCCTAAATACCCGGAAGTTCGTCGTGATTTCGCCTTATTACTAGATGAGCAAGTGACTTTTGAAGACATTGACAAAATAGCTACGCAAACTGAAAAGCAATTGCTTAAAGATGTTGATTTATTTGATGTATACCAAGGCAAAAACCTTCCAAAAGGAAAGAAAAGTTACGCTGTGAGTTTTACAATTCAAGATGAAAAGAAAACTTTAACTGATAAGCAGATTGACAAAATAATGAATAAGCTTCAAAACAATTTTGAAAAACAATTAGGAGCTGAATTAAGATAGTTTTGAAATTGAGACCCTTAGTTTTTATCTGTGCACTAGGATTATTCATCAATTCTTCTTTTGCACAAAATTTATATGCTACAAAAACGTCTGATAGCACAGAAACCGTTTGGACTCTACTCAAGTATGACACTAAACATACCTTAAAAGGTGTTGGCTATTCTCTATCTAGACCTGTACATTGGAAAGGTGATGATTTTGCAAAACTAGGAATATTACTTGCTAGCACAGCAGCATTAACAACTGCAGACAATACTTCAAGGAGCTTTTTTCAAAATCAAAAAAATGACTTTCCAGAAATTGTTAGAGATTTTGGATGGTACTTTGGGAGTCCACAAAACTATTTCATGGCCAATGCTGGTTTGTATGGTTTTGGATTACTCACTAAAAATGAAAAAATCAGAAAAACGAGCGTACTAATTATCTCTTCATCTATAACTACTGGACTAATTCAAACATTCAGTAAAACAGCATTTGGTAGAGCACGTCCTAGTTCTGGCTTAAATCACTTAGAATTCAAACCCTTTTCAAGCGAAGGGAGCTTCCATTCATTTCCATCAGGACACACAACGCTTTCAATAACTATGGCTCATGCCATTGCTAAGCAATTTGATAATATTTGGGTAAAAATCGGGATTTACTCTGTAGGTGCCATTCCTCCTATTTCTAGACTAATAGATGATGCCCATTGGATTACAGACATCGCTTTTAGCACAGCGTTAAGTATTATTGTAGTAGACAGTATTGACAAGTATCTATACAATGAAAACGCTTATGACTATCCTCAAAAGAAAAAACACATCTCTTGGAATTTAAGATTTGGGACTAATCAAATAGGTATTGTAGGTACTTTTTAAAAACCACTATTTTTTCATTCTATATTTTCACCATGTTGAGACAAATCAAGTCCTCGCTCTTCTTGATCTGGTCGTACTCTAAGTGGTAAAATAACATCTACAATTTTGAGCAGAAACAAACTTCCGAAGAATGTAAACAAAGCCACTCCAACCAAAGCAATCATATGATGCGTAAACGTTGCGTATTCACCATAAATTAATCCAACATCTTTAGCGAGCACACCAGTTAAAATCATACCCACAATACCTCCTACACCATGACTAGGAAAAACCTCTAGTGTATCATCTATCTTTGATTTTTTATTCAATTGAATTGCAATATTACTGACTATAGCAGCCACAAAACCTATAAAAACACTTTGACCAATTGTTACAAAGCCTGCAGCAGGAGTAATTGCAACCAAACCAACAATAGCACCTATACAAGCACCAAGAGATGACATTTTTCTATTGTAAAAACGTTCAAAAAACAACCATGTAATCATACTTGTTGCTGAAGCAATATTAGTATTTGCAAAAGCGATAACTGCATCTGTATTTGCTCCAAGTGCAGAACCTGAATTGAATCCAAACCACCCAAACCAAAGCAAACCTGTTCCTAAAATCACAAATGGAATATTAGCAGGCTTCTCAACAACATCTTTACGTTTACCTAAATACATTGCTGCAGCCAAAGCCGCAAGACCAGCAGACATATGCACTACAGTTCCTCCTGCAAAATCTAAAACATCCCAATTTCTTAACAAACCATCTGGATGCCAAGTCATATGAGCTAATGGCGAATAAATAAAAATTGAAAATAATACCATAAAAAAGATATAACTTCTAAATCTAATACGCTCAGCAAAACTTCCTGTAATTAGAGCAGGTGTAATAATTGCAAATTTTAGTTGAAACAATGCAAATAGTAAAAATGGGATGGTTCCTGCAAAATCAGGATTTGGAGATACTGTTACATCTTTAAAACAGAAGAACGTCATCGGATTACCAATTACACCTCCAATACTATCACCAAAAGCCAAACTAAATCCAACAACAACCCATAAAATACTAATTACACCTAGCGCCACAAAACTCTGAAGCATCGTTGAAATCACATTTTTTTTATTGACCATTCCTCCATAGAAAAATGCCAAACCTGGAGTCATCAAAAACACCAAAGCTGAAGCGACAATCATCCAAGCAGTATCTCCAGAATCAATAGCATCAACATTATCCAAAACTTGATATTCGGTTCCACAAAACAATGCTACAACAACTAATGCAGCCAATAAAATGAAGTTTAATTTTTTACCCATAATTAAGATTATTTCTCTCAAAAGTAAAAAACAACTTCAAAAAAAACCACCTAAAACCCTACTAACTAGTGCTATTTGTGTTATTGACAAAAAAGCATAGGCATTTTTAAGAACATAGCATTTTTAAAGCATCTAATTACAAATATCACATCTTAACTAACTCTACTTATTCAAAACTTTAATAGATATCATTATTCTTTTCTAATCACTATACATTAAAAAGAACCATAAAGTACATCTGTTAAACTATTGCAAAATATTACCAAAGCTTAGGCTTAAAGATTCAAATAATACTTAATTTTAACATTCATAAAAAACTAAACAAAACATGGCAACAATTACATTAGGCGGAAACGAAGTACATACATCTGGAACACTTCCTGAAATAGGATCTCAAGCTCCTGATTTTAAATTAACAGCAGTAGATCTATCTACCAAAACATTGAGTGATTATTCTAAACACAATCTAGTATTAAATATTTTCCCTAGTGTTGATACTGGTACTTGTGCACAATCCATGAGAACATTNAACAAAGAGGCTAGCTCTTTAAACAACACCAAAGTACTTTGCATCTCAAAAGATTTACCTTTTGCTATGGCTCGCTTTTGTGGTGCTGAAGGTTTAGAAAATGTTGTAAGCTTATCTGATTATAAAACAGGTGATTTCGGAACTACTTATGGTCTTGAGTTTACAGATAGTGTTCTCGAAACCTTATTATCAAGATGTATTATTGTTATTGATACACAAGGCAAAGTTATCTATACTGAACAAGTAGGAGAAATTTCGGATGAGCCAAATTACAAAGCTGCATTAGAAGCTTTGAAATAAATACAAACCAAAATCACAAAGCTTATATAGAGCTTTGTGATAATTTGCCAAATACGCCTTTAAAGATGTTTGCATGAAGCAAAAAAAAGAATCTTTTTTAGTTAACCGATTAAAAAGTGTAGGCTATGCTTTTAAAGGTTCAGTATATCTTATTAGGACTGAATCTAGTATAAAAATCCAAGTATTTATTGCTATTATTATAACGATAGCAGGCTTCTATTTTGACATTTCTAATACAGAATGGCTTATTCAAACTGCTTTTATAGGATTGGTTCTAAGTTTAGAAGGTATGAATACTGCTGTTGAATACATTTCGGATTTTATTCATCCTGACAGACACGAAAGTATTGGACGCATCAAAGACATCGCTGCTGGTGCAGTTTTTTTTGCTGCGATTACTGCTGCTATTGCTGCGTTGATTATTTATATCCCTAAAATTATTTAACGTTTATAACTCCGTTAATATCTATTAGGTTTAAATACTTTTAAGTTAGGATAAACGTTAGTAATTTGTATTTTTGTTTTACACTAAGAACCCTTTAATGGCGAAGAAAAAAACCAAGACTAAAAGCAAAGCTAAAGCANTACCTAAACTAAAAAAACCAANTTTTAAATTATCAAGTCAACAAAAATTGATTTTTGGTAGTTTATTGATAATTCTTGGTATNCTTATGTTTATTGCCTTCTTGTCTTTTTTCTTTACAGGACAAGCAGATCAAAGCACGCTCNCAGAATTAGCTTCAAGAGATGTTGAAGCTCAAAACTGGCTTAATAAACTTGGTGCTTGGGTGAGTGATTTATTTATCAATAAAGCATTTGGTATATCATCT
>JGI24723J26617_10002960_pt1 | contig 12764 bp, 7 predicted proteins | sample Cruoilmetagenom6_FD_26617 | JGI IMG/M metagenome (IMG submission 26617) | reverse complement strand
GTTATGGCACCCAGAGAAAATCGCGCGTGGTAAGTGCCGTAGATCAAATAGGAGAAAATGCCTTTGAGGGCCGTTCTTCGGTAAATACCACCCAAGCTCTTCAAGGGCAATCACCTAGTTTAACTATACAACAGCGCAACTCTGAACCTGGTGCTGCCTTGAACATGAACATACGTGGTATAAGCACCCTGGGAAACAACAGCCCATTAATTGTTATAGACGGTATTGTAGGGGGTGATATAAACACTTTGAACCCTACCGATATCGAAAGCGTGTCCGTATTGAAAGATGCAGGAAGTGCCGCCATCTATGGATCCAGAGCCAGTAACGGCGTAATATTGATTACAACAAAAAAAGGGAGAAAAAATAGTGCCATAACCCTGCAATACAACGGCTTGGTAGGATACAACTCCCCAAATTTCTTCACCCAACCCGTAGCAGGGTATGAAAATGCAATTCTAAGAAATGAGGCGGCGTTCAATTCGGATGCTACCTCGGCCATATTTACCTCGGAACAAATTCAACAATTCAGAAAAAATGGAGACGAAGAATGGTTTGCCGAAGAAATAGTTAAAGACGCCCTCCAACAAAACCACAATCTTTCAGTCTCCGGTGGAAATGAAAACTCTACCTATATGGTTTCGATCGGATATGTAAACCAATCAAGTAATTTCGTAGGGCCGCCAAAGGGTATGGAACGGTACAACTACAGGATTAACCTTACCAACGAATACGGGCGGTTCAAATTTATTTCGAACCTAGCCTACTCCAAACAAAAGATCAGTGATCATTCATCGAGCACCAGCACCTTAATGGTGGATGCCTTTCGAGTTCCTTTATACTACAAACAAGTGGACGAGAATGGCCAGTATTTGACCAATGACGTGCTTCAAGAGTTTAATTCTCTAGGGATCTTAGACGCCGGCGGATTTAGAAAATATGACAACGACGATGTCTTTGGCAACCTTTCCGCCGAGTACAAACTAACAGACGATTTTATCGTCAGGGGAGTATTCGGGGGGCGTTTGAATTCCAATACACTCTTCGCCAGAACAAAACGCGTAGATTTTTCCCCAAAAGGAGTCTATGGGGCCAATAGAAATACCAACGATGAACAAAGAAAAAGTTTGGACCTAAATACTCAGTTAATGCTGGAATATTCCAAGACCGTTAACGATCGACATTATCTGGATTTCTTGGCCGGTGTTTCCAACGAGAACCATCAGGATAGGGGAATTGGCCTGTTTAAACGTTTTACCGACCCGGATTTGGGAACGCCTATTACGGATACAGAGATCGATGACAATTCCTATAACTCCAACCAAAGTTCTTCTAAAAATAGTTTAAACTCCGTCTTTGGAAGGGCTTCCTACAATTTTGACGAAAAGTACTTTTTAGAGGCCAGCTTTAGGTATGACGGCTCGTCGAAATTTAAAAAAGGCCTGCGATGGGGGTTCTTTCCTTCCGTTTCCCTAGGGTATAGGGTTTCTGACGAACAATTCATGCAGAATTTCAAAGAGAACATGGGGAGCCTAAAACTAAGGGCCTCCTACGGAATTCTTGGAAACCAAAACGTAGGTAATTATCAATATCAGACTACCTATTTTACTTTTCAGAACGCCTACGGATTTAACAATTCTGGAGTTAGTGGTACTGGATACAATTTTGCTAATCCCGATATACAATGGGAAAGGGCCGCTACTTTAAACATAGGCGCCGATATGGATTTATTCGAAAATAAATTGACCCTCTCCTTGGATTATTTTGACAAGGTTACTTCCGATATTTTGGTTCCCCCTGCCGTACCAGGTGTATATGGCACCAATCTGCCCGATTTTAATGCCGGAAAAGTGGGCAACCGAGGATGGGAAATAAGTGCCACCTACAAACATTATGGTGAACTATTTAAACACCGCATAAATGTCTCCCTAGGCGATACCCAAAACAAGGTACTGGATTTTCAGGGGGAAGAAAGGCTTAATGGCGTGGAAGAGCTGCAACTGCTATTGCGCGAAGGACAACCTTACAACTCGTACGTAGGATTAAAAAGAGATGGTATTTTTCAAAGCATGGAAGAGATTGAAGGCGCCGCCGTTCCTGAAGGGCTTTCGGTTGTGCCAGGAGACAATCGTTATGTAGACCTCAACCAGGATGGCGTAATTAACGATGACGACAAGTTCATATTTGGTAATCCTTTTCCCCGTTACACCTATGGGTTAACCTACAATTTAAGCGTAAACAATATAGATTTTAGTCTATTCCTCCAAGGAGTGGGAAAAAGGACCATGATGGTACGTGGAGAATTGGTAGAACCCTTCCACTTTAATTACGGGGCAACAATGTACGTCCACCAATTGGATTATTGGACTCCACAAAATACCGATGCAAAATATCCGCGTTTGGCGAATGCAGGATCCCAATCCAATACCAATAATTTTAGAAGGGGATCAGATATGTATCTGTACGACGGGGCCTACCTAAGGTTAAAAAACGTTCAGATCGGATACTCCTTGCCTCAAAAGGTTGCGGAGAATTTAGGGATGAAGGGATATCGATTTTATGTGTCCGGGCAAAATTTACTAACGCTTTCCAATATCAAATTCGTAGATCCCGAACTTTCGGAGTTCAATAGCAACCTGGGGCCATCCGGAGCCAATAGTGGAAGGGCCTATCCTACCCTAGCCTACTACGGACTAGGTATAGACATCACTTTTTAATTTTATAGAAATGAGAAATAAATATATACATATATTCAGCAGGTTTTTTGGCCTTATCATATTGCTCGTAAGTTGCGAAGAATTGGAATTGGCCCCTGAAAACCAATTTACCGACCTCAACTACTGGACCAGTTCCAGTAAAGCGCAGACCGTTTTGAATACGGCATACTCTCAAATGCATAATAGCACTTATTTCTTTTATAACGAGGGCATTTCAGACAACGCCTATAACGGACGTGGGGATACCGCTGGGGCCGCTTCCTTGGCAGCAGGTATTTATGACCCTTCATTAACCAGGCTGCAAGAAGAATGGGACGATAGATATGCCGGCATCAAGTCTTGTAATCTCCTACTCGAAAACATTGATCGTGTAGAAGATATGGATGATGCCAAACGAAATAGGATGAAAGCGGAAGCCCGATTTATAAGGGCCTTTCAGCATTTTCAATTAATGACATGGTTCGGAGATATTCCCTTGGTATCGGTAGACCTATCCCTTGAAGAAGCACAGACCTTGAGGCGAACTCCCCGTGCAGAAGTGCTGAAGTTTGTGTTGGACGAACTGGAAGAAATAGCGGCCATCCTTCCCACCAAAGCGGAGTATAGCGTGCAAGAGAGAGGAAAAATAACCAATGGTGCAGCCATCGCATTAAAGGCAAGAGCCCATTTATTCGAAGGCCACTGGCAAGAGGTTGTATCTGCCTGCGAAAGTTTAATAAATACCGATGCCAATGGAGCATATGCCCTTTACCCTTCTTATGAAGGACTGTTCCTTCCCGAGAACGAATACAATTCAGAAGATATCCTAAGTCTACAATATGTCCCCGAATTTAGAATGTGGGGCGACTTTTTTGATATGGCCCCTTTATCTGCGGGCGCAAGATTGAACGCCTTGGCACCTACCCAGGAACTGGTAGACAGCTATATAATGTTGAATGGAAAAGCAATCAACGAAACTGGTTCTACCTATAATGAAGTTGAGCCATATTTCAATAGGGACCCAAGATTAACAAGCACTATTGTGTACCATGGATATGATTGGAAGGAAGCTGGAGGGAGTTCACGTACCATATATATTGAACCCGGATCTTCGCCAGACAATCCCGTGGACGAGTATGCCCCAGGATCTTCCTCTACCCCTACTGGGTATTACACTCGTAAATATTTTGACCCTACACATAGGACCGCCTTGGCTTCGGGACTTAACTTAATACTTTTTCGTTATGCCGATATTCTCTTGATGTATGCAGAGGCAAAAAACGAACTTGGTGAAATGGATGCCACTATTTGGGATAAGACCATAAAAGCCTTAAGGCAACGAGCTGGATTTACAGATGCCCCTGCGCTTAATTTTAATGGTTCTTTGAACCAAGTAAGCTTAAGACAGATCATACGAAATGAACGTCGGGTAGAGTTGGCTATGGAAGGCCTTCGGATTTTTGATATCCGCCGATGGCACATAGCGGAAGATGTACTTAACGGATGGGCACATGGGGCAAAATTTGCACCAGCCTCTCCCGATGGGGGATATATCAGGGCCAACTTTAGAACATTTGATCCGAACAAACATTACTTGTGGCCTATACCTAGGGACGAGCGTCTCATTAACTCCAACCTTTCCCAAAATCCAGGATGGTAATCCTAAATAGAAAAAAATCGAATCAAAAAAATATCATAATTATGAAAACAATATATACTAAACTATTGGCAATGTTCATCTTATTATTTCTTGTGGGTTGTGACAAGGATGATGATACAATAAAAAACACCAACATCTCCCAAGTTGAGGCTCTCTACGCTCCGGAAAACAACAAATTTCTTAATCTTGGAGCCCAAAGTTCCGCCCTTTTTGAGTGGCAGTCGGCAAAAGCGGAGGACAATGGAGTAGTGCTCTACGATGTAGCCTTTGATGTAGAAGGGGGAGATTTTTCTAAGCCTATTTATGTATTGCCTTCAGATGGCAAGGGATTTCAAAGAACATTGACCATGTCCTTTACAGCCCTGAACAAAATAGCCGAAATGGCCGGTATCCCATCCAAAAGTTCAGGGAAACTTCAATGGACAGTTTGGTCCTCCAAAGGCCTTGATATTAAAAAATCATCTGTTATCAATACCTTAGTAGTGGAACGACCAGGAGGATTTCCGACTCCTGATGAACTTTTCCTAACAGGAACGGCTACAGAAGGCGGTAATGACTTGTCCAATGCCATTCCATTAAAGAAGACTGGGCCCACCACCTATGAACTTTATACATCCCTAAAACCAGGAGAATATCAGTTTATATCCAGTAAAACAGGAAATGGGGAAACTTTCTTTATTAACAGTTCCAATTTGGAATCGGGAGGGTCTACCACCTACACCGATGATGAAAAAGTATACCGTATTAGAATTGATTTTAGCGATGGTTCCACCACTACCTCAGAAATAGTAAAAATAGAACTTTGGTTTCCCCCATTAGGATCTTACCTATTCAATTTGCCATATATAGGTAACGGTACCTGGCGAGCTGCAAATAAACTTATTGAATTTAAAGAGGAATCTTGGGGAAGGGACGAGAGGTATAAATTCAAGTTTACCGTCCGCAATAGCACTGGTGAAACGGACGAATGGTACGGAAGCATCAACGGTGACAACCAAAGACCCAATGACAATACTGCAGAAGCCTATTGGTATATGGTCCCCGTTACCGATGACTACTGGTCCAACTCCTTCAAGTTTAATGGAGGTGTGGACAATCAAAACGCGGATATAGATATCATATTCAATGCCGCGGTACCAGAGTACACACATAAGGTAACTGTATTATAAAGATATACAAATGCCCTTGGGACTCCCCAAGGGCTTAAATCAGAACAAAATGAAGAAACATATTAATATGCTTCCATTTATCGGGAGCTGTTTTACAATACTCGTGTTGGCGGGAGCCTGTACCAATGATGAAGCTGTTCCACTTCGGGAGCCAATTGCTGGGGAGGGCGAAAAATTTACATTTACTTGGGAAGAAACCGCAGATTCCATTCAGAATAAGGTTTATAGTACTTATTTGGGTTCGGAGGGCACCTTTAATGAAAATAACACTGGAAGCTCCAATTTTCATTACTGGCCCAACGCCCATGCGTTGCACTATTTGGTGGATGGATACAGCAGAACTGGTACAGATTCCTACATCTCCAAAATGAAGGCATTGGTACGAGGAATCAAAAGCAAAAATGGAGGAACCTACTCTAACGTGTTCAATGACGATATGCTATGGTTAGGCAATGCTACCGTTCGCGCTTTCGAGGCCACCAATGACCAAGAGTACAAGGAGGTAGCAGAATTTTTATGGAAAGACGTTATTGCAAGTCATAGCGATGTCTTTGGTGGTGGTATTACTTGGAAAAAGGATACTCCCAAACAAAAAAATGCCGTATCAAACGGACCGGCCATAATATTGGCGATGCGTTTATACGCCTTAGATGGAGATTCTGACTACCTGGATTGGGCCAAACAACTTTACCAATGGCAAAAAAACACCCTAGTAGACCCAGTAAGTGGCCTGGTTTGGGATAATATATCAGAAGAAAATGGCGAGGTAACCATTAATAAGGAATGGATATTTACCTACAATATAGGCACTTGGATCGGTTCGGGCATACGATTGTTCCAAGCTACAGGAGATCAAGTATATTTGGATGATGCCCTTAAGTCCGCAAGGTCCATGATAAAAAGCCCGAAACTAACAACCGAAGGCCTTATGCGGGACGAAGGCCAGGGAGACGGGGGATTATTTAAAGGAATATTGGTACGCTATTTTACCGAATTAATCCAATTATCAGACCTTAATTCCGCTGACCGCAAGACCTTTGTAGATTTCTTAAGATACAATGCTGCAACCTTGTACAGTAAAGGTATTAAAAGGCCGCAAATGCTCACGGGTCCCAACTGGGGTAAAATGCCAGATGGCAATGTTGATTTAACCACGCAATTAAGTGGTGCCATGCTTATAGAAGCCGCAGCAATATTAAAAAGCAATAAAATATTCGAATAAATATTGGTTGAGTTAGTTAGTTTTTTAGGAAAGCCCCCTTCCTAGGGCTTTCTTAAATTTAATGATCCTCCAAATATGAATAATGGCACCTAGGGTTTTATAATTTAAAGGGACCCCCCCGGTAAAATATAAACGAAAGACACAAAATACACCGTTAAATTCTTCGAGGTAGCCATTTTAATGAAATTCAATACTAATGAAAAATAAATTACAACATCTAATTTTGGCCCTGCTCGCAATACCATTTTTGGTATCCTGTAATGATTACAATAAAATCGAAAACACTGATAAAAACGAATCTTTTGTCAATAATCCGGTAGATTATGTAAATCCTTTTTTGGGCACCGCCCCGCTTACAGATCCCAATTTCATAGGATATACCCCCCCTAAAGATTGGCGTGTTTGGGCTGGATTAACCTTTCCTGGATCCTCCTTGCCCAATGCTATGGTACAGGCAAGTCCAATTACCGAATACGGTTCCGGCGCCGGGTATGAGTATGAAGACACAGAAATATTGGGGTTTACGCATACCAATAAGGGGCATTGGAACCTGTGCAATATTCCCATTTTACCCCTGAACCAAAATGCGCTGCCGCCATTTAAATCTTCCTTTGACCATAGGAACGAAAAAGCATCACCTGCTTATTACGAGGTTTTTTTAACCGACTATGATATTCAGGTAAAACTAACCACTACATTACGTGCAGCCATTCATGAGTACCAGTTTCAAGATAACGTACAAAGAAAAATCCTCTTGGATTTGGGAAGGGCGAACAATAAGGTTGCATCGTGGAAAATTGAAAGAATAGCGAACAACATACTAGCTGGTGTACAAGATATGGGACGCGATAAGGTTTATTTTTTCGCAAGGCTNAACCAGGACATTACTTCTCTGGAAATTAATAACGAAAAACAACCTGAGGGATATGCTATTGCAACCCTAGCCGATGGCTATGGCCCAATAATTTTAAAAATAGGACTCTCCTATGTGAGTATAGACAATGCTAGGGAGAATTTACAAAAGGAGGTCGGCGAAAAATCTTTTGGGGATATCCTTGACGAAGGCCGGGAAACCTGGAATAAGTTCCTATCTCAAATTCAAGTGAAGGGTGGAACACAAAAAGAAAAGGAACTCTTTTATTCTTCGCTTTACCGCTCCTTTTTATGGCCTGCACTGCGCAGTGATACCAACGGAGAATTTGCGGATGCCAAAGGAGCTATCCGTCAGGAAAATTTTAACTATTATACCATTCCTTCATTATGGGATACCTATCGCAATAAATTGGTTCTGCTGGGAATGCTAAGTCCCGAAGTTACCACGGACGTAATTAAATCCTTAATGGATATAGGGGACCTAACAGGTTTTGTTCCAACCTTTTTTCACGGCGATCATGCAAACCCATTTATTGTAGGATCTTATTTCAGGGGGATTCAAAATTTCGATATCGAAAAAGCCTATCAATTGTTGCTCAACAATGCTTACAAGGAAGATGAAAAGAACCAAGCCGGGAGGACCTACCTATCAGAATATCTCAAAAAAGGATATATTTCCGATCCTGACATTCAAAATCCCCATGTAGAAACAAAGGGAAGGGCAGGTGTTTCCAAGACCTTGGAATATGCCTATGACGATTATGCCCTATCTTTATTAGCTAGGGAACTAAAAGACGAAGAACGTTTTAAAGACTTATCAAAAAGAGCAAAAAACTATAAAAACGTATTTGACACTAAAACACATTTTATGCGTGGCAGGCTAGAGAATGGGGATTGGATAAAGCCTTTTAATCCGCAATATCCCTATTATGAATACATGTACAGAGAAGCCAACGCGTGGCAGGTTTCCTTTTTTGCGCCCCATGATATGGCGGGACTTATAGACCTGTATGGAGGTAAGGATAAGTTCGAGGAAAAACTGGATTCCCTTTTTACCCTTCCTTGGAATCCAAATTATATTGCCAGAAATGTTTCCAGCTTTATAGGCCAATATTGCCAGGGCAACCAACCCGACCATGAAGCTCCGTTTTCTTATTATTTTATAGACAAACCTGAAAAATCGCAGAAAATATTGGACATCATTCTAAAGAATTATTATGGCGTTGGCGAGGAAGGAATTGCACTTTCGGGAATGGACGATGCCGGAGAAATGTCAGCATGGTACGTATTTGTTGCTTCTGGCCTTTACCCCCTTTCGCCGGCTGATACAGACTTTTTGGTGACAATACCTGTTTTTGACGAAATTAAATGGGAATTAAATAAAGGCAATAAAGTTTTAATAAAAAATGATGGGAATTCGAGACAATTGAATTCCATAAGGATAAATGGGGAAAAGTTGAACAACTATTTTCTATCACATGATATCTTCAAACAAGGGGGGAACGTTGACATTGAGACCAAAAGATAATCTTTAAGCTTAAAGACATTGCTATTGGGTGATTTGATTTATTTTCAAAACAATCCTACTAGTCTAAATTAAAAATGAAAATCCGNAAATATATGTTTTGCTGAAGTATACAAATAAATGCAGTTTAAAATTTGGTCAGGCCAAGATTCATTATCATATATACATAATAGGATATGCTGAACAAATGTAATTACTAATGATTACATTTTTAACCATTCCCAAATCTAAACACCATATTTTACGCATAGATTTAGATAAGTTTTTATAGGATACGGGAGGATAAGCGCAAAGCCAAAATAGATTAGGGTCCCAGGAGTCTTCCTTTTTGGTTAAAGGCGTCTTAGCCTCCTACATTTATAAAAATGCTGATAAAATACGGGTGTATTAATTATACATTTCATGCTATAGGGAATAGGGTATCTATCTCCCAATAAAATATCATTAAAAGAGGAAATACAGATCTTTACCAATTAATTTATAGTTCCATAGTCCATTCCGATTTCAATGTAATAATTTCGATAATGTAACTTTTCCAAGATTTAATTTAAGCTAGCTTTAAGAATACAAGTGTTAATTAGAATTCTAATATCATCATACCTCTTACCGAAGTGCTCATTTATTTAATCACATATCTATAACAGCCATTACAGGAATGAGATAATAATTATGTCATCGATTTGTACCTCGATAAAAGTCATTGAATTATACCTTAGCTTTTAAAAATTGTGCCTAGTTTTCAAATCTTACTTCCTATTCCTATAAAGACAGTAGATAATACAATTATCAATAAACCGACCCATAGGGTGCCAATTGTTCTAGTAGAAACACCTTTCCACTCTCCAAAAGAAAGCCCCCATAAGGTACTAAATAGCAGAATAAAGGCTATGTGAATGGTCCAGCTTGCAAATTCAAATTCCTTGCTGAGAAAGGTTGTTCCCATTCCATAAAAGAAAAACTGAAAATACCAGGTTATTCCTCCTGTAATTGCCAATAGGTAATTTCTAGTCTTATTTTTAAGGTTTTTGTTAGTAAAATCCCCAAATGACCTGTTTTTAATGCTCAGCGCAATCGTCCAGACAAAGTTTGTAACGAACCCTCCCCAGAGAATCCAGACCAAAGACGCACTATTTTGATATATATCCTTGGTTCCTAAATTTAACGCCACGTCGGCAATTGGCTTTCCTGCCTGAAGTCCAAAAGCAAAACATGCACTCAATACCCCTGAAATAATTGCAATTATAGCCCCTTTTTTAAGGTTAAACTCTGCGATGGTTTCTTTTTTTTGGTCTACACTAAGTTCATTTTCCTTAAAGACGCCTGCCATACCTGTTACCGCAATCCCCAGGATACAGATTGCTATGCCAATTAAGGTTAGGATTCCTCCTTTCGTTTGCATAAGTTCATGAAAGCGGCCATCGTAAATGGGTGGAATCAATGTTCCGAAAACGGCCGTGAAGCCAAGTGCGACTGCCATGCCCAAGGACATTCCCAAATACCTCATAGACAAACCAAATGTAAGGCCCCCCACTCCCCAAAGTAGTCCAAATAAAATAGTGTACAATTTAGCATTAAACGGTGCCACATGGAATACCTCCATAAGGCTGGGCGTAGTCAAGTAGGCCATGAGAAGAGGGGACAATATCCAAGCGGCTGCACCTAAAACAAGCCATGAGGATTCCCAGCTCCACTTTTTAATAAGTTTAAAGGGCAAATAAAAACTACCAGCGGCGAACCCACCAATGGCATGAAATATTAATCCTAAAAACGTACCCATGCTTATATTTTTAATTTTTGGTTTACAAATGTATTTCTTGAAAATACTAAAACATCTAATTTATTTATCCAAAATCTTTCTAAGGAAAGCATTTAAGCAGCTTCAAAATTATGCTTTAACACAATTTTCGCCTTTTCCAATTCTTCATAGTTAAATGAATCAGCTTCTGAAGCCAAGACCGCTTGTTCCAATTCCCATACATTCTTGGCTCCTGATAATACTGTGGAAATCCCTTTCTGGTCAAGCACCCAACGTAATGCTGCTTGGGGTAGATTATTGATATCCTTCCGTTTTAAAAAGCCAAATGCTTTTGCTTGATGTATTCTAGAAAGCAATTCTTCTCTGGTATATCTGGAATTCAAAGTGCCTTTGGGAAATTTAGTTGTTTCGGTGAAAGAACCGGATAAAAATCCATTGGCAAGACATTCCCTGGCAAAAACCCCTATTTCCAATGACTGCAAATCGGCTATCAACTTTTCGGATTCCCTGTTCATTAAACTCAATACAACCTGTATTACATCAATCTTATTTTCACGGGCCCATTGTTTGGCCAAATTTTCAGTTTGGGATAATTGGGAAATAGAATGACCAATAAAACGTACTTTACCTTTCCTTTTTACCTGCTCTATACCCTCCCATACATCTTCATGTATCTCATTAGGGGAAAATGGTGAATGAAAGAAGAGCACATCTATATAATCTGTTTGCAAACGTTTTAAACTTTCATCTACAGAAGCTATAATTCTGGACTTATAAAATTGTGGATCCCCATTTTCTATTGTAGGGTTTCTACCAAACTTTGAAGAGACAATTACGCTTTGTCTTTTCCCTTTTAAGGCTTTTCCCAAAACTATTTCCGCTACGCCATCCTGCTGGTGCGTACCATACTGTGGTGCCGTATCAAAAAGATTGACACCCATATCCAGTCCTGCATGTATGGTGTTTATCGCATCAGTTTCGATAACGCCGCCATATACATTATTACCAAAGGCCCAAGTACCCAAACTAATTTCACTTATCTCCAGTCCCGTCCTTCCCAAAGTCCTAAACTTCATAATTAACTATATTTCACCATTAATAATCTTAGTTGTGCACTAGCCTTATTGATAAAGGCATTTGCTATTCTTTCTCCGTGCAATGCGGAAGCAAGTTTAGGGTCTTCCCCAGAGACTGCATCCATTTCTAAGGTAATTGCCCTCTCCCTGGGCAGTGCCGCCAAATCTACCGTTTCACTGGCATAATACAACTGTAGAGATGTCTCGCCGAGACCCGAATGATTTGCTTTAAGAAGTTCATCTGGTAGGATATCAAACTCTGCAAGGGCCCAACAATATTTATCGCTTTGCTTTTCATTAAATTCTTGAGCTACAGTCTTTAAAATTTGGAGATGCGGCTCCCCAGCATGCCCCGATAGCAAAACAATGAGCTTAAAATCCTGTTCGGCAAGTTGATCTAAATATTCCTGACAGATCATACGTACCAATTTTTCAGAAAACTCTATGGAATGTTTTTTAAAACTAACACCTGGAAATGATTTGATAAGGTTAGCTGATAAGTCGACCACCGGCATAACCAAGCCCCCTGTTTTTTTTGCAAGGTCCATACAAAGGTGTTGCGATTTAATACTGTCCAATCCAATAGGGTTATGGTTGCCATGATATTCAAGAGCACCCCACGGCAAAAATGCGATCGGGGCCTCCATTAAAATATTATCAATTTGCATTGGGCGTAGTTCATTATATAGGCCCCACTTGGGTACTACAGTCATAAATCCCATTTTTTATGGTATACCAAAGGATTTTGCGCTTCAGAATTTAGGACATCCCCTATTTTAAGGCTTTC
>JGI24723J26617_10002958_pt1 | contig 12769 bp, 10 predicted proteins | sample Cruoilmetagenom6_FD_26617 | JGI IMG/M metagenome (IMG submission 26617) | reverse complement strand
AAGTTTGTAACTTGTTGGGAAATGCAAAAACCTATACACCCGAGTCTGCTGTCTTCAACGAGAAAACGAGAAAACGAGAAAACAGTGGGACAACGGTGAGAAAATAGTGAGATAACGAGAATTTACTCGATCACGAAAAGGGGCGATCCTGCTGCTCGGCCCTGTTTCCCTCAGCCCCGTTCCCGCGTGTTCCCCTGATGCACTCCCCGGTGTACTCCTCGAGAACGACCCAGGTTTCCCCATGTTTTCCCACTGTTTTCCCACGCGTTGTCCCGTGTGTTGGAGGTTGGTCGTTTTTTGCTGGTTAATCTGGATTGCCGATATTGTTGAGAGTTCCGAAAGGTCTTGTTCTATCGCTTCTCGCGTGTCGACGAAAAAACGTTGCGAGATCCAACGATTTTTGTTGTCCGGTCCCAGCGGATGTTTGCTTGCTTGTCGTTTCCGAGTGCACTTGCGGTGTGACCGGGGGCGTAGTCGGGGAGGAGGTGTGAGAAGGCAGCGAATACATGGCCGGGACTGCAAGCATTCTGTGTGATGGTGAGTGCCCTGTGAGGATCCCCTTGCTTTTTCGTGGTTTCTGAGGCTGTTTTTGCTGTTGCCAAGTTGTGTGAGGGCGCCGGCGGTTTTGCAGTGGTCGGGGCTGATTCCGGGGACTGTGTGTGGTCGTAGGGATCGTGCCGGTGTGTGTGGTCGTAGGATAAAGAGTGTTATGAAGCGTCCCGATGTTCCTATTCCTACGGGGCCTGGAGTGTACCTGTTCAAGGACAGTGTGGGCCGGGTTCTCTATGTGGGGAAAGCTAAATCTTTGCGTAGCCGGCTTGGTGGGTATTTCCAGGATTCTGCGCGGCTTCCACCCAAGACAGTCGCTCTTTTGCAGGCGGCGGCAGATGTGGAATGGGTGCTTGCGCAGAATGAGGTTTCTGCGCTCATGCTGGAGTATTCCTTTATCAAGGAACATCGCCCGCGGTTCAATATCCGTCTGAAGGATGACAAGAGTTATCCCTACCTTGCATTGACGGTCAATCAGGAGTGGCCGCGTCCCATGGTGGTGCGGGGGCGCAAGCGGAAGGGGGTGCGGTATTTTGGACCGTATCCGCAGGCGTATGCGATCCGGGACACGCTTGACTCTCTCCTGCGTCCTTTTCCTTTGCGCACTTGTAGTGATGTGAAGTTTCGCCGGCATGCCCGGATGGAGCGGCCCTGTCTTTTTTATCATATAGACCGTTGTTGTGGTCCGTGTGTGGGGCGAGTGGGTAAAGAGGATTATGACCTTCTTGTGGAGGAGATGNCGAGTGTGCTTTCCGGCCGGGCGAGGCCAGTGATCTTGCGTTTGCAGAGCGAGATGCAGGCAGCGGCGGAGCGTCTGGATTTCGAGTTTGCTGCCCGCTTGCGTGACCAGTTGCGTAGTGTTGAACAAACCGTGGCGCAGCAGCANATTGTGCTCGATCAGAGGGAGAANCTCGACTTTATTGGTGTGTACGGCGATAGGTCTGAGTTTGCTGTGCATGTGTTTTTTGTGCGTGCTGGGCGTATTGCCGGGCAAAAAGCGTTTTTGGTGGAGAATCCTGAAGAAAAATGCAGGTCAGAGGTCTTGCGCGACATCCTGCTTCTCCTTTACGGTGACGGGGAAGGCATTCCGGATCAGGTCGAGCTTCCGTGGACCCCTGACGAAGCGAAAATGCTGGAAAAACTGCTTACACGGTGGCGTGGGGAACGAGATGGGCCAGTCGGCGACGGGCGCACAAGCCCACATACGCTGACGACCGGCGATCCTGTTCTCGCGAATCATGGGAGGACAGCCAGGACGGTGCCGGCAAGTAGGCGATCGGTACGTTTGCATATTCCCCAGCGTGGCCCAAAGCGGGCCTTGTTGGAGACCGTCACGCGCAATGCCGAACAGTTTTTCGCGGAAAGCCGTTTGCGCCGTCAAGCTGATCACAACGCGCGAGCACGCGCACTTAATGAATTACGCGAAGCGCTCTATCTGCCTGAAGCTCCCTTGAGGATTGAGTGTTTTGACATTTCTCAGGTGCAGGGAGCGTATCCGGTGGCTTCTCTGGTCGTCTTTGAGGATGGTCTCCCGAAAAAGCGAGACTACCGCCACTTCTCGATAAAGACAGTCGAGGGACAGGACGATTTCGCGATGATGCGTGAAGCCTTGACACGAAGATTTACCAATTATGTGAAGGAACGCGAGGCACGTGAGCGGGGATCCGGGCAGCCTTCGGGTTTTGCCTACCCCCCCGGGCTTCTTCTCATTGACGGAGGCAGGGGCCATTTGAATGTCGCGCTTGAAGTCCTTGATGAGCTGGGATTGGCTGGAGAGATTCCTGCTGCAGGACTGGCAAAACGCTTTGAAGAAATCATTTTGCCAGACCAAAGTGCCCCAGTGCGTTTGCCAGGGTCTTCTGAGGCTTTGTATTTGTTGCAACGTGTGCGTGATGAAACCCACCGTTTTGCGATCACGCATCATCGTTCTCGTCGCGGCAAGGGCATGACGGTATCTGTGCTTGACATGATNCCCGGGGTTGGTCCGAAGCGGCGCACGCGCCTCCTGCGCCGCTTCGGATCTGTGGCAGAGATACGGAAAGCGAGTGTGGAGGAGATTGCTGCCACGCCGGGAGTGCCGCTTGCAGTGGCGCAAGCCGTGCAGTCCGCACTCGATCTGCAGTCGGATGATGTGAAACCGGACGATGTGCAGTTGGGCGGTGTGCAATCAAGCGGTGTGCAGCTGCAGATGCAGGACGTGTCGGGGGGTATACAAACAGATACACAGTCGAATACTCATGGGGGGGTGTTGCCGGTCGATCCGGCGGGTCTGTTGAAAGGAGGAAGAAGAGCCGGGGATCGGTGCAGGGCAGCAAGCGGAACAGGTTGTTGAGGGACTGTCCGATTCAGGGAGCGCGTTGCAGTCGAGGAGGGGGAAATGAGTGTACTCGACCCGCCTGAAGTGGTGATTGTCACAGGATTGTCTGGATCTGGACGAACGACAGCGGCGCGTGCTCTGGAAGACATTGGTTTTTTTGTCATTGACAATATGCCGCCGACTCTTTTGGCGAGAGTGGTGGAGCTTTCGATGACTACTCGGGAAGTGCGCCGTATGGCGTTCGGTTGTGACGTACGCGAAGGGGCTTTCTTCGAAGAGCTTGATGAGGCGTTGCAGACCTTGCGGTCAATGGAGGTTCCCCTGCGTATCTTGTTTTGTGATGCCTCTGACGAAACACTTTTGCGGCGTTTTGTTGAGACACGGCGTCCTCACCCCATGGCAGGGAATGACACGGTTTTGTCAGGAGTGTGTCGTGAACGCGAGAAGCTGGCTTCTCTCCGTGAGCGATCCGATCTTTTGATCGACACTTCTGATCTCAATGTCCATACTTTTCGCGATAAGGTGAAAAGCTTTTTTTCCCATTCTGACCTGCAGCAACTCCAAATAGTGGTGCAGAGTTTTGGCTTTAAGCACGGTCCTCCACGCGACGCTCAGCTTGTGTTTGATGTACGTTTTTTGGCAAATCCCCACTGGGTTGACGACTTGCGTCCTTTGCTAGGTACATCAGTTGAGGTGCGCTCTTATGTGTTGGGCAGTGAGGAGACGCACGACTTCCTTGATCTCTTGTATGCCTTGTTGGATTTTCTCCTTCCTGCGTATGTGAAGGAAGGGAAGACCTACCTGACTATTGCGATTGGTTGCACTGGAGGGCATCATCGGTCTGTAGTGTTAGCGGAAGAACTCGCGACACACATTCGTAAATCGGCTTTCAGTGTGGTAGTGGACCACAGGGACTTGCATTTGTGAAAGTTGCTGCTCTTGGCGGAGGACACGGACTTTCGGCGGTTATCAAGGCATTGCGCCTGTTGACCTCTGAGATAACGGCGATTGTCACGGTCGCCGACGACGGGGGGTCATCGGGGCGTTTAGTCTCAGATCTCGGTATCTTGCCTCCTGGTGATGCCCGCCGCTGTCTTTTGGCTCTCTCTGATGAGGGTGAACTGGTCGACTTGTTTTCCTACCGGTTCCGGGGGGGAACACTCGATGGGCATTCACTTGGAAATCTGATTTTGGCGGCCCTGATCGATTTGGATGGGAGCTTCCAAGAGGCGTTACGGCACGCCGGAAATCTCCTGCAGGCTGATGGGCAGGTTGTGCCTGCTTCGACGCAGGCGGTGCGGCTTGTGGCGGAGGTGAATGCTGTCCGTGTCGAGGGACAATCGCGTATTGCGCGGATGTCCGGTATTCAGAGTGTGGCCCTTGAACCAGCCGACCCGCCTGCTGATCCGGAGGCAGTGCAGGCAATTTTGGCTGCAGACATGGTGGTTTTTGGCCCGGGAAGCCTTTTTACTTCGGTGCTTCCCGTGTTGAGTGTGCCCGGTATTTTGCAAGCATTATCGGAGTGTCGGGCGATGCGCGTTTTTGTTTGTAATCTCACGGCAGAGGCTGGTGAGACCTACGGCATGAGTGCTTTTCAGCACCTCGAGGCCCTTCTTGACCACACCGGAGATTGCATCGTTGACGCGATGCTTGTGAATGAGCTGTCTGCGCCACACGAATCTTGGATTTCTCCGCCGGCAGAAAAAACAATCCGGGGCGTACGTGTGTTCGCTGCGCCTCTCGCGAGCAGAGTCGGTGCTGTACACGATCCTGTTCTGCTCGCGTCTTTTCTGCAGCAGGTGTTTTGGAGTTTTCTGGGGAGGGATCCCCACGCAAACCAGAGCTTCAAGACTTCGCAACATCCGCAAAAACTCTGAACCACACCAGCTTTTTTCTGAAAAGTGTGCCCCGTCAAAAATGCTTGTTCTTTAGTTTCTCTTGTCTTGCTGTTGCATTGCCGTGGGGTTGAGAGCAGCGGCGGCTTCTCTCGCGGCCAGTGTGCCGGGATTCGGCTCTCCTGCTTTTCCAGAAGACAGTGATTGTTCTTTTGTCTCGGGTTCGGTGTTGACGATGAGGCTTGCTGCCGCGATAAAAACGATCGATCGCGCGAGTTGTATCAAGACGAACCAGCCACACAAGGCGACGAGGAAACGAAAAGTCGCAGTAGACGCGCCGATTTTTCCTTGGGTAAGCGCATCAAGCGAAGGCCACCATGTGACAAAAGTGAGGACGAGTAAAGCCTTGAACCAGCTGCTGGGATTTGGTCCTATAGTAGCTTTTGTTGGATTTTTCTGGTCTTTTTCCATTAGATGACGCTCTTGGCCAGAAGGCGAGCCCAATGTTCAGGTGTGGCATCGTGTCCATCGAGAAACATAATCGGCAGATCGAACTGTAAAACTGATGCCGGGTTTGGCGCGTGCTGCATATCCACGAAGGCGAGGGCATCGACGCCACCAAGCATGCCGATCCAGCGTCTTGTTTCTGCCGGTGACGCGCAGGCAGAGACAATGCCAATCACGAAAGCAGGTTCCAGCGCGGCAAGCACTTGGCGTGTCCAGCTGCTTGCCGCTTCCCCTCTCTTTTGTTCCGCACTTTCGGACTCGCTTGCAAGCGCGACAACAATGGGGTTTTCCCTGCGCCGCCAGGCTCGGCGCCGGCTTTGCGCAGTGTCCGGGTCGTGAAAGGAAATGTAGCCGGAGAGGGGTGTATGGTCGGGAGAAGGCGAGGCCAGACGTACTCCTTCAGATGTCAGTCCGATGCGTTCCGCAAGGGTCTGGCTGATTGCTCCGAGATGTTCGAGAGACCCGCATACCGCAAGAATTTCCCCCCCGTGTGTGGGAAGTGGAGGAAGAGCGCGACATCCTGAAAAATCCGGGAAAATATCTAAGGACTGGGGAAGAGAATGGGGAGGAGGATTGCTTGCGAACTGTCTTTTGTCTGTTTCTTGCGCTTCCTGAGTTTCTTGAAAAAGCGCAAGGTCCTCTCGTGTGTTGTCTGATGTGCTGAGCGGACTGTGAGGAAGAGACAGTTCTGCCTGGGCTGCTTTCCTTTGGTCCAAATATTTCTTTGCGGCCGCAAGCGTGTTTTTTAGTGTCGTGTGCAGATCGCTGTCTTGTGCGCCTGTACTGTCCGCTTTTTCTTCTGCTTTTAGCAGCGATAAAGCGGGCGAAAGTGCCTCTTCTCTTGCTTCGGTTTGACTCGTATGTGGTGCCGGTAGAGCGTTCTCTTCTTGTGGGAGTTCTCTTTCGATTTTTCTTTCAGGGAAGTCTGCGAGCAGAGAATCCGCGATCGGCGGCAAATCCGTAGATGATGCTGCGTCGAACAAGTCTGTTGCAGGCTGTTGTTTGCTTGTTTGTTGCAGAGGGGAATCCGGGTCATAGCGGGAGCTGTTTTTCAGGGAAAAGAGAAGATCCCGGCTTGGCTCTATCCCCATTTCTTTTTCAGCCTTGTGCAACATTGCCGCGAAATCAGGTGCTTCTTCGGCTTTTGGCAGGGCGCGGGGTAGCGGACAGGCTTTTCCGCTGATTCCGGCTTCTAAATCGCTGATCCAGTCGGCAACCTCTGCCAGGGTTGTCCGAGGAAGAGTTCGATCTTCCTCGGACAACCCTGGCGCTGCTTGTTGCCAGAGAGAGCCCACGCTTTGAGATGGCGCGGACGCAGGTGGCGTGAGTGGCGCGGGCGCGGGCGCGGGTGCGGGCGCGGACGCGGGTGGCGTGAGTGGCGCGGACGGTGATGCGGGTGATGCGGGTGATGCGGGTGATGCGGGTGATGCGGGTGGCGCGGGTGGCGCGGACGGTGATGCGGGTGGCGCGGNNGCGGGTGGCGTGCGTGGCGCGGACGGATGGTGGGGACTTTTCGTGCCTGTAGCAGAATTGTTGGGTGCGCGCGGGAAAGGATCTTTCAGCGTTTTCGGCGGGATGTTGATTCTGGGTGCCACAGGCAACGAAGATGTTTTTTCGTTTTCTGCGTTTTCAGTTTCGACCCTGTCTTTTTGTAGTGAGGCGTTGCGATCGGCAGCAGATTGCCTGTCAGGAGTTTTCCGAGCGAGAGATTGGGACTCGGTGCGTGTCAGGAAAAAACGTTTCGCGGGATGATGGCCATACTTGAGATTGGCTGCTGATGGTGCAGAGGATGCTGTGCCCGGCTCTGGCATTGCCGGCTTTGTGTCTGTCTCGAGGAAAGGTGTGTCGGTGACAGGTTCTTCCAAGACGGATTCTGTCAGGGAAAACTGCTCGACGGAGATCTTGTCAATCGCATGCTCTTGCGGGACAGGCTTCTGAGAGGACAGCCGTTGCGCGAGGATTTCTTGGAGACCGGCTTCTTCGAGGGCGGATTCCTGCAAAGCGTATTCTTCGAATATTGCTGCCGGGTGTTGTTCTGCCGGGTGTGGCACGGTTTCTGNCTGTGTTGGGTGTAGCGGAAAATGAGTTGGGGGTGCGGAGGAATCTGGAACTGGTGCTGTGGGACAAGGGATTTCGATGGTCACCGCGAAGATTTCTCGTGTGAAGAAACCAAATATTCCGTCTTTGCGTACGCGTTCTGCGGAGATAATCTGTGCGTGTTCTCCGTATTGTCGTTGGATTTTCGCAAGGACCTCTTCGAGATCAGGTCCTTCAAACCGTCGCTGTGTCAACGATGTTCACCACCCCGAGCGTTTCGACATTGAGCTGTTCTCCAAGTTCGGCATAGGAGAGCACAGGCATGGTTGGNGCTGTGTCGTGTGTCATGCGGCGTAAGGCTGGGCGAATTTGCGGGGAGCACAACAGCACCGGACTTTCTCCTGCGTGCAGGGCCATGTCTATGTGCCGGGCGATTTCGACGACTACTTGCTCTGCGAAATGGGGGTCGACAGCGAGCACGGATCCTTCGTCAGATTGGCGGAGCGACTGCAGCAGCTGATGTTCGACAAGAGGGTCGAGCATCAGGACCGGCAGGCGCCCATCGAGTGAACAGGGCGCGGAGATTGCCGGTCCGAGGGCATGGCGGGCCGCTTCAACGAGGGCTTCTGTGTCTTTTGTGAGGCGGGCTTTTTCGGAGACCGATTCGAAGATGCGCACGAGATCACAAATGCCAACTCCTTCGCGCAGGAGGCCTTGCAGCACCGCTTGAATCTCGCCCAGAGAAAGTAAGGCGGGTGTGATTTCGTCGATGACGACAGGGTTGGTTTTGCGGACGAGTTCCACGAGCATTTGCACGTCTTGCCGTCCGAGCAAGTCTGCCGCGTGTTTTCTCACTACTTCTGCGAGGTGAGTGGTGATGACGGACGCCCGGTCGATTACGGTATTCCCCAACATTTCTGCTTGATCTTTCATGCTGACGGGTACCCAGCGGGCGTCAAGGCCAAAGACCGGGTCTTTTGCCGGTGCGCCAGGAAGCGTGTTGATGTCGTCACCGATCACGAGAACATGACCCGACGGCGCTTCTCCTTTTGCGGTCTCCACACCATTGACGCGAATCGCGTAGCTGTTTTGCTTGAGGTCGAGGTTGTCGCGAGTGCGCACAAGTGGAATGACGACGCCAAGTTCTGTTGCGATCTTGCGGCGCAGTGACCGAACCCTGTCCAAAAGATCCCCTCCCCGGCTTGGGTCAACGAGGTCGATAAGGTCGAANGACACCTGTAGTTCGAGCGGGTCGACTTTCACGCTGTCGGCGATGGCTTCGGGCGAATCGGGGTCGGGTTCCTCNTCTGCTCCCTCCAATGAGATGAGTTCTTCTTCTATCGTTTCCTGGTCAGGCTTGTTTCCTGCCGCGGCAAGGACCATGCCTCCCACGATGGCAAAAGGGAGAATGGGCAGTCCTGGCATGAGCGCAAGCAGACAAAGGGCGCCGCCTGCGATGCGCAGGGACGTGCGTTGCCGGGCAAACTGCGTGAGCATGGCTGACCCAAGATCGTGTGTGGCTGAGGTGCGGGTCACGATGATGCCCGAAGACGTCGAGAGGAGGAGCGCTGGAATCTGGGATACGAGACCGTCACCTACCGTGAGAAGTGAATAGGTGTTGATTGCCTCTCCGATGCTCATGCCCTGTTGCAGCACCCCTACGGCAAAACCCCCGAACAAGTTGATCAAGGTGATGAGCATGGAAGCAATCGTGTCGCCCTTGACGAACTTCGAGGCGCCGTCCATTGCCCCATAAAAGTCCGCGGCATTTGTGATTTCTGCTCTACGTTCTCGTGCTTCTTTTTCGGAGATGAGGCCGGTATTGAGGTCGGCGTCAATTGCCATTTGTTTTCCTGGCATGGCGTCGAGCGTGAAGCGTGCCGCGACTTCCGCCACGCGGCCCGACCCGTTCGTGATCACCATGAACTGGATCGCCACAAGGATCAAAAAGACGACGAGGCCGACAACAAGAGAACCGCCGATCACCATGTTGCCGAAGGCATTGATGACTTTGCCCGCGTATCCGCTCGTGAGCACAAGGCGGGTGGAGCCGATATTGAGGGCAAGGCGAAAGATGGTGAGAACGAGCAGAAGGGCGGGGAAGATGGAGAATTCAACGGGCCGGTGCACGCGCATCGAAACCAAAAGCACGGTAATGGCGACGGCGAGGTTGAAGACAATAAAGATGTCGAGTAGGGCAGGTGGCACCGGGACCACCATGAGAAGGACGACCCCAACAAGCCCTATTGGTATTACTAATTGCCCCCACTGGTTGGGTTTCACGGCACCGTGTGACTTTCGCGCGCCTTCTCCCTGGAATCCTGACAGTGGCAGTCCGTGCCCCGTCTTCTGCCTGCGTGTCTTTTTACAGAAGCACGCGCAACATGTTCTTCTCCTTGCATCGGTCTTTGCAGCGGCAGGTTAAAGGTGAAGGATGAACTATCAGGGCAATGGCCCGTTTTGCCGGTGTGGGTGGCTGCTGTGTGCTCCTGCGGGATTGTCGCTGGGTTGACAGTGTGGAGCAGCAAGCGTGTGCGGCATTTTCCGCGCAATACTGGTATTTCTGGAAGCGGGCTGCACAAAGCAGCGCGCTGGCAGTGGGATGACGTGCCCTCGCCCGTTTGTTGTGGGCAAGGGGGCCGGAGGGGGTGCCTTGTGCCGTTCCCCTCCGGCGAGAACGGCACAGGCCGCTCTTCTTTTGTGGAATTACGAGAAGGCTGTTCTGCCCTGGCTGATCACGATGTCGCCGTTTTGTGTTTCGGTGGTGAAGATGGCTTCATTGCCGTCGACCCACATTTTTACGGTGAGGGTGTCGCCGGGCATGACCGGCTTGGCGAAACGGGCCTCCATCAGCTTGAAGCGGGAGGGGTCAGAGTCGCAAAGGGTGTGCAGGAGCGCCCGGCCAGTGAAGCCATAGGTGCAGAGTCCGTGCAGGATAGGCCTTTCAAAACCGCCCATTTTTGCGAACTCGGGGTCGGAGTGGAGTGGGTTTCTGTCTCCCGAAAGACGGTAGATCAAGGTTTGGTCGCGGCGGGTCTCATAGGTGACAACCTCGTCAGGCTCACGCGATGGCGGCTCGTTGCGTGGGCCGGATGGGCCACGCTCTCCGCCCCATCCGCCTTCTCCACGAATGAAGAGGGAAGAGCGTGTGGTAAACATGGGCTCTTTCGACTTTGCGTCGACGGAGAGCGCTTCTGTTTCGACGACCGCGCCCTTGCCCTTGTCCCAAATGCCAGTGATCTTTGATGTGGTGGAGACGCGTCCATCCACCGGGAGTGGCTGGTGTAATTCGATTGCTTGTTCGCCGTGCACAAGCATGGCGAAGTTGAAGGTGCCGATCTTGGTGATGCCCCCCATACCACCCATGCCTGCGATGACCCCAAAGGTGGGGAGCACCTGCTGATCGACGTTCATGCTGTTTTCGGTCGTGAATTCCAGTTCAAAACCGGTCGGGTCGGTGACCCCGGCGCCAACTCCGAGCGCGTAGAGAAGGCAGTCTTTCGAGTCCCATGAGGACTCGGCAGGTCCGGATTCCGTGCCGACAGCGTCAGGATTAATAGGCATTCTTTGCTACTCCTTTGGTTTGCGGGCAGCTTCCGAGCAGCCATTTGTCGGCGCGCCGTCCTCCGGCATCGGCCAAGCTGCAGCTTTCCCCCGTCCACACACAATAGAACCAAGATAGGACGCAGCATCGACTCGAACCTTCTTCCGCTGGAGAAGAACGGTTTTTTCTTGGTCTCTTGTCCCAGGTTTTTTCCTCGTAAGGCTCTTTTCTTTGGGCTTTTTCGCCTGGGATGAAGACTTCTGTTGCAAAAGGCCCCGTCTTTCATTTTCGGGGGAGCGTTTGGGGTAGCNATGGGGGTGTTGAGGGCGTGTCTGCGGGGTGCGTGTCCGGCGCGCAGGGTAGCGCTGGATGAGATGTTGTTCTTGTTCTCGGTTTTTGGTACGAAAGAGGTCAGTCAGCGTGGCAGGGGGAAATGTCAGATGCGGTGATGCGGGAAGCAGGTGTGGGTGAGACCTGAAAAAGGGACAGTATCGAAAGATATGACGGTACTGGTGCGGTAAATATAGAATGAGAATGTGAAGGCAATNGTATTGTTTTTTTCTAGCGTGCTCAGTTTGTGCAGGGTTCGGTATTCGCTTTTCCAGCCCTGCAAAGGGGGTACGATCGTGAGAACGGAGAAACATGAGATCTCAGAGGGCCCGCTTTCTTTTTTACTGCCTGACGGTTCCTGTCATTGTAACTGCCATGACCGTTGGTGGGCATGCTGTTCGTGCTGCAGAGTCTGACGCTGCAACCTGTCGTGGCCGCGCCGCCACCATTGTTGGCACATCTGCCAATGACACGCTTCAGGGTACAAATGGCGCTGATGTCATTCTGGGTTTTGCAGGCAATGACACGATTCGTGGTTTGGGTGGTGAGGATCTCATATGTGGCGGGAGCGGGAATGACGTCATCCATGGGGGAAACGATGACGACTTGATAATCGGCGAGGGTGGCCGTGACCGGATTTTCGGCGAGAATGGCCATGATACCCTTGAGGGGAGTCGTGGAGACGACTGGCTCGATGGTGGCAATGGGGACGACGTTATTTACAGCGGGGACGGCAATGACACCCTGTACGGTGGCGATGGGGAAGACCGGATTGCAGGTGGTGACGGCAACGACCGCATTGATGGCGGGAATAGGGTTGACGAGATCAGAGGTGGCAACGGCCATGACAGGATCTGGGGCGGAACCTATAGCGACACCATCGATGGTGGTTTCGGGAATGACTGGATCGATGGGGGAAGCGGCCACGATTCCATCGTAGGTGGGTATGGCAATGACGAACTTTGGGGTGCCGGCGACAATGACATCCTTGATGGTGGAGAAGGACAGGATCGCGTTGAGGGCGGACACGGGCACGACACTCTGCGTGGTGGCACTGGCCACGATCGTCTTGAGGGCAGGAATGGCGATGACCGGCTTGAGGGCGGCGATGGGGATGACACCCTAAACGGCGGAAACGGTCACGACGTCCTGAGCGGTGGTCATGGTCAGGACATCCTTTCGGGTGGTTCTGGTGACGACCGTCTTTATGGCGGAGACGGCTATGACCGTATCAAAGGCGATGATGGTCGTGACCGGCTTTACGGCGGGGGGCACAACGACCAGCTCGATGGCGGTAATGGCGATGACCGGCTTTACGGCGGGGGGCACAACGACCGGCTTTACGGCGGTAACGGCAACGACCGGCTCGATGGCGGTAACGGCAACGACCGGCTCGATGGCGGTAACGGCAACGACGGACTCGACGGCGGTGCAGGCCGTGACACCTGCTTGAACGGCGGGGCTGCGCAAATTAATTGCGAACAGTAAGAGAGCGTTGCGGGAAAGACCCGGCGTGCTGTGGTCTTTCCCGGTCTCGTGCACTGTTTTCCGGCGGGAGACATAATGCCGTGTTCGAGGCAGACGGCGTGGGGTCGTTCCAGAGCCGAACGGGCGGAGTGTGGACGCCCGCGGCTTTGCCATGTGCCCGCA
>JGI24723J26617_10002956_pt1 | contig 12771 bp, 10 predicted proteins | sample Cruoilmetagenom6_FD_26617 | JGI IMG/M metagenome (IMG submission 26617) | reverse complement strand
TGGGGTCCGGCAATCATTTCGACCCCGAGCGCTTTGCAGCGCGCAGCCAATAATCCGCCGGTGCCACAATCTGCATAGGCAACGAAAATTTGGTCGTAATTCGCTCGCGCTTTTACAACCGCGGCTTCAATCGCGTCAGGGATTTTTTCCGGGCGCAAGTGATAATCTGCGGGCAGGCACTGTAACTCCATATGCTGCCAGTTGTTTAGTTCAAAAAGCGCCAGCACCTCCCGGGCCAGCGCTCCGCAGGCGAGGATGAGGGTTTTCATCAGAGCTGATTGTGTTTGCGCGCCATGAATTCTTTGGCGGTGTCCACGGTCACAGCTGCATCACGACAATACGCGTCTGAGCCGATCGCTTTGCCAAACTCCTCGTTCAGCGGCGCCCCACCAACCAGTACAATATAGTTGTCGCGGATCCCCTCTTCGACCATCGTGTCGATCACAATTTTCATATAGGGCATGGTTGTGGTCAACAAAGCTGACATTCCCAAAATATCGGCGTTTTCGCGCTTTAGCGCATCGATATAATCTTCCACCGGATTGTTGATGCCGAGATCAATCACCTCAAACCCTGCGCCTTCCATCATCATGGCGACAAGGTTTTTACCGATATCATGAATATCGCCCTTTACGGTGCCGATTACCATTTTGCCGAGTTGCGGCGCGCCAGTTTCGACCAATAGCGGTTTCAGGATTCCCATGCCACGCTTCATCGCGCCAGCAGCAAGCAAAACTTCTGGAACAAAAAGGATGCCGTCACGGAAATCAACCCCGACAATCCGCATGCCTTCAACAAGGGCCGCCGTAAGCACGTCATAGGGCATCCAGCCACGCTTGAGCAATATCTGCACCGCTTCGTCGATTTCGTCTGCCATACCATCATAAAGATCATCGTGCATTTGCAGCACAAGTTCATCATCTTCAAGTTCGTCAAGTATGAGGTCTTCTTCTTCGTCTGACATTGGGCTATCCCTCAGTTAGTTTTGTCAAATCTGGTCCGAAAAATCGGTTTTCACATGCTGATAACCGACAAAAACACGTCTCTCAACGACTATTTACGCCGCCGTCGGGTGCGTTTTGGCGCATTCGTTTCGCCGGTGCCGTCGGACTGGGAAGAAAACTCGCCGAGAACAGCTTGAATTTCTTCTTCCGTTGGCGCTGGCCCTCTGGGTGTGCTTTCCAACGCGGCGCGCATGGCGACAAGGTGCTCAGGCATCGTACCACAGCAACCGCCAATTATTTTGGCGCCGGAATCGCGCACCATAACCGCGTATTTACCCATCAGCTCGGGTGTGCCGTCATAGTGAATATGACCATGCACAAATTTGGGAATACCTGCATTACCTTTGGCCACAATTGGCTGCTCGGGGTTGGCCGCTGCCATCCCCTGAATAGTACGCAGCAAATCAGAGGCCCCTACCCCGCAATTTGCGCCAAATCCAATCGGCTTATTTTCGATGCCGCCGACCATTTCCACCATGCCGGAAGATGTTACGCCCATCATGGTGCGCCCAGCGGTATCAAAGCTCATCGTGCCGATCCACGGTGCGTTCAGGTTGGCAAAAGCCTCTGCCGCGGCTTTGTATTCCTCAGGCGCCGAAATGGTTTCCAACCAGAGCACATCGGCCCCGCCTTCGAGCAAGGCCGCCGCCTGTTCTTGAAACATCACAACAGCCTCAGCGTGGGAAAGTGGCCCGAGGGGTTCAAAAATCTCGCCGGTGGGGCCAACCGAGCCAGCCACCACAACCGGACGACCCGCAGCATCCGCGACTTCCCGACCCAGTTGGGCAGCGGCTTTGTTGAGTTCGCGCACGCGGTCTTGTGCATTGTGTAGCTTGAGCCGGGCAGCCGTGCCACCAAAGGAGTTGGTCAGAAATATATCTGACCCGGAATCCACCGCGCCCTGATAGAGCGCACGAATTTTGTCGGGCTGGTCCACATTCCACAATTCGGGTGCCTCGCCTGCCTCCAAACCCATGTTAAAAAGATTGGTCCCTGTGGCTCCGTCGGCCATCAACCAATCTTTTTCCGCCAAAAGTTTGCTAAGCAAATCCATTTTATCCAACCTGTTTTTGTGCGATCGAACCAAGACGTTCAATCATGGCCCGAAGGCCGTTACTGCGCTGTGCAGAAAGGTGCTGATCCAGCCCTAGCCGGCCCATCTCTTCAAGCGCGTTCACCTCTAGCGCATCTTTGAAAGGCAATCCATCATAAAGCGCGTGCAAAACCGCAATCAACCCGCGCACGATCATCGCATCACTATCGCCGGTAAAACGGATTACATCTCCAGAGAGGTCCGGCATAATCCAAACCTGCGAGGCACAGCCGTGCACCTTGGTTTCCGCAATCTTGTGCGCCTCGTCCATCGGGGCCATTTTTTTGCCCAGATCAATCACATAACGATAGCGGTCTTCCCATTCGTCAATGAACTCAAAATCCTCGACAATTTCTTCAAACTTTTCGCTGGCCATAGTGTCTGACTCCTTTGGTCAACTATCTAGGCCTTTGGCGCGCTCTCGTCCAGCCCCGTGCGACGCTTTAACCGGGCAATACCGGCTTTTATGGTCGGCAACCCTGAATCACCAAAAACCTATTCCAACTCAATGATTTTCACACCCTGCGGACTAGCAGATAGGCCGATTTTACCCGCCTTGAGGCGTAACGCGTCGCGGCCAAACACCTCACGCCGCCATCCGGTCAGAGCGTGGACATCGGGCGCATCTTCCGAAGCAATCCGGTCAAGGTCTGCGGCGGTGGCAATCAGTTTGCTGGCCACACCTTCGCGGCTTGACTTCGCTTTCAAAAGCACCCGCAAAAGGTCCCCCAACGCCTCGTTCCCTTGTGGTTTTTCGCGCTGTTTGGCGGGCTTGGGCAGGTCTTTTTCCGGCAACTCGATGCCCGTTTTTACCGCTTTCAAAATCCCCTCGGCTATCGGACCCTTACGGGCGTCACGTAGCAGCAACCTCGACCGCCCCAAGGATTGAATGTCCTGTGGTTTATTGGCCGCCAACTCCAGAAGCGCATCATCTTTGAACACGCGCGGGCGCGGGATGTTTCTATCTTGCGCATAGGCTTCCCGAAATTGCGCCAACGCATGGGCGATCGCCAAAAACCGGGGTGAACTGGTGCGGGTTTTCAGCCGCTTTCCCGCATTTTCCGGGCGGATAATATAAGTCTCGGGATCCATCAAAACGGCGAGCTCTTCCTGAACCCAGCCCTCGCGATCCTTGGCTTTAAGCTGCCCTTCCAAATGCTCGTAAACTACCCGCAGGTGGGTCACATCCCCAATTGCGTAAGTCTTTTGTTTGTCTGTCAGTGGACGGCGCGACCAATCGGTAAACCGGCTGGATTTATCAACCTGCTCCCGCGCGACTTTGCGCACCAGCGTTTCATAGCCGACCTGTTCGCCAAATCCACAAACCATCGCAGCCACCTGTGTATCGAAAAACGGCTTCGGGATTACGCCACCTTCCACCGCAAAAATCTCCAGATCTTGCCGCGCCGCGTGAAACACCTTCACAACACCTTCGTCTTTGAACAGGTCATAAAGGGGCGCCAAATCCATACCTGAAGCCAGCGGATCAATCAGGGCTGCGTTTTTGTCTCCCTCGCCCGGCATGGCAACCTGAACAAGGCAGAGCCTGGAATAATAGGTGCGTTCGCGGAGGAACTCGGTATCAACGGTTACATAAGGATGGCTGGCGCACTCTATGCAGAATTCTGCCAGTGCCTCGGTGGTTGTTATTGTTTTCATATCCCTGCTATATCGGGGTAACGCGTGTATTTCCACCACTTTTGAGGCCCCAATGCGCCATAAGCTTGAAATTGATCTTGCAACGCCTGAAGCACCGCCAAAGGCGTCGGTCGAGGCAGCGGTAAAGCTGCTCGAAAGCGGCTACCTGTTTCGCTACGGTGAAATGGGTGGAGAAGGGAACGAAGCGGCCCTCTTGGAGGAGGAGTTTGCGGCTCTTTTAGGCTCGAAGTACTGTATCGGCGTGAATTCAGGTGGCTCAGCCATTTTTCTGGCGCTCAAGGCCGCGGGTGTTGAGCGTGGCGACAAAGTTCTGCTCAATGCCTTCACGCTGGCCCCTGTGCCCGGCGCTCTGGAGCACTTAGGGGCCGAAGCTGTGCTGGTCGAGATTGACCCGCGCCTAGTTATCGATATTGATGATCTTCGCATCAAAGCCGAAGCTTCCGGCGCAAAGTTCCTGCTAATGTCCCATATGCGTGGGCATGTGGCTGACATGGACGCCGTTTCGGAGATCTGCGATGAATTCGGGATCAANATGATCGAAGACTGCGCCCACACCATGGGGGCCACATGGAACGGCAAACAAACCGGCCGNTTTGGTGTTGCCGGCGCTTTTTCGAGCCAGTCCTACAAGCAGTTCAANACCGGTGAAGGCGGNTTGATTGTAACCGATGACGAAGACCTCGCCGCACGCGCTATCCTGATGTCGGGCAGCTATATGCTTTACGCACAACACAGTGCTGCCCCGTCAGAGGCCGTTTTTGACCGCTGGAAAGGCACTTGTGCCAATCACTCAATGCGGATGAGCGCGCTNGTGGCTGCAATTCTCCGCCCCCAGCTTCAGCTTCTCAATGAGCGCAACGCCCGCTGGCGNAAGATTCATGACCGTGTAGCGTCCCGCCTGCGCACGCATCAGCTTTTAAGGCTGCCAGAGCGCCCGGAAGCCGAAGATTATACACCCACTTCAATCCAGTTTTTCATGGAAGGGCTAACAAATTCGCAAATTGAATCCATCATTGCAGATTCTACAGCCCACGGTGTTCCGGTCAAATTCTTTGGTGGTAGCACCCCGCAAGGGTTCACCTCCCGCTCTCCACATTGGCAATACCTCCCCGCGCAGGACTTGCCGCGCTCAGAAGCGATACTTTCAACACTGTGTGATATAAGGTTGCCGCTCGGCCTTACCGATGCACAAGCCGATACGCTTGCTGAAGTGGTTATCGAAAGCCTAAACGAGGCCCTGCCATGAGCCGCCTGACCCTTCGCAATATNGAAATATTTATNGCTGCCATTGAAGAAGGCTCGGTGGCCGCCGCCGCCAAACGACTGGGCACAAGCCCCTCCTCCATCTCCCAGCATCTCAGCAACCTCGAAGAGGACTTGGGCACCACAATTATAGACCGCACCAGCCGTCCGTTGGCGCTTACCCCCGCCGGAATTCTGTTCCGCCGCCGCGCTGCAAATATCCTGACAGAAGCCACCCGCGCGCGGGCGGAACTGGCTATGTTTGATTATACAACGCTCACGCGGTTTTCGCTGGCAGTGATTGACGACTTCGAGCCGGATGTAACGCCAGCCCTAATGGCTAGCCTTAGTGCCGACATGCCGGATTGCAACATGGTATTGCAGACTGGTGCCAGCCACGCCAACCTCAGCGCACTCGAATCGCGCACGGTTGATATGTGCATAGCTGCGGAGCCCGACACCCCTAAAGACTGGATGGATATCTACCCGCTGCTCAACGAGCCATTTGTGATTCTGGCTCCAAAAGGGCAGGTAAATATAAACAACCCCAGCCTTCCCCAACTCATGGCAAAGCCTTTTATCAGGTTCCCCAAAAATCAGGTCGTTGGTCGAATGATCGAAGCCCGGCTTATCGCTGAACGGCTTTCTCTTCCTCATAAGTTCGAGATCGACAGCTATCAGTCTATTATGGCTATGGTTGCAAAAGGGGCTGGTTGGGCCATCGCTCCGCTCATGGTTTTTCTGCGGGCGCAACGATTCCAATCTGAAGTTGACATGCTGCCACTATCGCTCGAGCCGCTCGCCCGACGCATATCGCTTTTTGCCCGAAAAGATTCGCTCGACCGGATGCCTGAAGACATCGCCAACCGGCTCGTCACTTTGATTGATGATATGCTGGTTCATCCGACCATAGCGCGCCATCCATGGCTATCAGACGGCTTCAAACACCTTGGTTAACGCACCATAGAAATGAGGCCAATTTCTCAGCACTTACATCCGCGCTACGAAGCAATCAGCATTCGCGCTTCAGAGACACAATCTAGTATAAACTTGATTGTTTCATCCAGCTCTTCCCGGCTCATCCCGACCGGCAAGCGAATATCGCAAGCCCGTTTAAGCATGGCGCGGGTGATCGGAAGCTCGGGCACGTTCCCGATAAATTTCCAGTTCCAGAACACGCGGGCATTGTCGCCCTGCATCCCGAAGATGCTAATCGGATTGCCGCGTGCCGTCGAAATTTCCATAACACGCATGGTTTGCGCATCATCAAATCCAATCAAATTAAACTGAAGCGAATCCGGCGCACGGCGCTCCCGACGATCTGCCGGCGGCACCGTTATCAGGGGCGAGGCGTTCAGTTTGTCAGCCACATAATCATAGTTTTTCAACCCTTTGGCCACGCGATCATCGATCAGCGGAATCTGCGGGCGAATAACCGCAGCAGACAAGTTGTTCATACGCAAATTGAACAAAGGAAACAGGTTTTGGTATTTTTCGAAAGGCACTTCCGGATAACCGTGCTTGGCCCAGTTGTGCTCGTAAGCTCCCGACATAAACACGGCTTTAGCGATAATATCAGGGTCATCTGTGAGTAAAATGCCACCCTCGCCACCGTTTACCATTTTGTAAGACTGGAAGCTAAAGCAGCCAACGGCACCAATTGTTCCGATTTTCCGGTTGTTCCACAATGTCCCCAGTGAATGGGCCGCGTCTTCGATCAAAGGCACACCCCGCTCGTCGCAAAGCGCTTTAATTGCATCCATATCGGAAGTATGACCCCGCATATGCGAAATTACGACCGCTTTAATATTCCCGTTGAGTTTGGCCTCAAAATCGTCGAGATCAATGCGAAGATTATCCCCGACCTCAACCAGAACCGGAAGCGCCCCGGCGTTGACCACAGCACTCGGAACTGCCGCAAAAGTCCAGGCCGGTATTAAAACCTGATCACCCGTTTTAACGCCGACGGCGAGCATAGACAGATAAATTGCCGAAGAGGCCGAATTAACCGCTAACGCGTATTTGCTTCCCATATAGGCCGCAAATTCTCTTTCCAACAATGTCACCTGAGAGGGATTGTCTGCCTTGGCGGTGTAACGAAACAGATCACCCGTTTCCATCAGGCTGTCAATGACTTCTCGGGCGGCTTCAGGGATTGGCTCTGCATCATATACACTGCGTTTGCTCGACATGGTGTTCTCTTTTTTTAAATTCATCATTCATGTTTTCTATACACATGAAATTCAAATCAGCAAAGTGAAATAATTTGGACCAGCCATTTTATGCCCAAGCGCCCAAATCAGAACACCACGCAACTTCGGGCCAAGGCTTAATCATCTGGCAATACTGCCGATTTCCCCTTACCTTGGATTCTCAAACGGGAAGGCGAGCTATGTCAAATCAGATCAATAACATTATCGAAAAAATAGGGGAACTCCAGGACGAGTTGGAACAGGCCTTTGAAGCGCGCAAAAAGGAGTTTGGTTTCAAAATCGAGAAGCACAGAATCAAATTCGAAAAGAACGAGATTAAAGCGCAAAAGCGTTTCAAAACTCTACTTTTCACATATGTATTTAACGCTCGTTTTTTGGTGGCTTTAACCGCTCCGGTCATTTACTCGCTCATTATTCCCTTTTTGTTGCTCGATCTGTTTGTATCCCTATACCAATTGATTTGCTTTCCGGTTTACGGAATAGAAAAGGTTAAGCGAGGTGGGTACATTGTTTTTGACCGGCACAAGCTCGGATACTTGAACCTTCTTGAAAAACTAAACTGCGCATATTGTTCATATGGAAACGGCGTGCTCGCTTACTCGGTCGAAGTTGCCGCCCGCACCGAAAGCTACTGGTGCCCAATTAAGCACGGGCGGAAGCTATCGGCATACCATAACCGCTACGGAGATTTTTCAGAGTTCGGAGATGCCGAAAACTATATAGCTGACTTAAAGAGAAATATAGAAAACGTGCAGAAAAAAGTTGATGGATCATGATCTCTTGAGCACCCGTCTAGGTAATTCTATGGCCACTCTAGCAGCTACAATGGCCTTCTTTTCAAGCCGATGTTGGGGTCAGGTCTAACGTCAGTTCAGACTGCCAATCAATCTTGAAACGCGGTTTGCATTTCATTGAGTGCTTCCCGGATATACTCATCAGGCGAACCGGAACTATCCTTTACCCAGTTTTCCATAGCAACCCGAAGGGTTGTGGTGATTAGCGCGGCCATCAGGCCTGCGTTTCCACTGCGTGCGTTCAACTGAAGCCGACGTGCAATCAGACCTCCAAGCATCTGCTCAAAATCATGGAAGACATTCACTTTTATCATCGAGAGTTTTGGGCTTGAAAGCGAGATTTCAAGCAGCTTCTTCAGCATCTGACGGTTTTCCGCGTAGAACTCCATCATTGGCACAATCAGATCCGCCAAATCGTCCTGCAATTGCCCACTTCCGGCGGCAAAAGTTTGCACGTCTTCCTTCGAAAATTCCAGCGTTGGCGGCAGGAGGGCTGCCTCTTTGTAGGAAAAATAATTGAAGAAAGTTCGAGGGCTTATCCCGACTTTCTCGCTGATCATTTCAGCGGTTACATTATCCAAGCCATTTTCGAAAACCATGTCTACAGCAACACGGCGAATGCTGTTGGCGGTTTCGATCTTCTGGCGCTCTCTTAGTGTTACCACAAATCCTCACAAACTTTTTGGTTGCACAAGCTGCAAGAGTTGCATAAAGAGCAACTTTGAGCTTTGTCAACCATTTTTGTGTAAATCAACTATTGCTTGTTTTGCAAAAAACGGTGAAAGAGCGACCGAAACCCAGAGTTAGATTTGGGAACGTGATGTGAGGTTTAATAATGCGGGCTTTAAAATCTTATGGGGTTGCTGCCTTTCTGGTGATTGTAGTAGCCGCCTGGCTGAGCACGGGCGTAATTGTCATTGGCGGCAACGGTCCGAGGAACAGTGAGTTCACGGTGGTTTCGGTGCTTGAGGAAGATGGTGGCGTCCTTACGGATACCATTGCTGAATACGAGGTTGGTGTAGAAGTCCACCACGAAGAGGGTGTCGAAGACCCGGCTTTATCCGTTGCCGAGCGAAATGCGCTTATTGCGCAAGCGGAGGGCGTCAGCAGGGTTGTCAGGGTCGAAACATTTTCCCTGCAACCAATGAAACTTGAGGTGGCCCTACGTGGATTTACAGAGGCAAAATCGTCCCTGTCCGTGGTTTCCCAGACCAGCGATATTGTTACATCCGTACTCGTTACTGAAGGACAGGTTGTAGAGGAAGGCGATTTAATCTGCACTCTGGACAGAGGGACAAGACAGGCCAATGTTGACCAGGCGCAGGCGGCTATCAATCAGGCTCAGGCCGCCTTGCAAGAAGCGCAAACCTCTTTCAATACCAACCAGTCTCTGCGCGAAAAAGGGGTCGTATCAGAAAATTCAGCCGAAGGGTTTATTGCCAGTCTACGGGCTGCCGAGGCCAATTTGGAAGCGGCTCAGGTTGGCCATAGAAACCGGGAAATGGAACTGGAGAGAACTTCCATCCGTGCTGCGGTTGCCGGTGTTATCCAAGGGCCGATTGTTGAAGTTGGGTCGCTCTTAGGGGTCGGCAACGGCTGTGCGACTATCATCCAGCTCGACCCGATGATTTTTGTTGGCGCGGTGCCTCAGGCGAAGATTATATTTGTCAAACTCGGTCTGGACGCTGAAATCACTACCATCACCGGACAAACGGCGCAGGGTCTTGTNAGCTTTGTTGCCGTTAGCTCAAACCCGGCGACCCGGACCTTTGAATTGAAGATTGAATTTTCCAATTCTGACCATGCAATCCTTGACGGGCTTACAGCCGAGGCCGTGGTTCAGATGGGGAACATTCCGGCCCATCTGCTGCCGCAATCATCGCTGACCCTCGATAGTGAAGGGGTTTTGGGAGTTAAAGCTGTGGAAGACGGTATTGTGGTTTTCTATCCGCTCGAAATTCTGGGAGATTCCCGCGAAGGCGTTTGGGTGGCAGGGCTACCGGTTCGTTCTGATATTATCATCGTCGGGCAGGAATACGTCAGCAAGGGGCAGCAAGTTGATGCCCAGTTTGCCGATTAGGATACGCTGACATGGTCAATTTTATAGAACAAATCCTGCGTATGCCCCGGGTGGTAATGACGGTCATGGTCCTGCTGCTTGTTGCGGGGATGGCTTCTTATATCAGCCTACCCAAGGAGAGCTTTCCAACCGTCGACATCCCGTTTTTCAATGTCACCGTTTCACAAAGAGGCATTTCCCCAAGGGACGCCGAGCGTTTGCTCGCCAAACCTATCGAGGATCGGCTGCTTGGAATAGACGGGCTTGAAAAACTAACCGTCAGGGCAACGACAGGACGCGCGTCAATATTCCTGGAATTTGGTGTGGATGCCATAAAAGATGATGCGCTCGCCGATATACGGGGGGAACTTGAAGGGGTTTCCAGCGAACTACCCGCCGATGCAGACGAGCCCGAAATCAACGAGATTGCAATCACTGACCGACCGGTATTGTCGGTTGCGGTATATGGGGATGTGCCCGAACGCACACTTACCAGCCATGTTAACGCATTGCGCGACGAGCTGGAATCCATTGCCGATGTTCAGGAAGTTTTGATCTCTGGCAAGCGTGATGAAGTACTGGAGGTGCAAATGGATTTGCTGCACCTCGAAGCCTACAATATCACCGCCATGCAATTATTTGATGCTTTGGCGCGTAACAATATTATGGTGGCCGGTGGCACTCTGGACATCGGTCATGGTTCATTCAATGTCGATGTACCCGGCCTGATTTCCACTGCCGAGGAGCTGTACAGCCTGCCACTCAAAACGGTCGGGAATACGGTTGTCACTTTTGGGGATGTGGCCACCATCACGCGTACCTTCAAAGATGCAACTGAATTTGCTTATGTGAATGGCTCGCCCGCAATCACCCTCGGGATCAAAAAGAACCTTGGCACAAACATCATCGAGGTCTCGGATGAAGTTCGCCGGGTGGCGGAAGAATTTACCGAGGACTGGCATGACGGCATTGAGATCAGCTTTCTGGTTGATCAATCCGTTGGCACAAAAAACCTGTTCCGCTCGCTTGAAGCGGCTGTGTTGACCGCGGTTGCCCTTGTTCTGATCATGACCATCGCAACCCTTGGCGTGCGGCCTGCAATCCTCATTGGCATGTCCATTCCAATTTCATTCATGATGGCCTTTTTGTTTATGCAAATGACCGGAATGACCATCAACATGATGACAATGTTTGGCATGGTCATCGCCGTAGGTGTGCTGGTGGACGACCCAATTGTGGTTGTTGAATATGCCGAACGAAAGCTGTCTGAAGGCATCTCAAAGAAGAAAGCTTTCATCCTCGCCGCGCGGAAAATGTTTGTACCGGTTGTGTCTGCGACCGCAACCACGCTCGGCGCCTTTGTGCCGCTGCTTTTCTGGCCCGGAATTATTGGCAAATTCATGAGCTATCTACCGATTGTGGTAATCGTAGTCATGGTCGCATCGCTGATTTCTGCCCTGATTTTCATGCCTGTCATCGGCGCATTTATCGCAAAACACGAGCTGAACGAAAAAGAACAGGAAGCAGCTGACATCGTCATGAATCCAGAGAGGTTCGACATTCACAAAATTCGAGGAATGATCGGCATTTATGTGCGCATGATGTCAAAATTGCTACATCATCCATTTAAAACTCTGGTCGTTGGTTTTGCCATTATTGGATCTGTTTTCGTCTATTTTGCGCAAAACCCGACAGGTGTGGAGGCCTTTCCTGCTGGCGAGCCTGAATACGGCGTCGTATCTGTTGTAACGCGCGGCAACTACTCGCCGGTGGAAATTCGTGATCTGCTTCTGGAAGTGCAAGAAGAAGTTTTAAAGGTTCCCGGCATTCAGGACGTTATCCTTTCCTTCGGCGGGGCCCAAGGCTCTCCGTCGGACACGATTGGCAATCTGCAACTGCAACTCCAACCTTGGGAAAAGCGCGTCAGAGCCGATGTTATTTTTACCGAACTGCGAGAGCGAGTAAGCCGGATTTCGGGTGTGGAAATCCAGATCGCACCGGAAGAGATGGGGCCGCCTGCGGGTAAAGCGATTAACATGCGCGTCACTGGGTCAAACTATGAAGAACTGCTGCCGGTTGCCAAGCGCATCCGGGAATACATCGAGTTTGAGCTGGATGGAACGGTTGATGCCGAAGACGCTCGCCCCTCACCAGGGATTGACTGGGTTTTGGAAATCGACCGTGTGGAAGCCGCCAAATTCGGGTTGGGCATCCGTGAACTTGGCCCGTATGTACAGCTTGTTACTGACGGCGTTAAACTGGGCACATATCTGCCAAGTGAATCTCCGGATGAGCTTGATATTCTTGTGCGGCTGCCTGCGGATGAGCGCAGTTTTGACTCGTTGGATTCACTTCGCATTACCACCGCTCAGGGGTTGATCCCCGTTTCGAACTTTGTCACCCGCAAGGCAATTCCCAAGGTCGGCAATATAACCCGGCAAGACGGGTTTTTCTCCATTTTCATCGGTGCCAACGTGTTACCCGGGGTCAGAGCGGATGAGGTAGTCAGCCAATTGCAGGAATGGGCGGCGGCGCAGGAATGGCCTGAAGGTGTATCACTGGTCTATGGTGGCGCAACAGAGCAAATGGAAGAAACCAACGCCTTCATGGCTAAGGCGCTTAGCGCAGCGATGTTCCTTATCTTCCTGATATTGCTCTTGGAATATAATAGCTTTTATCAGGTATTTGTGACGCTTTCGACCGTAGT
>JGI24723J26617_10002952_pt1 | contig 12786 bp, 11 predicted proteins | sample Cruoilmetagenom6_FD_26617 | JGI IMG/M metagenome (IMG submission 26617) | reverse complement strand
TTCCACGGGGGGAATAAAGTAGCAATGTTAGAGTTTTCCAAATTTGTTGTAGTTCGGGGAGTGTTGGCAATCTTCACACTTGTACTGGTCTCATTCATTGTTTTTTCCTTGATGGAAATGGTTCCCGGCGATTGTGCCGAACGTTACCTATCCTTCAAAAATTCCCAAGGCTCTATGATCTCTCTTGCTGATATTCAAGCAGAGCGTATCCGGCTTGGCCTTGATAAACCGTATATACAGCGTTGGGGTGTTTGGATTATCAACGCATTCCAAGGCGAATATGGTGACAGCTGTATTTTACGCCTGAATATCAGCCAGCTATTGGGTGAAAAGTTCTGGTTGAGCTTGGGTTTGTGCCTATCATCTTTGATCCTAGCCTATGTTATAGCGATCCCAGTCGGTATATTGGCTGCAACTTCTAAAAATGCATTTTTGAACAACGGCCTGCGTTTGGTCAGCTACCTAGGTCTAGCTCTGCCGAANTTCCTGCTGGCACTGATGATCATGTTGTTCTCGACAGTGATGTTCGGGGATAGTCTAACAGGACTGTTTTCGAAAGAGTTCCGGGATGCGGAATGGTCTTATGAACGGGTCAAGGATTTCCTTGGGCACGTTTGGCTGCCCATCTTTATTCTGGGTTGGTCCGCGACTGCGTTTGCGATCCAAACAGTACGTGCCTTGATGTCTGATGAAATCGGTAAGTTGTATGTAACAGCCGCCGCTGCACGCGGTGTATCGGGGCGACGTTTGTTATTGCGCTACCCTGCCCGCCACGCACTAAGCCCGATCATCAACTCACTGGGGTTCGATTTGAATCGTATCTTTAACGAACTGCCTATCGTGGCGCTGATCCTGACACTGACCGAGGCCGGTTCCCTGTTGATCGAAGCGTTAGCGCGATCAAACGACCAACAGTTAGCGGGGGCGATCATTTTCTTGCTGACCGCAAGTATTGTCGGAATTAACTTTATCACCGACATCATCCTTGCCCTGACCGACCCGCGCGTTCGCCGCAGCATTGTAGGATAGATGATATGACTGATACAACAAACATAGATGTTACCGACGACCAGAAAATGAAAGAGGCGTATTTCACCGCTTCGCAAGGCCAACTTATTTGGCAACGGTTCAAGAAAAACAAATCCGCCCTCGCCGGGGCATGGGTTCTGATCTTTCTGATCCTTTCAGGCATCTTCGCACCATTCCTGACCCCTTATGATGCAACCATAGCAGGGCGGGATAAGGGATATCTGAACGGTGCGCCGCAAATACCGTCGTTTTGCGATGAGAACGGTTGCTCATTGCGCCCGTTTATTTACACCACGGAACGTACCCGTTCGATCAAAACAAACTTTCGTTGGGTGACAGAAACCGACACCAGCCTTGAGGGGCGCAGATATGTTGAGTTTTTCACCAAAGGCATACCATACACCTTTCTAGGTGTTCCGTTTGAAACCCATTTATTTGGNGTCGACAAAGGTATGATCCATATTTTCGGCACTGACTCGACCGGTAAGGATATTTATTCCCGCACCCTGACAGCGATCAACACGTCAATGGCAGTGGGAACGATCGGGGTGTTTATTGCCTTTGTCTTGGCGTTGGCGATAGGCGGGATTGCTGGGTATTATGGCGGCTGGATCGACTCCGGTTTGCAAATGATGACCGATACAGTACGAACCATTCCCAGTATCCCACTATTCATGGCGCTTGCCGCCTTTATTCCAGATACATGGAGTGCCGAGATGCGGTTCTTTTTCATCTCGATGGTTCTGGGATTGATCGGTTGGCCAACCCTTGCCCGACGAATACGAACGCACTTATTAACGGAACGCAATCAGGAATATGTGCTGGCAGCCCAACTGTGTGGTGCATCGCCTTCACATATCATTCGGCGCCATTTGTTACCAAGCTTTACCAGCTATATCATCGTCGATCTGGTGATTTCTTTCCCCTATATGATCTTATCGGAAACCGCACTTAGCTTTATCGGGTTGGGTTTGAAAGACCCAGTAAACTCGCTGGGGGTGATGTTGCAAAACGTGACCAGTGCCGACGTTCTATTGAATTACCAGTGGTATTTTATCCCCGTGATCTTCTTTATTGTACTTGTGTTGGCCTTTGTGTTCGTCGGTGACGGATTGCGCGATGCTGCCGACCCTTATTCGGATAGCAGCAAATGACGCGACTTCTTGATGTAGAAAACCTNACCCTTCAGTTCGANACGGACGAAGGTCGGATCACCGCAGTTGATAATGTATCTTTCAACTTGGAAGCGGGCGAAGTTATGGGCCTTGTTGGCGAAAGTGGATCGGGTAAATCCGTGACCGCCAAGTCAGTAATGAAATTGAACCCGTCAAATGCGATTTATGGTGATCAAACCAAAATCACCCTGCATTTGGACAGTGGGCCCGTGGATATTATGTCGTTGAAAACATCAAACGATTTACAGGTTGTACGTGGCGGTGCGATTTCGATGATCTTTCAAGAACCGATGGCCAGTTTTGCACCTGCGATTTCAATTGGCAACCAGATGGTAGAGCAACTGCAAATCCATTCGGACATGAATGTAAAACAAGCCACTGAACTGTCTATTGAAATGCTTGACCGCGTTGGGATTTCAGATGCCGGCACACGTTTTAAGCAATACGCGTTTGAGCTTTCGGGCGGTATGCGCCAACGCGCGATGATTGCGATGGCCCTGTCAACCAAACCTAAATTGCTGATCGCGGACGAGCCGACAACAGCGTTGGACGTGACCATTCAGGCACAGGTGATTGATCTGATGAAAGATCTGGTCAAGGATTTTGGTATGGGGATTATATTCATCACCCACGACTTGGGTGTAATCGCACAAACCGCTGACAAAGTTGCCGTGATGTATCTGGGCCGTCTGGTGGAACAAGGGGCGGTGCGTGATGTTATTCGCAACCCTGCGCATCCTTATACCAAAGGGCTGATTGCCGCCCTGCCGCAACTTGATGATCTGGATGTACCTTTAAAAGCCATTCCGGGTGATATTCCATCACCGTTGGAACGCCCGCCAGGATGCGTATTCAACACACGGTGTTCAGCTATTGTGGGTGATGTTTGTGCCTCTGCAGTACCGGATTTCCTTAAAATAACTGATGAACATCAGGTGGCGTGCCATCTTTATGGTGAAGGAGCTTCAAAATGAGTGAAGACGTTCTGATCGAAGCCCGTGATCTTTCGGTTCACTACCCTTTGCGTGGTGGCAGTATGTTTGGCCCCAAGCCAGTGGTCAAAGCCGTTGAAAGCGTCAATCTTGATATTGGCAAAGGTAACTTTTTCGGCCTTGTAGGCGAAAGTGGCTCTGGCAAAACCACATTGGGTAAAGCGCTTTTAAAAGCGGCCCCTATTACACGTGGCACAGTCGCCTACGATGACAGTGAACAGCAGTTTGATCTGACCAAACTGACCCCGATGGAGCTGAAAGATTATCGCAAACGCGCGCAATTGATTTTCCAAGACCCATATGCCGCTTTAAGCCCGCGCATGACCGTGCGTGATATTATCGCTGAGCCGCTAGAAGTGATGGGGTTAACATCATCACGCGAAGAAACCGATGAACGTGTCCGCGAAATTGCCGCGAAATGTCGTTTGAACCTTGAGCACCTGCGGCGTTTCCCACATGCGTTTTCAGGTGGCCAACGCCAGCGAATTTCCATTGCACGCGCGCTGGTTTCACAACCGCAATTCGTTGTGGCCGACGAAAGTGTGGCGGCACTGGATGTGTCCATTCAGGCCGATGTTTTGAACCTGTTGAAGGAAATTCAGCAAGAAATGGGACTGACGTTCCTGTTTATCAGCCATGACTTAAGTGTGGTAGCGCATATCTGCGATCATGTCGCAGTGATGTATCTGGGGCGTCTGGTGGAAACCGCACCTACACGCGAGTTGTTTTCCAACCCGCGGCACCCATACACCAAAGCGTTGTTGTCAGCGATCCCATCACTTGACCCAGATGATCGCGGTAAAGCCCAGAAACTGGAAGGCGAAATTCCGTCACCCACAAACCAACCATCTGGTTGTAAATTTCATACCCGTTGTCCTTTTGTGGCAGATCAATGTCGCAAAGAGGAGCCGATATTGCAGCATTCCAAAGATGGGCATGAAGTAGCGTGCCATCGCTGGGAGGAGCTGATGACACTCTAAACATTAGAGGTATGCACATGAAAAGTTTGAAAGAATCCGCTGTTGTCAGATTTCTAAGATATGTCATGGACTGGACTGCCCATCGCGACACAATTAAAACCCTTGATACTTTAATTGACACAGAACTGAATGATATTGGTCAGACCCGCGGTGGTATCTCTGATCTTATCTATCGCGGTCAGACAGGCCGAAACTGATTGGGGTCAGTCAATCGTTACCACAATCTTACCGATGTGTTTCTTGCTCTCGAAAGATTTCTGGGCATCTGCGATCTGTTCCAGCGGGTAGGTTTCCCAAACGAGAGGCTGAACATCACCACTTTCGATGCGTTTTACCATGTTACCAAACACCTGTGGCTCCAGAACCGTGCAACCAAAAAAACTTAAATCCTTCAGATAAAGCGTGCGAATATCCAGCATGACCATCGGGCCTGCAATGGCGCCTGCAACTGCATAGCGACCTCTGGGTCGTAGAACTTCGAGAAGTTCCACCCACCGATCGCCTGCAACAAGGTCAATGACCACATCCACACTGTTTTGGCCAAGCGGCGACAGATAACCATCGTTACGATCAATAATTTCATCTGCACCAATATCAGAAAGGGCTTGCGCCTTTGTTGCCCCGGTCACCGCAATAACATGGGCACCACGGGCCTTGGCCAGTTGGATTGTGGCCGACCCTACCCCGCCTGAAGCCCCCGTAACCAAAACGCGGTCAGCACTTGAAACATTGGCACGGGTCAGCATATTTTCTGCTGTGGAATACGAACAGGGAAATGATGCAAGAGACGTGCTTTCAAGTGGGCTTTCAACTTTGTAAGCATGTCGGGAAGCGACAGTTGTATATTGTGCAAAACCGCCGTCGCATTCCGATCCAAAATACCATGGTGTGTCTAAGATTTTTTCTCCAGATTCTCGTATGCAGGGTTCGATCAAAACCCGCTCGCCGATGCGTGCCCTATCAATGCCAGTTCCTATCGCTACAATATGCCCGCAGACATCCGCACCCTGAATACGTGGAAAATGAATTGCCTCACCTGCCCAACTGGCGTCGCCCCCATCTTGGTCGCTTTTTGAATACCATGCGGTTCGCGTGTTAATATCGGTGTTGTTCACACCCGCAGCTGCAACGCGAATAAGAACCTCATTAGCATTGGGTACAGGAACAACCAGATCGTTTCTATACGAAAGCATCTCTGGCCCACCATGACCTGTAAGNACAACGCCGCTCATTAATTTCGGGATTGTCATATGCATTCTCCATTTATCAGTAAAATAGTTCAACTATTGTGCACGCTTTCAAGACGTAAAACCAACTGCGCCATCAGGCGTAATCTTGATATCTGTTAAAGTTCGGTCCGCGTATTTCATCCGATGGCTAAGCAGCTTTTGCGTCAGGCGCAGCAACGTGGGCGCATGCGCAGGATCACCTGCCAGATCGTTCAGTTCATCAGGATCAGCCGTCAGATCAAATAACATCGGTGGCAGTCCACCGTTGAAATGTATCAGCTTAAATTGGTCTTCACGCAGAATTGCCAGATTTGCCTCATGGGTTGATACTCCGGCGGCCTGCTGCCAAATAGTCATTTCGTTCGGCTCGCTGTAATCCAGTTCCATATGAACGCAATCGCGCCAGTTTTCTGGCGCCTTACCTTCTAGGAAAGGTCGCAAAGAAATGCCGTCCATGCCCGCTGGTGCATCCTGCCCAATCCAATCCAGAATTGTCGGGGTGACATCAATAGACTCGGTAAAAGCCTGAACCGTTGTGCCGTGTTGTGCGGCATTTTTCGGATCACGAATAATCAACGGAATATGGTAAGCCGCCTCATAAGGGTTTTGTTTACCCCACAAATGATGCTCGCCCAGTATTTCACCGTGATCAGCGACCAAGACGACTAAAGTATCATCATATTGATCGGTTTCCTTAAGAAAATTGATAATCCGCCCGAAATGGGCATCCACCTCGGTTGCCAGTCCCAGATAAATCGCACGCAACAATTGTACGTCATGGTTGTTTTCATTGTCCAACGGATCAAGCCCGCGCACAACCGTATTGATTGTCGGCTGTTGCACAGCACCTGCCATATAGGGGTGCGATGCCGCTTGATCTGCCTGTGTGGGCAAGCGTGCGGGCTTTGGCAATGTGCTTGGGTCATACATCTTGTTGTAAGGTTCAGGTGCTACCAACGGGGGGTGCGGGCGAATGTATGCCGCAAGCGCAAACCAGTTTTGATCAGTGCGCACAGACATATCATGAAGCAGCGAGTTGGTCAGAAATGCGGTATCGCTATCTTCGGCCTTATAGAACGGTGGGTCATCCGGGCGCGGTGCCCTGTTCGAATCCGGGGAAATGGCATCATAAAAACGCGTATAATCAGGCAGGTCATAACCTCTGGATTTCAGATATGCCCGCCAAGGATAGCTTTGCTGAAATCGCATTTCCAGTACTTCCCTGAACCCCGGTAAAACATTTTCCTCGGTTGTCAGGTCAGGATCGTTTGGATGGTGTGCGCGCGGATCAAAACTGGTATCTGTATAGCCATATAACATGGGGTCATAACCCGATTTTCGCGCTTCCTGAGCAATATTTGTTATGTCATTCGATAAAGGTGTGCCATTGCGAATGGAACGATGATTCATCGCATATTTACCTGTCAGAATACTGGCGCGTGATGGCCCGCATGGGTTCGTGACAGAGTAATGTTTGGCGAATGTGACCGCTTCTTTTCGAAACGCCTGAATATTGGGTAAATCAATATGATCCGCCAACGCGCCCTCGATACAATCGGCGCGGAACTGATCCATTATAACAAAAAGAACTTTACTGCGTTGCGACATTTNCGGTGATCCTTGAAAAATAATTCATAGGCTATGATGATAAAGCCATATGATCACAAAATGCATATCGGCTTATGGCGTCAATCGTTTTTTTCAGTTGATAATAATTCGTGAATTGCGGCCGTGTTAACTAATTCCTGATGTTCTCAACCGCTTCTCTATTTCATTTTGACGGCACTGTTGTGCCAGTCCAATCCAGTACAACTTTGCCGCTTGACCCTGATTTCATTGCAGCAAAGCCCGCCTTGAAGTCGTCCACCTTGAAATGATGGGTGATCACCGCGCTGACGTCCAATCCATTTTGCAGCATCGCCAACATTTTATACCATGTTTCAAAAATCTCACGGCCATAAACCCCTTTGATGGTAATGGATTTCAACACAATACTTGACCAATCCACCGCTGATTTTCCGGGCGGTATACCCAACATTGCAATGCGCCCGCCCATCACCATGGCCCCGACCATCTGATCCAGTGCCACTTGCGAGCCGCTCATTTCCAATCCGACATCAAAACCTTCGACGATACCCAAATCCGCGAAAACCTGCTTTAGATCGGTTGTGCTCACATTAACTGTAGTCACATCCGCCACCTTATCTGCCAGGTCAAGCCGGTCTTGATTAATATCCGTTATCACGACATGGCGCGCCCCGATATGTTTGGCAACCGCTGCGGCCATAATCCCGATTGGGCCAGCCCCAGTTACCAAGACATCCTCACCTATCAAATCGAACGACAGGGCAGTATGAACCGCATTTCCTAACGGATCCAGAATGGCGCCAATGTCATCGCTGATGTCATCAGGCAACGGCACCACATTAAATGCAGGCAGGCGCAGATATTGGGCAAATGCCCCAGGTTCATTGACCCCGATACCGCGTGTTTCAGGATCAAGATGGAATTTTCCGGCACGGCTGGCACGGCTTTTCTTGCCGATAAGATGCCCCTCACCCGAAACCCGTTGCCCGATGGACAAATCGGTTACATCCTTTCCCAGTTCAACAATAACACCGGCAAATTCATGGCCGGTGATCAATGGCACGGGAACGGTTTTTTGTGACCATTCATCCCAGTTCCAGATATGAATGTCAGTGCCGCAAATACCGGTTTTATTGATCTTGATCAGCACATCATCCGCACCGATTTCAGGCACCGGTTCATGTTGCATCCACAATCCTTCTGACGCCTTCGCTTTGACCAGTGCTTTCATGCCGTTTGGTTTATCAATCATTTTATTACCCCGATGGATTTACCGACCTTGCCAAATGCTGCCAGAGCAAACTCTAAATCGTCACGGGTCAGGGTCGCATTCATCTGGGTGCGGATGCGGGCCAAACCTTTGGGCACAACAGGGAAGAAAAATCCTGCCACAAATACACCTTCTTCGAACAATTGTGCCGCCATTTCTTGTGCCAATTTTGCCTCGCCCAGCATCACGGGTACGATGGGATGTTCGCCCGGAACCAAATCGAACCCCAACGCATCAAGCCCTGCGCGCCAAAACGCCGTATTTTCAAATAATTTCAATCGTAAATCATCATTTTCTTCAATCAATTCAATTGCTTTCAACCCAGCCGCAACAATGGCAGGGGGTAAGGAATTTGAGAAAAGATAAGGGCGCGCGCGTTGCCGCAATAGATCAATTACCGGCTGTGGGCCCGCGATGTAGCCACCAATTGCCCCACCCAGCGCCTTACCAAGGGTTCCGGTCACAATATCCACACCGTCTACCACATCGAAATGCGCAGGCGTCCCGCGCCCTTGCGGACCCATGAAACCGGTTGCGTGGCAATCGTCAACCATCACGATAGCATCATATTGTTCTGCAAGGGCAGTGATTTCAGGCAATTTTGCCAGATGGCCATCCATCGAAAACACACCGTCGGTGGCAATCATGATGAAGCGGGCACCTGCCTGTTTTGCCTCAATCAACCGCGCTTCCAATTCTGTCATATCGGAATTCGCATAACGATAACGTTTCGCTTTACACAAGCGTATACCATCAATAATAGAAGCGTGATTCAACGCATCCGATATAATTGCATCCTCGGCGGTTAACAGCGGTTCAAACAGGCCGCCGTTGGCATCAAAACAGGCCGCGAACAAGATTGCATCATCTTTGCCCAAAAAACCAGCCAATCTACGTTCCAGAACACGATGCTGATCTTGTGTGCCGCAAATGAAGCGCACAGAGGCCATACCGAAACCCTGCGTTTCAAGTGCATCTTTGGCAGCAGCGATCAGATGCGGGTTATCCGCAAGACCAAGGTAATTATTCGCACACAGATTGATCACACGGTCATGCTTCTTACCGCCAAGTTCCACATCTATACGTCCAGCCTGCGGCGAGGTAATCTGGCGTTCGCGCTTATAAAGCCCTGCAGTTTCAATATCGTTCAATGTCTTAGATATATGATCAAGGAAAGTATTCCGCATAGTCAGACTCCTTTTTTCAAGGATTAGTATTCCATCTTTACGGATATTGTCAATATATAAGAAATGTTATCCTACATAACGGACTAGCGCTGCCGAACCTTCCTTCTACTCAACATGTCAATCACTACTAGGTATATAGGCTTCCGGTCTTTGTGGCTAAAAAATCTACCAATTTCACGTCTTCCTGTTTCAGGAAACCACTGTTTGGCAACGTGCCATCACGAACCATTTCAATGATTGCCACAACGGATCCTGCAGTAGTCCATGCGATAGCTGTTTGTTTTCCACCTGCAACTTCAATCGGGCGGTAACCCCGCACGAACTCTTTACGCAGCATACGGTCATTAATTATACCTTCCGATGCAACATGCACATAAACGATATCGTCCTCTACCGGTGGCTTGGCATTGACCAGAATTTTCCCGGCTTCAGCACGATTTTCACGCATTAACAGTTCGTGAAAGAAAAAATTCATCAGCTTCATATGCCCAGGATAACGCATGGTTTTATAGTCAATATTATCAACCTTACCCAAATAGGTCTCGCACATAGTGCCAAGCCCACCCGACGTTGTGAACGCCTCTAGTTGCATCCCGTCGATATAAAGCGTTTCATGCCATTCCATTGCGGAAACCCACTTGCGCACCCCTTCTTCGATCACTTCGCAATCGTTCAGGTATTCATTCACCACACCTTCGGGCGACCAATTGAAAGCATAGCCCAACAGGCCGGTTGGATGTTGCGGCAACGCCCCCACGCGCATTCTAATAGAGCGGCATTTATCAAACATCGCGATATGCGATGCACCGACGATCCCAATAAAACCGGGTGCTAGGCCACATTGCGGGGCCATCAAACCTTTTGAACTTTTACTCATCTCGATGATCGCATTGGTGGTGGGTACATCTTCGGTCAGATCAAAATAGTGAATACCGGCAGTATGGGCTGCTGCCGCAACACTTATGTTAAGATGGTACGGCAGGCACGACAGAATAGCGTCAACCTTGCCAAAAGCAGTTGCCAGGGCTTCAGGTGATGTCAGATCTACATTTCCAACCGTGAACGGCAGATTTTCCCGCGGTGCATTGATGTCATAGCCGGTGACATTGAAGCCAGTATCGTGCAGCAGTTTAGCTGCCAAAGTACCGACTTTGCCAAGGCCCAGCACGGCAATGTTTTTTAAAGTCATAATTTGCTTCACTTCTTAGATATCAAACTTGATGCCCTGCGCCAGCGGCAGATCACGTGAATAATTGATGGTGTTGGTTTGGCGGCGCATATAGCCGCGCCATGCATCTGAACCAGACTCTCGTCCACCACCAGTGTCTTTTTCGCCACCGAATGCGCCGCCGATTTCGGCGCCAGAAGGCCCGATATTGACGTTTGCTATGCCACAATCAGAACCGACGGCCGACAAGAAATATTCGGTTTCACGCACATCAGTTGAGAAGATACAGGATGAAAGGCCCTGCGGCACCCCATTTTGGATTGCAATCGCCTGATCAAGGTCACTGTATTTCAAGACATAAAGGATCGGGGCAAACGTTTCATGTTTCACAATATCGGTTTGCGCCGGCATTTCAGCAATTGCCGGTGTGACGTAAGCTGCGTTCGGAAATGCGTCTTTGTGAACATGCGCACCGCCATGAACCGTGCCGCCATCCGATACTGCCTGTTGCAAAGCACTGTCCATTCCACTCTGCGCTTGTGCGTCAATCAACGGGCCAACCAGAATGCCGTCTTTCAGAGGGTCGCCAATCGGCAAACCGTCATAGGCCGCTTTCAGGCGTGGCAGCAGTTGGTCATAAATGCTTTCGTGGACGATCAGACGGCGCAATGTTGTGCAACGTTGCCCGGCCGTTCCCACTGCGGAAAACACAACGGCGCGCAGGGCCATTTCCAAGTCAGCCGACGGGGTTACGATCATCGCGTTATTGCCGCCAAGCTCCAGTATGCAACGACCAAAACGTTCCGCCAGTTTTGCACCAACAGCATGCCCCATACGGGTGGAGCCTGTCGCAGAGACAATCGCTACATCACGTGATGCGGTCAGTACCTCGCCCGTGTCACGCTCACCGATAACGGTTTGGATCAAACCGTCGGGTGCATCGGCAAAACTCGCAGTAACGCGATCACATATTTTTTGCACGGCAAGTGCCGTCAGGGGGGTTTTCTCGGACGGCTTCCAGATCACCGGATCACCGCAGACCAATGCAAGGGCTGCATTCCAACACCACGGTGCTACGGGGAAGTTAAACGCAGTAATAATCCCGCAAACACCCATCGGATGCCAGGTTTCACGCATGCTGTGGCCTGGGCGTTCTGATGCAATTGTCAGGCCATATAGTTGCCGTGACAGACCAACAGCCAGATCACAAATGTCGATCATTTCTTGAACTTCACCAAGACCTTCTTGGTAAATTTTACCGCATTCCAGTGTAACCAGACGNCCAAGGTTTTCTTTTTCAACCCGCAATTCGTTCCCCAACTGGCGAACAAGTTCACCACGACGTGGTGCAGGAACTGCTTTCCATGCAGAAAAAGCATCCATGCCCTTGCCGATCATTTGCAAGACATCATCGGTACTGTGCGTATTCAGCTTGGCTATTTCACTACCGTCAATGGGCGTATGCACAACAAGCGTGCCAGCGTTTAATTCAGCCGAGGTGAAGCCTGATGCTTTCAAGATTTCAGAACTGTTCATGGATGTGTACTTTCTTATTTAATTTGGTGCGAAATTAACCGAAACAACGCTATCTCGGCAACTAGCTATATTGGTTTTTTTATTTGTGATATTAGTCAAAAAGACTATACGTATAGTTAAATTGTCTAACAGCAGGATCGCATGGAACTTACGGATAAAGACGAACAACTTATTTGTCTGTTACAAGAAAACGGGCGCGTTTCCGTATCTGAAATGGCACGCAGATTATCCGCGTCCCGTACCGCCGTACAAATGCGCATGCAGAAGTTGGAACGCAATGGCGTTATTGATGGGTATACGGTAAAATTATCGCCCGCATATCTGGAAAAGAAAGTACGTGCCTTGGTGATGATAAAGTTCCCGCCGGGCAACCGGGGTGAGATTGAAACAGAGCTAGCGGCAATCGTACAATTGACATCGCTTTATTCAATCAGTGGTGCGTTTGATATGGCCGGCGTGATCTCTGCCCCGTCGATGGATGAGTTGGATATGATTATTGATAAAATCGGTTGTCTTAAAGGGATAGATGAAACCATGTCATCAATCATACTGTCTACGAAAATTGATAGGTGATATCACTTTGTCGCTTCAGGGTTCCAGTTGATAAAACGACCCTCTCGCGTTAGCTACGGG
>JGI24723J26617_10002944_pt1 | contig 12803 bp, 8 predicted proteins | sample Cruoilmetagenom6_FD_26617 | JGI IMG/M metagenome (IMG submission 26617) | reverse complement strand
TCGTTCCCAACTTCTTTATTGCTCCTGCTGGCGACGCTGGATCGGACTACAGTCGTTCATTGTTCCTGTCCATGCAATCGGATGGCACGCTGGCTCCTTGGGACGGTACGAACCGTTACAACTACGCGCCTGTTAACCACTTCATGCGTCCTGACACTCGCTATTCGTTCGGTACAGCAATCGATTTCGAGTTCAGTGAGCGTGCGACGGCTTATGCCGAGATGAACTACGCCAACAACAAGACAGTTGGCCAGATCGCAGAGTCGGGTACGTTCTTCGCCGAAGAGTACTTCTTGCCGCTCGACAACACGTTGTTCCCGCAGCTTTTCCGGGACCAGCTGACTGGCTATTTCAATAACCAGTACTGCGCCGAGTACTCCGCCACTGATCCTACGGTATGTGTTGATATCGTTAGTGATCCAGTCGGATACGCTGCTGCTGACCCTGCTGACCAGTTCTCCCAGTACGACCCCAACAGCACCGGGTTTAACGAGTTTGGCGTCTACATTGGTAAACGTAATGTCGAAGGTGGACCGCGCTCCAGTAATTTCCAGCATGACGCATTCCGTGCCGTTGCAGGCGTGAGAGGCGCCATCAACGATGACTGGGACTACGATGCTTCCTTCCTGTACGGCGAGACATCATCCAGCATGGCGTACATCAACGACTTCTTCGCTCCTTTGATCAGGACCGCGGTTGACGGTGACGCATGTGCCGCTGACGGAAACTGTATCCCTTACGAAGTATTTACCTACCAGGGCGTCACGCCAGAGGCAGCTCAGAGCATGCTTGGCACCGCTATCATGATGGGCAAGACCTCTACCGAGGTTATCAATGCCTACGCATCTGGCGATCTCGGGTTTAACTTCCCGGGTGCAGATGATTCAGTGATGATGGTTGCCGGTTTCGAACACCGCGCTGAAAAATATGAGCGCGTGTCTGACTCTGTATTCCAGCAGGGTTCCCTGCTTGGTCAGGGTGGACCGACGCCGGGCGTTACAGGTGGATACACCGTTACGGAACTGTTCACGGAAGCCAACATCCCGCTGATTCAGGGTGCGGCCGGAGCCGAGAATCTCACTCTCGACCTCGCGTACCGTTATTCTGATTACAGCACGAGTGGCGGCGCAAGCACCTACCGTGCTGGTCTGGATTGGCAGCCTGCTGAATTGATTCGTCTGCGCGCCGGCTGGAACCGCGCTGTACGCGCACCGAACGTAGCAGAGCTGTTCTCCACGCAGTCACTTGGTCTGTGGTCTGGTGTTGATCCTTGCGCCACGGCAACTCCGGTATACACGGCAGCACAGTGTGCGAACCTGCACGTGAGCGGTGCTCAGTACGGAACCATCACAGCGAGTCCTGCTGGTCAGTACAACAATATCGCCGGTGGTAACCCGGACCTGTCACCTGAGGAAGCCGACACACTTACGGTTGGTTTTGTACTCGATCCGATGGATTCGATGACCATCTCGGTTGACTACTGGAGCATCGAGATCACTGACACCATCAGTACTGTTGGTGAGACGACGATTCTTGAGCAGTGTGGCCTTTACGGCGTTCTGTGTGACCAGGTCGTTCGTAATGCAGGTGGCAGCCTCTGGCAGGGTACGCAGGGCTTCGTCATCGATACGACGGTGAACCTTGGTGAGAACAAGTGGGAAGGTATTGACCTTGCTGCCAACTACGACTTTGAAGCAGCAGGCGGTACCTGGTCAGCAAACCTGATCGGTACGTACATGATGACCAAAGAAACAACACCGCTGCCGGCAGATCCTGCCTCAGCGTACGATTGTACTGGCCTCATCAGCACGCGCTGCTTCCCGAGCCCGGAATGGCGTCATACGGCATCTATCTCGTATGATTCTGACGAGTGGTGGAGTCTGGAAGGTCGCTGGCGTTACTTCGGCGGAGTTGACTACGACGGATCAACAGACACGATCGCGCAAGCGGAAATGTCTGACGCGCAGAACTACTTCGACCTGAACGCTGTGTTCCAGTTCATGGACAACCACGACGTTACAGTTGGTGTTAACAACGTATTGGATGAAGAGCCGCCGATGGTTGGTGGTACTCTGACGACAAATGCCAACACGATTGCAGGTTTCTACGACACATTGGGTCGTTTCCTGTATGCCAAAGCAACGTTCCGTTTCTAAGCACTATTTAGAAACATGCAGTACCGAAAGCGGGCCCTTAGGGCCCGCTTTCTTTTGGGCGGTACAAAACGTACTCTTGCCGGGATCTGACAAGGGGTCTTCTCTGCGCTTATGGACATGTATCCGGATTTGAAGCAGGCAATCAATGCCACCCGGAAACAACAGTTTGAAAAGGCGAATACGCTGTTGTCCCGGTTACTCGCCAGCCAGCCTGGCAATGTGCAGGCACGTTGGTTGCTGGTACAAAACCTCGAAAGCCAGGGCAACACAGACGGTTCGCTGGAACAGCTCCGCCAAATCTTGATTCACGTAAAGAAAGACCTGCCGGCTATCGATCGAATTGCCGAGCATATGCGCCAAAGGCAATATCCTCTGGAGCACATCCTGCGTGCGTACGAGAAGTACCTCGCGGACCAACCCGATTCCGCAATTGCGGCATTCAACCTTGCCTGGAATCTCGCCAGGGATGCTCAGTTCGAGGCGGCAATCCAGGTGTATGAGCGTTCACTGAAACTCGGAATAGACGGTGCAGAGGAGGTTCACCTCAACATAGCCAATATTTACATGGACCATTTGCACGATCACGACCAGGCGAGGAGGCACCTCCAGAAGGCGCTGGTTCTGAACCCCGCCTATGCGAGTGCCTATTACAACCTGGGTAATCTGTCGGAACAGGATGGCAACCGCGAAGGGGCCAGCCAGAATTTTCGGAAATGCCTGGAGATTGATCCCGAGAACGAGTCAGCGCTGGCGCGTCTTGCTGACACGAATAAATTTGTGAAGCGAGAAGATCCACTTCTGGCCCGGCTTATCGCTACCGCACAGGANAGCNATAACAGTGACCTGCACNTTGCNCTGGGTANAGCGTATGAGCAGCTACGAGACTTCGATATGGCATGGACGCACTTCTCGAAGGGCAACGAGCTGGATCAGCGAGTCATGCCGCCGTACAGGCCGGAGCAAGCTGCGGCCTATTTCGAGGGCATAAGCACACAATGCGACCGTGAGTGGCTCAAACAGCACGAGGGCCTGTCCCGCGATCCGGTTTTCATTTGTGGGATGTTTCGCAGCGGCTCCACGCTGCTGGAGCAGATGCTCGCCGCACACCCGGCCTTCGTGGCCGGAGGAGAGAGGGAGTACTTCCCGCGCCTTATTGCCAGGCAGCTGCCACGCTACCCAGAGGGGCTGGACGAAATCTCGGTCGACGAGCTGCGCGCATGGCGGCAGCAGCACGAGGAGGAATCAAGAGAGCTCTTTGGGGACTCATTGAGACAAACTGACAAGCGCCCTGACAATTTTCTGTATGTCGGGTTAATAAAGGCCCTGCTGCCTTCGGCAAAAATCGTGGTGACAGACCGCGACTGGCGCGACATTGCCACCTCAATCTATTCTGTTCGGCTGGGCCCGGCTCAAAACTACGCGATGCGCCTTGAAGATATTCGCCACTACATTGGGCTGCAGACAGAACTGGTCGACCACTGGCAAGAGACTCTAGGCTCAGACTTGATGCGGGTGCGCTACGAAGACCTGGTGCTTGACCCGCAGCGTACGATGAGCAGCCTGCTGAGTTGGCTCGGAGAAAGCTGGGATGAACGCTGTCTTGCTTTCCACCAATTGAAAAACAGCGTTAAAACAGCCAGCGTATGGCAGGTGAGGGAGCCGCTTCACGACAAGTCGATTGGTCGCTGGAAGCACTATCGAAAACAGTTCACTGATGCGTTCGGGACTGAAGTGGACAGCCTGTAGCACAAGTTATTCTGTTGGCTCTGTCTCTTCAGTTGCGATTTCTTCCACGCTCGCACCTTCCACGTCGATTCCCAGATCGTCCAGTGAGACTGACTCCTCATCTTGTGGGTCATCGTCTTCCTTCTTCTCCCGTTTGATCTNGAGAGACGCGACCCTGATGCTGCCATCAATATTTCGCCTGTTGGCCTTGTAGGAATCGAGCAAGGCGGCATTATTGTGGGCCAGGCTACGACCGACAAGATGACGAGTACCACCCAGGTCGGTTACCGTCCAGTCATCGATATCCGGCTCCAACTTGCTTGCCTCAAGAAGTGCGGTTCGCTCATCACCTTCCACGAACTGCAAGAGGTGCTGCGATAAATCTGAGTCAAACGCCGGGAAATACGCCCTGTTGCGCTCATACAATCTCGACACCTGGAAAACCCCGTCACGGCGACCCCTGTCAAATGTCCCGCGATTGGAATTAACGAACTCGAACGCGTTTTCCTCCAGGGCGTGATAGACGGTGTCGCCGAAATAGGCCGCCGTTCGAATATTCGGACCACCCACGATGCCCTGGTAAAGGCCGTATATGATCAGCGGATTGTCATCGTAGTTCTGTTTGAGGATCGTAAACTGGATATCGTTCAGGCTGAGGGAAACGCCCGCAACGGTGAGCAGCTCTTGTTCAAAAATGGAATTCTTGCCACGGAATAAACTCCTGAGAGTCCGTTTCGGGTATACCGCAACAATCTGGTTGAGCACAGTGACGTTATAAAGATTTAGCCAATAGGCCAGTTGTTCGTCACGCGAGAAATCTTCGAGCGGTTGTTCGGATGGCAGCGCTTCAAGGCTCTTCTGCATTTCCAGCAGATAGTCCCGACCCGCTTCATTGTCGTTGAATGCTTCGTAGTGAAAGCGGTTACCCTCGCTGCTGGTGAACTTCTTCACCTTGGTCTTCATACGGGTGCCCGTAATGTCCTGGGCGGGTTCGGTGATCTTCCGGTTCGATCGCCCTACATCAACCACTACGGCTCTGAGCAGGTCGGAAAGATCATCGTAACTGATCGCGTATTCGGACTTGTCATCAAAGCCCTGGAAAGGCACAGGTACTGTAGATTCACGGGCGTTGGCTACGCCGCTTAGCACTAAAAAACCACAGCACACCAATACTGTCGTACCGATGCGTTTCATCATGATAGCCCCCCGGCGTGTTGCCCACCTGTCCAGAAAGATTAGCAGGTAGTCGCCATTATAATCTCAGGAGATTAGAGGCGATCATTTCGCCGGAGTTCAATCTTTGTCTAAGCAGCTGAAAAGCAAGTCAAATCAGCTAGCACCTCCTACCCTTTACTTTTCCTCGCCGGTCCCGGTGTCCGAACCCTGCTCGACCGAGTCGTCCTCCAGGTCTTCGATCTCGACCGAGGCACTGCGACGGTTCTCGTCCATCCGTTTCTCATTGATCTCCTGCAGTATCGCGAGCAACTCCGGTTCGATGCGACTCAGATGTCGGCCTTTGGCAGCCATGCTGGAGGAGCCGGCGCCAACTGCCGCGCCTATGACGCCGCCGCCGTCTGCCGGTGTGGTGCCCTTAACAGAGTCCATCAACGCTGCCCGGCTGGTAGCAAAGCTGCCACCCACTCGCCGGTGAGTGCCACCGAGGTCGGTGACCTGCCAGTCGTCGATGTCCGGCTTGATCTTGCTCGTTGCCTGTATCGCGCTCCGCTCTTTGCCCTCGAGATGCTGCAACAGGTGCGCGGTCAGATCGGCATTGAAATCAGGGAAGTACGCCTGGTTGCGGTCATACAGGCTCGAGACGCGGAACGTCTTCTCGTCTCGTATGTAGGTGCCACGATTGGAGTTCACGAATTCGCCCGCGTTGTTTGTCAGGGCGCGCCACACATCGGCGCCGATATAGGCCGACTTGCGAATATTCGGGCCACCGATAATGCCCTGGTAAAGGCCGTAAATGATCAGCGGGTTGTCATCGTAGTTGCCCTTCAGGATCGTGAACTGAATGTCGTTCAGGCTGAGGGGAATGCCAGCAACCGTCAGCAGTTTCTGTTCAAAAATGGACTTCTTGCCCTTGAACAACTTGCCTAGCTTCTTCTTCGGGTACACCTCGATAACCTGGTTGAGCACGGTGACGTTGTACAGGTTCAGCCAGTAGGCCAGCTGCTCGTCCCGGGAGAAATACTTGAGTGGCGCTTCCGTTGGCAGGGCCTCAAGGCTGGCCTGGACATCGCGCAGATACTGCTGGGCCTCCTCGTCCTTCTTGAAAGTCTCGAAATAGAAGCGGTTCCCTTCGTTCGCTGTTCTGCTGACCTTGGATTTCATACGGGTCCCGGTGACATCCGGGGCCTCCTGGGCCACACGCCGAGTTGATCGGCCTGTATCGACCACTACTTCTTTCAGCACAATGGTCAAATCGTCGTAATTGATCGCGTACTTGGAGCTCTCATCAAAGCCCTGGAACGGCTCAGGCACGTTTGACTCGGCGCCATTGGCCACCCCACAGAGTGCCAGGAACGCACCAAATACCAGAATAATTGCACCAACTTGCTTCGTCATTGTGTTTTCCCCAATTGCGACAAACAGTCACCGCACAGAACTTCGACAAGAGAGTACGAATGAAGTTTCCTGCAGTGACAGACAGTCTCAGGACGAGATTTTGACGAAAGAACATACATGATCTGGAGGGTGTATCCAACTCTCAGTGAAACGGGCCCGGAAAGTGATGCTGATCAAGGGTTGCGTATTTGCTAGTCTTTGCTTACGCGGTCCAGCCTGTTCAACGCGAGCGGAACGAAGCGTTGGTCGGGACAGAACCGAGAATTATCCTGGGAAGAACATTTATGTCTGATCTGGCACACCAAAGATTACCTGCGGCTTCGAGCATGCGCCGCGTATTGCCGGGAGCTGCATTGCTACTGGTACTCATTCAACCTTTGCTGGCTGACGAGTTCGTTAACATAAGTGACTTCAAGGAGTGCCGGGCTATTGAGGCAGCGGCGGAACGCCTGGTTTGCTACGACACGATCGCTGATGGCGGTGTCTTCAACGAGCAGCAACTGGAAAAGGTGCGAAAAGAGCACTTCGGTAACAAGGAGCGGCCGGAAGAGGTTTCGATCGAGCGGTTGACGGTCTCCATTGTGGAGGTCAAGAAAAGTGCAACGGGCGTGCACTATTTCTATACCGCTGATGGAGCAGCATGGCGGCAGAGTACCAGCGGCAGGTGGACGCAGAAGGCGCCTTTTGAGGCTGAGATAAAGACTGGCGTGATGGGTTCGTTTTTTCTCGTAAGCGAGAAAGGGAAGTCGGTGCGTGTAAAGCGTGTGCGGTAGTTGGGTGACCTGCCGTGAAGGTTGGTTTGTTCTGGTGGACGCACGTACAATCGTCCGATTGATGCAATCCAGACAAGAAACACATGCTTGAAGCTTATCTGAAGAACAAAACTCTGCGAGAGCTCGCAATCAGAACTCAAAACGATGCTGCGCAGGTTAAGCAGGACTCGGCCGCTTTTCTTGAAAACGACCCCGGCAATATACGTGCTCTGCTCATATTGGCGCGTAGTCACCTGCTTTGCGACGAGTTGAACGAAGCAAGAAACACCCTCGAATCCCTGTTGGCCATCGATCCGGGTCATGCGGCCGCCAAAACGGAACTGGCAACCATCCTGTTCAAGGAAGGTGATTATCGCGAGGCTATAAAGCTACTCGCAGAGGTGACGTCAACCAGGCCTGAGATTGCCGAAAACTGGGGCCTGCTGAGTGAGTGTCTGAGAGAGGACGGGCAAACAGACGCAAGTCAGGATGCGCTGCGACAGTTCGACATGATCAAGGCATTCAACGATAAGCTACACGCCGCCGAACAGGCATTTGCAGCGACTGATTTCCAGCAGTCCGACAGTCTGTGTCGTGAACTGCTGCAGTTGGTGCCCAATGAGGTCCGGACCCTCAGATTGCTATCCAGGATCGCCAGGCAATTCGGCCACTTTGAATTCAGTTCTGCAACGCTTGCCCGCTGTGTTGAAACGAGGCCGGACGATGTAGATCTTGGCCTTGAGTACGGATACTCATTGCTTGGCAGCAGGAAATATCAGGAAGCACTCAATCAGTGCCAGGAGCTTATCGAGCGAGCGCCCGAGCTTGTTGCCGCCTACGACCTCAAAGCGGAGCTTCTGTACAACCTGGGCCGGTATGAGGGCGCAATCGAAATCTATCGGGACCTGTTAGAGGTGCCGGAGAAACGTGCACTGCGTCTGTTGCACCTGGGCAAGGTACTAAAGACCGTTGGCGAGGTTGCAGAGGCAACGGCCTTCTATAAGCAAGCGGTCGAAACTGACTCGTCCTTGGGCCAGTCTTATTGGGAGCTGGCTGATCTGAAGACCTACCGGTTTGCAGAAGACGAGATCGAGTCGATGCGGCAAGAGCTCAAGTCTGACGAAACCTCACCCTTAGACAAGGCGCTCATCCAGTTTGCGCTAGGCAAAGCACTTGAAGATGCCCAACAGTATGATGAGAGCTTCGAGCACTACCAGGCAGCAAACAGCGGGTTTTCGAGTGTCAGGCCTTATCGCTATACCAGCCAGAATGTACGATTCATATCGTTTTTTACGGCAGAGTATTTCGCTTCCAGAAAGGTCGAAGGTCACGAAACCGACGCTGCTATTTTTGTTCTCGGTTTGCCGCGCAGCGGCTCAACACTGGTTGAACAGATTCTGTCGAGCCATAGCCAGGTCGATGCGACACAGGAGCTTGACGAGATTGTGTCCATCGCCAGGGCTCAGAATAATCCTGGTCAGCCGGAGCAGGGACAGTACCCTTATTCGATAGCGAGCCTGGGCGACAAGGAGGTCCAGGATCTCGCACAACAATATCTGGATTATGCGCAGCCTTACAGGCAACAAGCACCTTACTTTGTCGATAAGGCGCCCCATAATTTCCATCACATTGGTTTGATCAAGACGCTTTTCCCCAACGCGAAGATCATCGATATCCGGCGTAACCCGATGGCGAGCGGCTGGAGTCTGTACAGACAGTTCTTTGCGGACAGCTTCCAGTTCTCCTATGACCTGGAATCGATTGGCAAGTACTACAATGACTATATCGAGTTGATGAATCACTGGCACACAGTGCTACCGGGGCAAATACTGACGGTTAACTACGAAGATCTCGTAGCGGACTTGCCGGCTACGGTTGACACGATGTTGCAGCATTGCGGATTGGATTTTGAAGACGCCTGCCTGGACTTCCACTTGAACGATCGTGCCGTGGCAACGCCCAGCTCAGAGCAGGTTCGCCAGCCTCTTTACAAAGATGCGCTTGAGCACTGGAAGAACTACGAGATGTTTCTTGAGCCGCTAAAACAGACCATCCAGAATGACGAAGCGTCGGAAAACCACTAAACCTGGGAAGGCGCTTTCCAGCCAACAGCAAACTCGGCTACAACAAGCCATTCGTGCACATTCAACTGGAAACCTGGCACTGGCTGAAGCCGGCTACCGTGAGTTGCTTAGTGACAAGATCAGGAGCGCCGAACTGCATTGCAACCTGGCGCTGATTTGTGCGCAGACAGGGCGTCGCGATGAGGCCGATGTCCTCTGGAAGAAAGCACTCGCGATTGACCCTCGATCAGTTGATGCGCAAATGAACCTGGCTGACAGCTATCAACAGGCCGGCGACATCGAGCGAGCCGGCAAAATCTACAGACAGGTTATTGCGGACCACAAAGATTTCTATGTTGCGAAGTACATGCTAGCCAACGTATTGAAAGCAGAGGGAAAACTCGATAGTGCGTCCGCTTGCTATCAGCAGGTAATGGTTCAGGAACCCGGATATACGCAGGCGCATTTTTCGTACTCAAACATCCACAAATACAAGGACGCGTCCGATCCGCACATCAGTTCGATGCTTGAGTTACGGAAAAGAGCCGGCCTCCAAACTGAAAACAGGATCCACCTCGACTTTGCGCTGGCGAAGGCTTACGAAGATGTTGGTGACTACTCGCAGGCCTTCGACTGCCTGAAGTCAGGCAATGATCTCAGGTCCGAGGAGTTCAACTACGATATCGAAAGTGACAGGGCGCTTGTCGGGAGCATCATCAAGGCTTTCAGCAGAAAAGCCCTTTCGAACCTGCAAGTTAATGCCGAGTCTTCAGGCAGGCCGATATTCATTGTCGGCATGCCTCGATCAGGAACCTCACTCGTGGAAAAGATCCTGGCCAGTCACTCTGAGGTATACGGTGCTGGCGAGCTCGACTACATGTTTGCCCTGGGAACGAGTCAATTCCTGGGAGAATCAAACAACTTTCAATATCTGCCGCTGGACTCCTATTCGCCCAGTACATTTGAGGAAGTCGGCAAAGTGTATCTCGACAAAATAAAGTCACTGAACACCCGGGCTCACCGCGTCACAGACAAGATGCCTTTCAACATGATGATGGTTGGACTCATCAAGATCGCTTTGCCTAATGCGAAGATCATTCATTGCGTCAGAGATGCACGAGATACCTGTTTGTCTATCTTCAAGCAGAACTTCACGACAGGAAACTATCGGTTCGCCTATAACCTCAAGACTGTAGCTCAGTTTCATCATCTCTACGCGGGGCTGATGCAGCATTGGCATGAGGCGATACCCAACACGATCTATGACGTGAGCTATGAGGCGCTTACGCAGAATCCTGATGTCGAAATTCGCAAACTGCTGGCGGCCAGCGATCTGGAGTTTGAGGACCAGTGTTTAACTTTCGACAAGACCGAGGCAGTGGTCAAGACCGCAAGTGCCTTCCAGGTTCGACAGCCGATGTATACCAGTTCAGTCGGCTTGTGGGAGAAATACCAGAAGTTTCTCGGGCCCATGCTTGACGAGTTGCAGGGTAGTCAGGAGGAGGTCGCGTCCTGAATGTGAAGCGCAGCACTCAGTTCAGGAAATAATTTCGTACCGGGGTTGTTCCTNGTCAGCCACTCAAGACCATCATCCAGGTCTTTGCCGAAAAACTCTTCCAGTCGCTCGTACCGTTTCATTCTCTTTTCTTTGCTGAATCGTTGACCGTCGTTCTTTGCATCAATGAAGCGGTCATCGCTGTTGACGATCGNTTGTATTTCTTCAGATGAAATATCCAATTCCAGAAACACGTTGGCTGCTTGTAACACTTCCAGTGGGCTGCCGATCAAATCTTCCCCGTACAGGGAAGNCATTTCATTGGTCGGCGAATACTGCTGCAGCGCTTGTTCTGCCTGTTCCAGTTGCAGTCTCCAGAGTGTCATGATGACTCTCAGATCAGTCATGTGAATCGTGTGCGTCAACTGCAGGTTTGACAGATGCGGAAAATCACAACGCAACAGGTCAAACATCGATCTGATTGTCTGCTTGCCGCCTTCGCCCTTCCCAAGCGTGGACAGGACAAAATTCCTGGCATCGGTATAGAGCATAAGCGACTTGCTCGATGCCGTGACCTGCAGCAACTCAGGAATAATGTTGTTAACGGAATTGATGGGCTTGATGATCAGCTTTTCGGACTCGCTCGCATGTTTCTGCAGGAGTAGCAGGGCCAGTTTCGGAAAATGAGTGTAGTCCAGGCTCGTTGATCGGGATTGCCACTGCAGTCGTTTCGCGTTCGCTGCATCAAGCAGCAGCTGTGGTTCCCGTAGACTGACGCTTGTCCCTTCCACATCCAGACAGCGGGACAGGAATGTAGATGCACAATAGGCGGTGTGAAAAATGAACCGTGGCGGGCGGTCGCTCAGGGCCTGGTTCGGCGAATTCGCCAGGTCGACCAGCTCGGCAAGAGGCACTTCAATGAGCTGCCGGCTTGAGTCTATGTACTCTCTCTTGAGACTGCTGACCCCACGAATCTCGTCGCGTTCTATCGGCAGATATCCGACGGTTTCGGTCTGGAAATCGAATCGATACGCGAGGTAGTTTGGATTGCTTATCAGGTCATTCACGAGCAATGCTGGTCAATCTGTAAGGGACTGCCGTTCCTCCCACGGTTCGTCGCGGTTGGCCAGGTCATAGAGGGTCTCCGCATGCTGAATCAGCTTGTTCGAGAAGTCCTGCATCTTTTCGTCCGGCTTGTCGCCGGCGCCTTTGACCTGTGGGTGATTCAAGAGTCGATCGGCGTCCATCTGCCATTTCATGGAGAAGTGTTTTGCCACGTCCCTGGGCGTGGTCGCCAGGGATCCTGCAATGTAGTCCGAAATCAATTTGTCGACAGATAGCGTCCAGATGAAGTCGTGTTCCTTGGTGACTCCCCAGACCTTGGCCATGAGCATCTGATTAGGGACCATCCAGACCGGGGCAGCCTGGACCGCCTCACCGGTAACCGCCTTGAGTCGAATCATCTCCTTGACCACATTGTCCAGCAAATGTGTGTACCAGGATTTCAGCGCCTCCGCTTCAGCGTCAGCCTTTGATTCAGTCATTTTGTTCTCCCGAACTGCCATCTCTCCAATGGGCGCTAAAGTAACATATCGAGGTCATATTCCAAACGGGCATAAGACAGTCGCGTTTTGTGCGTCGTTTGTTGCAACGAAAATGCCGCCCTTCGCATCTAAAGGTCCATGAATCTTACCGACCTGAGTACCAGGCAGTGGCCCTCGGTGGCCGCTGCCGTCGCCCTCGTTGCGCTATTCGGCCTCACCTCAATTGCGTCGCTGCCCATTCAGCTGCTGCCGACGATCGAGGAACCACAAATCTCTGTGGCCAACTTCTGGCGTGCCGCGGCACCTGAGGAGATGGAGGCCAACATTGTCGAGCCGCAGGAAAACGTTCTGCGGAACACGCCTGGCGTCACTAACATCAACTCCTTCATCGGTCGCGGTGCGGGGTTCGTAAACCTGACGTTCGATGTCGGTACGGACATCCAGACAGCCAAGCTCGACGTCATCAACAACCTGACACAAGCGCCGCCACGGCCGGG
>JGI24723J26617_10002943_pt1 | contig 12804 bp, 12 predicted proteins | sample Cruoilmetagenom6_FD_26617 | JGI IMG/M metagenome (IMG submission 26617) | reverse complement strand
AACCACATTGGCACTGGTCACAGACGGGCCACCGTCAGAAAAACTCGCGGCTTGTGCAGCGAAGGTTTTGAAGTAGTTTTGAGACAGCACATGCGCCAGTGTTTCGGCACTGTCCCAGCGGCCCCAGTGAACCCGCATTTTGCCGTCGTCGGCTACAGAAACCTGATAGTTGAACCGGCCCGCGATCACCGGGTCGGCGTCCAGCGCCTAGCCCAAAAGACGTCGTGCGATCACTTGCGCCTGAATTTCAGCCGCGCCCTCAAAGATGTTCAGAATACGCGCGTCGCACAATATCCGGCTGATCTTATATTCCAGCGCAAAGCCATTGCCGCCGTGGATTTGCAGTGCATTGTCGGCAGCCGCCCAGGCCACACGCGCGCCCAGCAGCTTGGCCATGCCGGCCTCAAGGTCGCAGCGCCTGTCATGGTCTTTCTGCCAGGCGCTGAAATAGGTCAGCTGGCGTGCCACCATGATTTCGACCGCCATCATGGCCAGCTTGCCGGAAACACGGGGGAATTCGATCAGCGACTTGCCGAATTGCTTGCGATCCTGCGCATATTGCAGCCCCAGATCCAGCGCTGATTGCGCCACACCAATGGCCCGAGCAGCGGTCTGGATGCGGGCGGATTCAAAGGTTTGCATCAATTGCTTGAAGCCCTTACCCTCTTCTCCGCCCAGCAGGTTTTCGCCCTTCACTTTGAAACCGTCAAAGCCCAGTTCATATTCCTTCATGCCACGATAACCGAGAACTTCGATTTCGCCGCCGGTCATGCCGGGGGTTGGGAACGGGTTTTCATCCGTACCCGGTGTCTTTTCCGCCAGGAACATCGACAGGCCACGGTGGTCGACCGAGTCGGGGTCGGTCCGCGCCAGCAAGGTCATCACATGGGTACGCGCGGCGTGGGTGATCCAGGTCTTGTTACCGGTGATGGCGTAATCTTCGCCGTCTTTTGATGCACGGGTGCGCAAAGCCCCCAGATCCGAGCCGGTATTGGGCTCGGTAAACACCGCTGTCGGCAGGATTTCGGCACTGGCAATGCGGGGCAGCCAATGCGCCTTTTGTTCGTCCGTCCCGCCACACAGGATCAACTCGGCGGCGATTTCCGAACGGGTGCCAAGACTGCCAACGCCGATATACCCCCGGCTCAGTTCTTCGGAGACCACAACCATCGAAGCCTTGGACAGGCCAAAGCCGCCATATTCCTCGGGGATGGTCAGGCCGAACACACCCAATTCGGCCAGTTCCTCGATGATTGCCATCGGGATAAGGTCATCCTTGAGGTGCCACTCGTGGGCGAAAGGTTCAACCTTTTCCAACGCGAAGCGGCGAAACTGTTCGCGGATCATTTCAAGTTCGTCATCAAGGCCACTGGCCCCGAAAGTCGTGTTGGCGGTCTGTTCCTGCATCAACCCGACCAGACGCGTGCGGGCGTTCTGGCTGTTGCCAGAGATGATCAGAGCTTGAACCGAAGGCGCATCCAGCCCTGCCATGTCAGTCGCTGTCAGACCCAGGTCAGTCAGGCGCATGATTTCACCCTGACTCATCGGGATGCCGCCCCGGATCTGGGCAAGATATTCGCCAAAGGCAATCTGGTGAATCAGTTGTTCGATCTCGCCGAATTTGGCCTGCTCCTTCAGGCGCTCGGCCCAGGCCTGCATCTGCCGCAATGCCTGTGCATAGGTGGCAAGCCACGAAAGCCCGTGAACCGCGGTCTGGTTGGCTTCGATCAAGGCCCCCGACACGTGGCCCTCGTCACTGACCACCAGGCGCAAGTTGTCGCGGGCGACTTCAAACAGAGCGTCAACCGGAGCAATGGCCCCTCCCGTCAGGGTTAGCAGGTCGGGCAGAATAACGGGGCGTTGGTCGGTGGCGATCATTCTTTGGTCCTGTCCATCCGGGGCCACGAAGCGTGCCCTCATTCCTGATTGCCTGCTGGTAGTCACTTTGCAAGTGCAGCGCAACAAAAATACGTGAGGAAGGCAGTGATATGCCATATATTGCGCGCGCCTGCGTTCTTCGTGTCCCGGCTAAAGTAAACGCGGCGTGGATCTACGAGGTCTAACCTACATGTTATCCTGTTGTGGCATGCCAAGGATATGAAACCCGCCATCGACGCGAATGATCTCGCCGGTGGTGCAGGCCCCGGCATCCGATGCTAGATAGACGGCTGTGCCGCCAACCGCCTCAAGCGTGGCATTGGAGCGCAAAGGTGTGTTCTGTTCGGTGTGTTTGTAGGTCTTGCGCGCGCCACCGATGGCCGCACCGGCCAGGGTGCGCATGGGACCGGGAGAAATGGCATTCACCCTGATGCCTTCGGGACCAAGGTCGTTGGCCAGATAGCGGGTGGTGGATTCCAGAGCGGCCTTGGCCACCCCCATCACATTGTAATTGGGCACAACCCGGTTCGACCCCTGAAAAGTCAGGGTCAGCAATGTACCGCCGTTATCGACCATCAGCGGATGCGCACGCCGCGCCACTTCGATGAAGGAATAGGCAGAAATATCCATCGAATTCTTGAAATTCTCGCGCGAGGTATTCAGGAACCGCCCGGTCAGTTCGGATTTGTCGGAAAACGCAATCGCGTGCACCACAAAGTCGATGGTCGGCCAGCGCGCGGACAGCTTGTCAAACGCAACGTCCAGTGACGCATCATCTGTCACATCCACATCGACCATAAAGTCTGAACCAACACTTTCCGCCAGCGGGGCCAACCGCTGACCAAAGGCATCGCCCTGATAGGTAAAGGCCAGTTCAGCCCCGGCTTCGGCCATCGCGCGCGCGATGCCCCAGGCGATCGAGCGTTCATTGGCCACGCCCATGATCAGCCCGCGCTTGCCCTTCAATACTTCTGACATTTCTTACCCCACCTGCTGTTGCCTGCTTGTCCGCAGCTTAACAGTTAATGTTCTATCCGTGATACTTCGACAGGATCATTGACCCGTTGGTGCCGCCAAAGCCAAAGCTGTTGGTCATTACACTGTCCAACCCGGCGTTTTGCACGGTCTCAAGCGCGATTTCCGACACGTCCAAAGCCGGGTCCAGCGTTTCCACGTTGATCGAACGGGCAATGAAATCATTGTCCAGCATCAACAGTGAAAAGATCGCCTCCAGCGCACCGGCCGCGCCCTGTGCGTGCCCGGTCATGGATTTTGTCGAACTGATCGGCGGTGTGCTGCCTTGACCAAACACCCGTCGCACCGCTTCGACTTCGCCCACATCACCCACCGGAGTCGATGTGCCATGCGCGTTGATATAGCCCACCTTGCGCCCCTCAGGCAGCGTGGACAGTGCCAACCGCATGGCCCGCTCGCCGCCTTCACCGGACGGGGCCACCATGTCGTGCCCNTCCGAAGTGGCGGCGTACCCGGTCACTTCNCCATAGATTTTGGCTCCGCGCTCAAGGGCNTGCTCCAGTTCTTCCAGCACCAGGATGCCGCCGCCGCCGGAAATCACAAACCCATCGCGATTGGCGTCNAAGGCGCGGCTGGCCTTGTCGGGCNTCTCGTTATACTTGCTGCTCATCGCGCCCATGGCGTCGAACAGGCAGGACAGGGTCCAGTCCAGTTCCTCACCGCCACCGGCGAACATCACATCCTGTTTGCCCAGCATTATCTGTTCTGCCGCATTGCCGATGCAATGCAGCGAGGTCGAACAGGCCGAGGTGATGGAATAATTGATGCCCTTGATCTTGAACGCGGTGCTAAGGTTCGCGCTAATCGTCGAGGACATGCATTTGGGCACCGCAAACGGCCCGATCCGCTTGGGTGCGCCTTTCTCCAGAACGGTCTGATGCGCCACCAACAGGGCCGAAGTGGAAGGCCCGCCAGAACCAGCCACCAGACCGGTGCGCGGGTTGATGATGTCGCTGTCCTCAAGGCCCGCGTCTGCAATCGCCTCTTGCATGGCGATATGCGCGTAGGCGGCACCGGGGCCCATAAACCGCAGCGTGCGTTTGTCCACATGCTCGGTCGGGTCGATCTTCAGATTGCCCGAGACCTGGCTGCGAAAACCATGCTCGATCATGTCCGGGTTGGATTCGATCCCGCAGGATCCTGCCCGCAATGAGGCCAGAACTTCGGTAGCATTATTTCCGATGGACGAGACAATGCCCAGCCCTGTGACAACGACGCGGCGCATTGGCGATCTCCCAATTAGTGGCCCGGTTTTTTGGGCAATCGGTCAGGTGTCGGCCTCAGCCAAACCAACCTTCATACCCTTAACGGCATAAATCTCTTCGCCGTCGGCGACAACCCGTCCGTCGGCCACACCTAGTTTCAGTTTGCGGTCGATAACTCGGGTCATGTCGACGTAATAAGTCAGCATTTTACGGTCCGGTTTCACCATGCCCTTCAGCTTGACCTCGCCCACGCCCATCGCCATGCCCTGACCCAGCATCCCACGCCAGCCCAGGTTGAACCCGGTCAGTTGCCACAGCCCATCCAGCCCCAGACATCCGGGCATGATCGGGTTGCCCGGAAAGTGGCACTTGAAGAACCACAGGTCGGGAGTGATGTCAAACTCGGCAACCACATGGCCCTTGCCGTGGCTACCGCCATCGTCGCTTATCTCGGTGATCCGGTCCATCATCAGCATCGGCGGTTCGGGCAACTGCGCGTTTCCTGGGCCAAAAAGCTCTCCTCGGGCGCATTTCAGCAAATCGTCTTTACCAAAGCTGCTCGGGTATTGGGCCATGCTNGTTTGTTCTCCTGACTCGGACAATTCGNTGACAATTCAGTTCTGTTCGGCCCCGTCTAGCACCGGGCTCACCTCTCCTGCAAGGGCTGGCTTTGGGGCCACTTGTGCGCCACAAGATGGTAGTTGCGAATGAAATTCATTTGAAATCAGGGGCCGGCGCGCATTATATATAGATCAACAAGATATGTGAGAGCCCGCCATGACGTCATACACAGCAGATTTCGCAGCCTCGTGGCTTGGCCGGGCCGATCTGCGCCCAACCAGACAGCGTATGACCTTGGCCGAGCTTCTGGTGGGCGACGGGCAGCATCGACACGTAACCGCCGAAAGCCTTTTTGAATCGGCAAAGGGCACTGGCGCGATGGTGTCACTGGCCACGGTCTACAACACCCTTCGTGCATTCTGCGAGGCCGGGCTGTTGCAGGAAATCACCGTCGACGGATCAAAAAGCTATTTTGACACCAACACCCATGACCATCCGCATTTCTACTGGGAAGACGAGGCGCGCNTGACGGATGCACCGGCCGACCAACTGGTTATTGCCCGAGTTCCGGACGCCCCGGCAGGGGCCGAGATCGCCTCGGTCGATGTGGTGATCCGCCTGCGGCGGACCTAGTGGATCGACCGAGACATTTGGAACCCTCGGGCATTCGGCGGAATCCTGGCGCAAGCCACTCAAATCTCTTGATAAGTTGATCCGCCGTGAAACACCCTATTGGTTCGAAACGTCGGATTCGAACCAATAGGACGTCAAAACCACTGGCCCGGCTCCATCAACCCCAGATCCAGCAACTGGCGCGAATGCCATTCAAACGGGGTGGAATTATGCCAACGAAAGGTTGAGATCTCAAAGGTCGATCCGGGATTACGTTTCAGCGCCTTTGCGGTGCGGAATGAACAAATCGCCGCCGTCAGGTTATGATGCCAGGGACAGGCATAGGTATTGTATTCCTGATCGACAAAGGTGTTGTCCGGCAACAACTTCAGCCCCGGAGCCGACCGGAACAGCGATATACGATCGATTTTGCGGCTGGCTTTCGGGATATGCTCCTCGTACCGCCAGCGCAGGCCTCCGAAGAAATCCAACTGCCTTTCACGGGGATGCCCGGTGGACGGGTCATTGCGGGCCAGGGCATAATACCCGGATTTGTCCAGAAAGGCCTGATCCAGCGACACAGCATTAGGGCAAAATGACAGATCATTCGCGTAAAGGTCGACGACATAGGTCAGCATCGCATCGCGCCGCTCTTCTGTGTGAAAGGTCAACATTTCCCCGACACTGCGGGTTTCGCAGAACGGGTAAAAAAGGAACTCAGCATTATAACAATAATAAAGCCAGATCCCAGGAGCCGCCTTGTTCACCTGATTAACCGCGTCAAAAACCACGCCACGCGGCCCGCAATCGAAAGGAATTCGGTGCACCTGTTGTGCAACATCCTCAGGCAGCATGAAGGCATCCGGCATCAGCGCCAAAACCGACGCGAACCCGCATTGCAGATGATGGCGCAGGGTAGTTGCCACTTCCACATCATCCTCGACAAAGATCAGCGCCACAGGCCCCTTGGCCAATGCCGCCGTGCCGGTTTTCAAAAAATCATCGAGCGACTGATAATTCATGCCTTGGACCCGGTTCCTGCCATGTTGGTATTTTGCCCCAGAATCGGTTAATTGCGCGTGCATTGCAAGCGGAAGCCAATCAGTCTAAGTCAGGCCGCTGATCCCCTACCTTCAAAGGCACGTGCGATGACAGTTCCCAAGAAACTATTCATCAAGACTTATGGCTGTCAGATGAATGTTTACGACAGCGAACGCATGGCCGAAGCACTGGGCGGACAGGGCTACACCGANACATCATCGCCGGATGANGCGGACATGATCCTGCTCAATACCTGCCACATNCGGGAAAAAGCTGCGGAAAAGGTCTATTCCGAGTTGGGCCGTTTCAAGCAGCTGAAAGCGGCCAANCCGGACCTCAAGATCGGCGTGGCAGGTTGTGTGGCNCAGGCGGAAGGGGCTGAAATCATGCGCCGACAGCCTCTGGTCGATCTGGTGGTCGGGCCACAAAGCTATCACCGCNTGCCCGATCTTGAGGCCCGGACCCGCGCCGGACAAAAAGCGCTGGACACGGACTTCCCCGAGGAAGACAAATTCGAAAAACTAAAGTCGCGCCCCCGCGCCGCACGTGGGCCAACCGCGTTCCTGACGGTCCAGGAGGGCTGTGACAAGTTCTGTGCCTTCTGCGTGGTGCCATACACCAGAGGGGCCGAGGCAAGCCGTCCGGCAGAGCGTATCCTGGCAGAAGCGCGCGACTTGGTCGAACGAGGCGTGCGGGAAATAACCCTATTGGGACAGAATGTTAACGCCTATCACGGTGCTGGTCCGGATGGCGATTGGTCACTGGCCGCGCTGATCGCCGGGCTGGACAAGGTCGATGGGCTGGAGCGTATCCGCTATACCACCTCGCACCCCAACGACATGCAGGACGACCTGATCGCGGCACATGGAGAGTGCGCCAAACTGATGCCTTATCTGCATTTGCCAGTGCAATCGGGCAGCGACCGGATATTGAAGCGCATGAACCGCAGTCACACGGCCGAGAGCTATCTGAAGGTCATCGAACGCGTGCGTGCCGCCCGAGCGGACATCCTGATCTCGGGCGACTTCATAACCGGCTTCCCGGAAGAGACGGACGCTGATTTTCAGGCCACAATGGACCTGATCGAAGAGGTCAAATACGGCACGGCCTATTCGTTCAAGTATTCCACCCGCCCTGGCACGCCTGCGGCGGAGCGCCCTCAGGTGCCCGAGGATGTCTCGTCCGAAAGGCTGCAACGATTGCAGGCGTTGATCACCCGCCAGCAACGCGCCGCGCAAGATGCCATGGTTGGGCGCGAAGTCGGGGTTCTGTTTGAAAAACCGGGCCGCCAACCCGGTCAAATGGTCGGCAAGTCAGACCATCTGCACGCGGTGCATGTAAATGACCCAAACGCCCAGGCGGGCGAGATCGCCCGGATAAAGATCCTGTCTTCGGCGACAAACTCTCTAGCGGGCGAGCGGGTCGGCTGAAACCGGTGCCGTTAGACCCATGTGTCCCATTCCAATGTGGCCCCTTCGATTCGGTACTGCACCATGATTGCAGACCGAATGGGGACAATCACCAACAATTCTGGTGAGTGTACGCGACTTAGCCACAATATATGGTGTTTTCGCTTCACAAACCGCCCGTTATTACTTAATCTTGCTGTATTAATGTTTTTGGGCGTCAGACGGTTTGGGGATCGGGTGCTGTTTCTTGGGGAATTAGGTGAGGTATATCTGCGGTGATTGATTTCAAGTTGAAAAAATTCCTGCCAGCTTTGGCTGTTGCAGGTGTAATTTTTGGGGTGCTGATAGCCCCGGATCAGGTATTGGCCCAGTCTGGCGACACTCAGCAAACCGTCGTCGGCGAACGATACGTGCCGACGATCTGGGTCGATCCGGATGGTTGCGAACATTGGGTCATGGACGACGGGGCCGAGGGGTACATGACCCCTCATGTTACGCGTCAGGGCATACCGGTCTGCCGGCGCGGCACATTGTGCGGCGTCATGCCCACCGACCAGTTCTTTGCCACCGACAGCTATAGGATCAGCGGATCGGGCCAGCAAAGCCTGCGCGAATTTTTTACCACAACCCGCGCGAAGGGTTACATTGTTACCGGCCACACGGACTCCCGAGCATCTGATGCCTATAATTTGCGGCTGTCCAACAACCGGGCAAATTCGGTTGCCCGTGTGGCACGCAGCACCGGGGCCAATGTGGTGGAAATTCGCGGGTATGGCGAACGTCAACCAAGGGCCAACAATTCCACGACCGCGGGTATGGCGCAAAACCGCCGCGTCGAAATCATCTGTGTGAACTGAGGGGCCGGATCATGAGATTTTTCAAAGGTATTCTTCTTCTGGCCGCAGCCAGTGGGCTGGCTGCATGTGATCACAAAATCGACAAAACCGTCGACCGTGGCTTTGACGCAAAAGACCTCAGTACGCTCAAAGCCGGGATATGGGTCGATCCGACCGGCTGTGATCATTGGATTATCGACGATGGGTTCGAAGGCTACCTGTCGCAGCGTCTCGACCGCAACGGCAAGCCGGTTTGNTCCGGTGCTGCCCCGACGAGCGCGAGCGTGGCAACAGGACCGTACAAATCCGGCTCNACTCCGAGAGTGGCGACCGGGCCATTCAAAGACGGGTCAGATATCCCTGACAGTATCTGAGAAACAAAGCCTGATGCTGCTATGATCGGTCGCCCNCAATACCGGGCGGCCGATTATTTGTATCAATTTCGTGAAAAATTGCCTGCGCCGCTTGCGTGACAGGTCTGTTCTTGGCACCCTGAAAATGAGGTTGCAGAAAACACAGGAGAGAGGATTGTCCATCAGCNCCCTGCCCCCACAACAACCAGACACCGCACCGCGTGAGGTGTTGATAGAATTCCCGGACAATCGGCTGCTGATNGATCTGTGCGGTGAATTTGACCAGAACCTGGCCAGCATCGAACAGAAGACCGAGGTGCAGATCGTTCGGCGTGGAAATCAACTTTCGATCATGGGCGAAGAGGCGGCACAAAAGCGGGCCGCAGAGGTGTTGCAGGCGCTTTATATCCGGCTTGAAGCCGGGCGCGACCTGGAAAGCGGCGACATCGACCGCGAATTGCGCATGGGCAGCTCTGATGCAGATGCCGGTGACCAGCTTGAAATGTTCAAGCGCGGCAAGATCGAAATCAAGACCCGCAAGAAACTGGTCGAGCCGCGCACCGAGGCGCAAAAAGCCTATGTTCAGGCGTTATTTGAAAATGAGCTGAGTTTTGGCATCGGGCCGGCAGGCACCGGTAAAACCTACCTTGCCGTGGCCGTGGGTGTGTCGATGTTCATCAATGGCCAGGTCGACCGGATCATCCTGTCGCGCCCGGCAGTCGAGGCGGGTGAACGGCTGGGTTTTCTGCCCGGTGACATGAAAGACAAGGTCGACCCTTACATGCAGCCACTCTACGACGCCCTGAACGACTTCTTGCCGGGCAAGCAACTGGCCAAACTGTTCGAGGAAAAAAGCATCGAGATTGCCCCGTTGGCCTTCATGCGCGGGCGCACCTTGTCGAACGCCTTTGTGGTGCTGGACGAGGCACAGAACGCCACGGCCATGCAGATGAAGATGTTCCTGACCCGACTTGGAACCAATTCCCGCATGGTGATCACCGGCGACCGCACCCAAACTGATCTGCCGCGCGGCGTGCCTTCGGGGCTGGCTGACGCAGAACGCCTGCTGGCCACTATTCCAAAAATCAGTTTTTCCTATTTCACCTCAAAAGATGTGGTCCGCCATCCACTTGTCGCCGCCATCATCGAGGCATATGAGGCCGATATATAACGCACGTCACTCTTCTTGCTCATCTTTGGTCCTCAAATATCCCGGGGGAATGGGGGCTGGCCCCCAATTTTCGCATAAGTCACATGAACATCGACATCACCTTAGAAGAGCCGAAATGGGCTTCCTTAGCTCTTGTGCCACTGGCAGAAGACGCGGCCAAAGCAACCCTGACACTTCTGGGGATCAACCCAGACAACTGCGAAATCAGCCTTTTGGTCTGCAATGACGCGCGCATCGCCACTTTGAATGCTGATTTCAGAGACCGCACCGGTGCCACTAATGTGCTCAGCTGGCCTGCCAACGATTTGGCGGCGCAAAACGAAGGCGGGATGCCCGAATTGCCAAAAGCAGATTTCACCGGAGGAATGGCCCTGGGTGATATCGCTATCGCTTGGGAAACCTGCGAAAGAGAAGCACGCACGGCGGACAAACCAATGACCGAACATGTCACCCACCTGATAGTGCACGGGGTGCTGCATCTGCTGGGTTTTGACCATGTCCGTGACCCGGATGCCACTTTGATGATGGAAAAAGAGGTCGAAATACTTGGCAAACTGGGGATCAGTAACCCATATAAAGGCACAGACGGGCCATAAAGGCTTTTTCGGACAGGACAAATGGGCGACACAGACGGCGATTCTAACGCAGCGCATCGCGCGCAAAATGCAGACAAAACCACGGGTGATAGCTCCAAAGACGACGCACACCAGATTGGTGAACAGGCCGTAACCCGGCCTGGATTCTTCGGCAGGATCGTCGAGGCGCTGACCCCACCCGAGGAAACCGCAGCCAACGGCCATGCCACGCTGGCTGTGGCGCGCACCCATGGGATGATCAATCTGGCCCGGATGCGGGTCGAGGATGTTGCGATCCCCACCGCCGAGATCATCGCAATTCCAAACACCACCACCAAAGAGGAACTGGTGCAGGTGTTCCGCGACAGCGGCCTGACCCGGATACCGGTTTATGAGGCCACTCCGGACACGCCGCTTGGCTTTGTACATCTCAAGGATTTCGCCTTGCTGCACGGGTTCAACGGCAACAAGGCCAAATTCGATCTGACGCAGATTCTGCGCCCTCTGCTGTTTGTACCGCCCTCGATGCCGATTGGCGTGCTGCTGGCCAAAATGCAGACCGAACGTCGCCATATGGCACTGGTAATTGATGAGTATGGCGGGGTTGACGGCTTGTTGACCATCGAAGACCTGATCGAACAAGTGGTAGGCGAGATTGAGGACGAACACGACACTGGCGAAGACAAGACCTGGGTCAAGGACAGGCCGGGTTGCTACACCGCTTTGTCCAAAACCCCGCTGGACGAGTTCGAAGCCGAGATCGGTCGTTCGCTGACCGGTCACGAGGACGTGGACGAGGAAGAGATCGACACACTGGGCGGGCTGGTGTTCATGCTGTGTGGTCGGGTGCCTGCGCGGGGCGAAGTGGTGGTACATCCTGACGGCCCCGAGTTTGAGGTGATAGACGCCGATCCGCGCCGAATCAAACGACTGCGCGTACGCCTGCCGGACATCACGGGATGAGGCCACCGATGCGCTGGCCGGTAACGGCCCGCATGGGCATTGCTGCGCTTCTGGGTGCGTTGGCGGTCTTCGGGCTGGCACCATGGGGCTATTGGCCGGTTACACTGGTGGTATTATTGTCGGTTCCGGCCCTTTTCCTAACGGCAGACTCAACGCGCCATGCGGCTCTGATCGGATGGGCACTGGGTGCCGGATGGTTTGCACATGGGCTGATCTGGATTTCGGAACCGTTTCTGGTGGATGCGGCCCGCTATGGCTGGATGGCCCCTTTCGCGGTTGGTTTCATGGCAATTGGCGGCGGGCTGTTCTGGGCCGTCGCGTTTGGCACGGCCTGGCGACTGGGGCGCACAGATGCAAGCCGCGTTATTGCGCTGATCATCGCCTGGTCGCTGGTCGAGTATATCCGCGCCTATTTGTTGACAGGATTCCCCTGGGCTGCTTTGGCACAGATCTGGCCGAACAACGATACCGCCTTGTTGTTGGCCTGGATCGGCCCGCATGGGTTGGCTCTTGCCACCTTGATGGCCACTTTTCTGCCGGGGCTGGCCTTCCTGAAATCCGGCACGGTGTGGGTCAGGATAACCAGCCTTGCACCGGCGGCGATCCTTGCGGCATCAAGCGTTGCGCTGTCGCAGGCGCAGCCTGACGTTGCACCGCTTACCGGCAAGATCATCCGCCTGATCCAGCCCAATGCGCCACAGCATCAAAAATGGGATCCCGCCTTTATGGGCATGTTTTTTCAGCGCCAACTCGAATATACCAGCGCCGGCCCGCGCCCCGATCTGTCCGACCAGCCCGATCTGATTGTCTGGCCGGAAACATCAGTGCCTTTGCAACTCAGCCAGGCCGCCCCGGCCTTCCAAGCCATATCAGAGGCGGCCACAGACGTACCGGTCGTACTGGGAATCCAGCGCTCCGAGGGCGAACGTTACTTCAACTCCCTGATTTATCTGGATGAAGCGGGCCAGGTTGCCGGGCTCTATGACAAGCATCATCTGGTGCCGTTTGGCGAATATATACCGCTGGGAAATCTGGCGGCACGGTTTGGATTGCGCGGGTTCGCGGCGCAGGCCGGGGATGGCTATACCGCCGGGCCGGGACCAAAAGTCCTGAGACTGGGCAATTTGGGCAAGGCTCTGCCGCTGATCTGTTACGAGGTGGTATT
>JGI24723J26617_10002942_pt1 | contig 12808 bp, 12 predicted proteins | sample Cruoilmetagenom6_FD_26617 | JGI IMG/M metagenome (IMG submission 26617) | reverse complement strand
CCACATGTCAGAGGCCAATAAAACCATCTATATGCGGAGAATGGGTCTCGCTGGTGTTGATCCTAAAACCATTTCTCCAAAGCACCTCGTGAATAAAGTTAAGGTACCCATACTGCTAATCTCTGCCAAAGATGACCTCACAGTTAACTGGGAAAACGCCCGAGATATGCATAAAGCAATGAAGAAGAACGGTAAAAGAAGCGAGTATATTTCTATGGATGAGGGACGTCACTCTATGATCACTCTAAAGTCTCGGTCCACTGCTCTTGCAGCGATGGAGAAATTCCTCGACAAGCATATCGGNAAGTAAGTCACTNTTAAAAGTATATGGAAAGCGGGGTCCTAGAGGCCCCGTTTTTTTATGGCACTNGCAAAAGCCACCAACCGTTTAGCTTCAAGCACGTGCAATTCCTCTATCATTCGCTCGTCCATCACCGCGACACCCTTGCCGTCNGCCTTTGCTTTTTTAAAGGCCGCTATTTGACGCTTGGCAAGCTTAAGCTCACTCTCGCCAGGGCCGTATACCGCATTGGCCGCATCGATCTGCTTTGGGTGTATAAGGCTTTTACCGTCAAAACCAAATGCCCGTCCTTGCGTGCATTCTGCTTTGAAGCCATCCACGTCATTAAAAGCGTTATAGACCGCGTCGATCACATCTACGCCCGCAGCGCGCGCTGCCATCACTGTCATGCTCATCGCAGTTTGAAGCGCTGCTCTGTCTGCTTGAGGCAAAGCCCGCATTTCTTTACTTAGGTCATTGCTACCAAATACCAATGCCTCAACACGTGGGCTTGATGCTGCTATTGCGGCGGCATTCAGCACACCAGCTGGGGTTTCAATCATCAGCCATAGCTTAGCTTTAGATCCCTGTGACTTTAAAAGCGCCAGCACATCTTTAACATCTGCAACGCTGCTTATTTTTGGCACCAATATATTTTTAGCACCGGTATTTGCCAATGCACTAATATCAAATTTAGCCAGAGAGGTGTCCAAGCCATTAATGCGCACGACAAGTTCGCGTTCGCCGTATCCGTTGCTTGTAATCGCCTCACATACTTGTACCCTCGCCGTGCCTTTTTCGTCAGGCGAAACCGCATCTTCAAGGTCAAACACGATAACATCAGCATTTAAGGTCTTTGCTTTTTCCAGAGCACGTGCGTTAGAGCCTGGCATAAATAAAACAGATCTACGTGGTGAGATAGCCATGGTTTAACCCTTCCTTCTTCGTGCGTATTTATCCAAATAGCTTTGCTTTAATGTTTTTATAAAGCGCCATCACTATGATCTTCACAGAAAATTCATTCCGTATAAAGCTCACAAAATCACGCTCACTCAAGCGCTTAGACCTACGCATACTAGCATCCCACTGCTCGGGAGTGTGAGAGCCAATACGTTTGCTCACCATAAAGCCAAGCTTAAAATCTGTACTGATGCCTTTATTGCATATTTTTTCGTATTTTTTCAAATACTTATGGTCATTATCCTTAATCGTTTCACTGAGCTTTTCGCCCAAAACACGACCGTATTTAATGCATATTCTAATGCCCTCACCTACCGTTGGTGTGGCAAAGTTAGCGCTATCCCCTACGCGGATAATGTTATCAAAGACCAAATCATCCTCATAAACCACCATAGGGATGATGCCGCCCATCACATGATGGTCTTGCTCAACAGATATATTATATTTGGCGAGCGTGTCGCTAGCGATAAATCTATCCAACAACTCTTTAGGCGATGTATCCACTGCGCCATGCAGAACACCCAAACCGATGCGGATTTTATTATCCGCTGTTGGAAAAATCCATCCATAGCCCGTCGGACAAGCTGACCCGACGAACAAGACGGATCGTCTCGGGTCGTTGTCACCAATGTCAAATTCATACTCAATGCCAATACCGCGACGCTCAGGTTTCCTACCTAACCCTTGATCCTCTAGCACTGATGAATGCCAGCCTGAGGCATCAATAATATACTTAGAGGTGATCTTCACATCGCCAGTTTGACGGTTTCTAACAACCGAACAGTAACGACCATCTTCTTGCTTTTCGGTAGTGATAAACTTGGTGGCGAGTAAAAGCGTGCGATCCTTAACATCCGATAAGGTCGCGAGATATTTATACAGCCCAGTTATGTCGATAACAGCGCCTAATTTATCTGTCAGCGGCCACTCTGCCAACTGGTTATCAGAATAAAAATCTAACTGATCGATGACATTATAATATTTAGGCGGTATATCTAGCGCTTCAAGGTCTTCTACCCAGCTGCCACCACTGGTGCGAACAGGTTTGCCAATTTCAGCATCCTGATGCACTACGACTGAGCTGATACCATCCGCCAAAGATGACGCCACAGATAGGCCTGCAGGCCCACCACCAACAATTAAAACATCACACTGTAAATCCATAACCTATTCAAACCCTTACTAGTCCCGACTTTCAGTATAACGCGCTTTTCGCGTCACGCAACGGGCGATAAAAAAGGCGGCAACCACGTATGGTAACCGCCTTTTAAAATTAAAATGTCGCGAAATTACGTTTTAACAAACCCTTGTTCAACAAGGAGTTCCGCGATTTGAACGGCATTTAGGGCAGCACCCTTGCGCAAGTTATCGCTCACACACCAAAGGTTGATGCCGTGCTTAACCGTTGGGTCTTTGCGAATGCGTGAAATAAAGGTCTCAAACTCACCCACACACTCAAGCGGCGTCATATAGCCCTCGTCTTCGCGCTTATCGATCACTGCAACACCCGGTGCTGCGCGCAAAACCTCTGTCGCTTCCTGCCACGTGATCGGCTTTTTAAACTCAATATTAAGTGCTTCGGCGTGACCAACCATTACAGGAACGCGCACAGCAGTTGCTGTCAGCTCAATATCAGGATCGAGCATTTTGTGGGTTTCTGCCACCATCTTCCACTCTTCTTTGGTGGAGCCATCTTCCATGAAAACATCGATATGCGGAATAACATTAAACGCTATTTGCTTGGTGAAGTTATCAGGCTGAATAGGGTCGTTGACCATAATCGCTTTTGTTTGGTGCCAAAGCTCGTTCATCGCCGCTTGCCCGCCGCCAGAAACCGATTGGTATGTGGAGACAACAACACGTTTGATCTGGGCAGCATCATGCAAAGGCTTTAGCGCTACGACCATCTGTGCTGTAGAGCAATTTGGGTTCGCGATGATGTTTTTCTTGGTGTAATTTTTCAGGTGATGCGGGTTAACCTCAGGCACAATAAGCGGCACCTCGGGGTCCATACGGTACAGGCTAGAGTTATCAATAACAATTGCGCCCGCTTTCGCAGCTTTCGGTGCAAAATCTTTAGTCGCAGCGGAGCCCACAGCGAAAAGCGCGATGTCCGCGCGGCTAAAATCAAAATCATCCAGCGCTTCCACCACGAGGGTGCGCTCGCCGTAACCAATTTTTTGGCCTTTTGAGCGACGTGACGCAACCGCGATTACAGTTTCGGCTGGGTAGTTACGCTCATCCAAGATCGCGAGCATTTCGCGACCCACATTGCCTGTGGCGCCTACTACAGCAACAGTTAAACCCATTATACTCTCCACTCATTTACCCAAGGGGGCTTGGGTAGTTTAAATAAAATTGTTTGTTATGACTATGCAGCAATTCGTTTATCAAGGGCAGCTAATATAGCGTCCCCCATACCCGTTGTGCCGACCTGCGTGCAGCCTTCATCCATAATGTCGCCAGTGCGAATGCCTGCATCCAACACCTCAGAGGTTGCGGCTTCGATGATGTCCGCCATAGCGCCCATATCCAGCGAATAACGCAGACCCATTGCAAGGCTTAGAATAGAGGCGATTGGGTTGGCCAGGTTTTGACCAGCGATATCAGGCGCAGAGCCGTGAATGGGCTCATATAAACCAGGACCATCGCCGCTGAGAGATGCAGACGGCAACATGCCCAAGGAGCCTGTTAGCATCGCTGCTTCGTCGCTCAACATATCACCAAACAAATTGTCGGTTAAAATAACGTCAAATTGCTTAGGGTTTTTGACCAATTGCATCGCAGCGTTGTCAGCCAGCATATGCTCTAGCTCAACATCTGCATATTCCGCAGCGTGCAGCTCGGTGACAACTTCGCGCCACAGCAAGCCAGATTCCATCACGTTTGATTTTTCTGCACTACACACACGATTGCCGCGCTTGCGCGCCATCTCGAACCCAACCCGTGCAATCCTAATAATTTCAGAGGTGGAATAGCTTTGCGTGTTGATACCAACCTTGGTGCCATCCGCGAGTGTTTCAATGCCGCGTGGCTCACCAAAATAAACACCGCCAGCAAGTTCGCGCACAATCAGGATATCCAAGCCTTCAACCAGTTCAGGCTTAAGGCTAGAGGCATCCACAAGAGCGGGGAAACAAATTGCAGGGCGCAAGTTAGCAAAAGCGTTCAAGCCCTTACGCAGCGAAAGCAAGCCGGCTTCTGGACGAACGCTGTACTCGGTCTTGCCACTGTCCCAACGTGGGCCGCCAACAGCACCCATGAACACAGCGTCAGATGCAATGGCACCCGCTAACACTTCATCGGTGATAGGCACACCGTGCTTTTCATAAGAACAGCCACCAATAAGGCCTTCTGTTACGTTAAAGGTAGCGTCAGAGTTGGCTTCAACCCAGTGCATCACGCGGCGTACTTCGCCCATGATCTCAGGACCGATGCCATCACCCGGCAAAAATGTAATATTAAATGTCTGTGTCATAAGCTAGTCCTAATCCCTGTATAGCCAAGGCTGCTCAGCCCTTTGGCGCGCTTCAAAAGCGTCGATGTCCGCACTATTTTGCAACGTAACACCAATTTCATCCAACCCGTTCATCAACATATTTTTTTGCACAGGGTTATAATCAAAAGAGAAACTCTCTTTATTACCGCGCTCCACAACTTGACGTTCAAGGTCAATGGTGATCGGCGAGAGGTTTTCACCGTCTTCAATCAACTGGTCAACTTGCTCTTGCGGCAAGGCAATGGTCAAGATGCCGTTTTTGAAGCAATTACCGTTAAAAATATCAGCAAAACTCGGCGCAATGATCACGCGGTAACCAAGGTCATCAATAGCCCACGGCGCATGCTCGCGACTGGAGCCACACCCGAAGTTGTCGCCCGCCACCAAAATTTCACTGTCAGCGTACTGCGCTTGGTCGAACACTGCTTCGCCTGTGAGGTTACCGTCCGCGTCGTAGCGCACGCTCTCAAAAGCATGGATGCCAAGCCCTGTGCGCTTGGTAGTTTTCAAATACTCAGACGGCATGATGATGTCCGTATCCACATTGGCTTGGCCAAATGGGGTCGCGATGCTGGTGATTTTAACTAACTTTTTCACTTTATATCTCCCGAACGTCGACAAATTTACCCGCAATAGCCGCTGCTGCTGCCATTTCTGGGCTAACCAAGTGGGTGCGTGCACCCGTGCCTTGGCGACCAACGAAATTACGATTGCTGGTGCTTGCCACACGCTCGCCTACGCCAGCGATGTCAGGGTTCATACCAAGACACATAGAGCAACCCGGATCGCGCCACTCAAAGCCCGCATCCAAAAATACTTGATCGAGCCCTTCATCTTCCGCTTGCTTTTTCACTAAGCCAGAGCCAGGTACAACAAGCGCTGCAATAATATGGCCCGCAATTTTCTTGCCTTTTATGATAGAGGCAGCTGCGCGCAAATCTTCAATACGAGAGTTGGTGCAAGAACCGATAAACACACGGTCAACAGGGATGTCAGTGACCGCTGTGCCAGCAACAAGCCCCATATAATCCAATGACTTAACGACTGCTTTTTGCTTATTCACATCGTCGAAGCTCTCAACCGATGGAACAACACCTGTCACCGCGACCGTATCCTCAGGGCTGGTACCCCATGTGATGGTCGGCGGTACATCAGCCGCTTCAACGGTGACAACTGTGTCGAACTGCGCATCAGGATCGCTGTATAGCGTATCCCAAACCTTAAGTGCTGCGTCCCACTGGTCAGCTCTCGGTGACTGTGGGCGCCCTTTAAGGTAAGAATAAGTTTTTTCGTCAGGCGCAATCAAGCCTGCGCGTGCGCCTGCTTCGATGGCCATGTTACAAACGGTCATCCGACCTTCCATGGAAAGAGCAGTGATCGCCTTACCTGAGAACTCGATGACATGACCCGTGCCGCCAGCAGTGCCAATAAGCCCAATGATGTGCAAGACCAAGTCTTTTGCGGTGACGCCCGCTTGAAGCGCACCTTGTACGTCCACTTTCATGGCTTTAGATTTTTTCAACTGCAAGGTCTGCGTCGCGAACACATGCTCTATCTCGCTGGTACCAATACCAAAGGCTAGCGCGCCGAAAGCGCCGTGGGTCGCGGTGTGGCTGTCGCCGCACACAAGCGTAACACCTGGCTGGGTGATGCCTTGCTCAGGGCCGATGACATGGACGATGCCTTGGCGAATATCATCCATAGGGATATATTCAACACCGAACTCTTTTGAGTTGGCTTCTAGGGCTTCCAATTGCTCAGCAGAGGTTTTGGATGGATTTTCCAGATGGCGGTCTTTGGTTGGCACGTTATGGTCTGGCACGGCGATGACCGCGTCGGTGCGCCGTAGCTTACGGCCAGCCGCGCGAAGCCCGTCGTAGGCCTGCGGGGTTGTTACTTCATGTGTTAAGTGACGGTCGATATAAATCAGCGCCACTCCGTCGCCGCGGTCCGTGACCAGGTGACGTTCCCAAATCTTATCATAAAGTGTCTGTGCCATGGCTAATTGGTTCCAATTGTAACTTATTTATAAAAAAACGGGGGCGGGACTTAAGTCCAACCCCCGCTTAAAATCGGTTGTTTAATGTCCCGAAAGGTCGGATTATTTCTTTTCTGCAATCCGTGCAGACTTACCGCGACGGTCACGCAGATAGTATAGCTTAGAGCGGCGTACTTTACCACGACGCAACACATCAATGCTGTCTACTACTGGGCCGTAAAGTGGGAAAACACGTTCCACACCTTCGCCGTAAGAAATTTTACGTACTGTGAAGTTTGAAGAGATTGATTTGTTTGCGCGTGCAATACAAACACCTTCGAAAGCCTGAATACGCTCGCGGGTGCCCTCTTTAACTTTAACATTTACACGAAGCGTATCACCTGGACCAAATTCTGGAACAGTTTTGCTCGCTAGTGCTTTTTCAACTTGCTCTTTTTCGAGCTTTTGAAGAATATCCATTGTTTATCTCACTTTTTAGCTTTGTTATCTCGTTCATAGGCTGACCAGAGATCTGGCCGGCGTAAACGCGTTATTTCTTCTGCTTGTCCGCGTCGCCATTTGGCGATGTTGTCGTGATGCCCAGACAAAAGCACCTCTGGAATTTTTAAGCCCTCCCACTCCGCTGGACGCGTATACTGTGGGTACTCAAGCAATCCCTGCTCAAAACTCTCTTCGGACAGTGTGTCGGGCTGCCCTATAACCCCAGGGAGTAACCGCACCACCGCATCTAACATCGCGATAGCGGCTGGCTCGCCGCCTGAAAGAACAAAATCACCGAGGCTAACCTCTTCAACATTTCGCGCTTTCAGCACCCGTTCATCAACCCCTTCGAAGCGTCCACAAAGCAGCGTTACACCGCCTTTGTCGCACCAGCTACTAGCCATCGCCTGATCAAATTTGGCTCCGCGTGGGCTTAGATAAACAAGGGGCCAACCCTCGTCTGCTTCGGTATTTGCTGCATCAATTGCAGCACCCAAAACATCTGCCCGCATCACCATACCAGGCCCGCCACCAGCGGGGGTATCATCCACGTTGCGGTGCTTATTACTGGAAAAGTCGCGGATGTCCAGTGTTTTTAAGCGCCACAAATCATTTTTTAGGCCCGTTCCAGCAAGGCTATGACCCAGTGTTCCTGGGAACATATCTGGAAAGAGCGTTAACACTTGTGCCGTAAAGGGTTTTTTCACGCTATCCATTACGCTTTTCCCTTCTTTTTTGCACCCGTTTCCTCAGGTGCTTCCACCTGAAGTGCGCCCCAAGCCACCAAGTCCACCACCACCAAGCCGTTTTTGATATCCACAGTGGGCACCAATTGGCGGGTGAAAGGAATCATAGCAGCTCTTCCAAAGCCCTTGATCGGTTCATGCAGGACAATGTCCAACAAATCATCAGCGCCAAAGTTTTCGACGGTGCGAATAAGACCAATGTCAGTGCCGACCGTGTCTTGCACAGCAAGCCCCAGCAGGTCAGCGAGGAAAAACTCATCTTCGCTGTCGAGGTCTTCGCCCAAAACACCGCGCGGAACAAAAAGCTCTGTACCATTGAGGGATTGTGCTTCTTCGCGGTTGTTGATCCCCTCAACGCGCGCGGCAAAACCACCCTTGATCGCCTTACCGATGGTGAGCTTTAAAACCTCACCGTCTGGGCCTGCATGTAACGCTTCAAAACTTTTGATCGTGGAGGGGTGCTCGGTGAAGGCGCGTAGTTTAAGCTCGCCCTTAACGCCGTGGGCACCACCAAAGGCGCCCACTTGAACCCATCCATCTGCCACACCTTGCGCGCGGCGATCATTGTCATGTTGCTTCACCATGCCATCACCTCATCGAAGTACGTGCGCCTTATAGGCCCACGCGCCTCGATATGTGATTTACTCTTTAGCGTCAGCAGCGGCTTCAGCTGGCGCTTCTTCAGCGGCAGCTTCAACAGGAGCTTCTTCAGCAGCAGGTGCTTCTTCAGCGGCAGCTTCAACAGGAGCTTCTTCAGCAGGTGCAGCAGCAGCTTCAGCGGCAGCAGTTGCAGCAGCAGCGGCAGCTTCTTTAGCAGCAACTTCAGCAGCTTCTGCGGCTTCTTTAGCGTCGACCACTTTTTGAGCTTTTTCGTCAACACGGTCCAAAGCTTTTTGGCCGGGCTTGCCTTTGTTAGGGTTGTTGCGTGTTGCTTTACCCTTAACAAGGCCAGCATTTTCCAAGAAGCGTGTTACGCGGTCAGACGGCTGAGCGCCTTCACCAAGCCAGTGTGTCATACGCTCTGCGTTAATAACGACGCGTTTTTCATCGTCTTTACCAAGCATCGGGTTGTATGTGCCAATTTTTTCGATGTAACGACCATCACGTGCGCGGCGGCTATCAGCCACAACGATATGATAATAAGGACGTTTCTTTGCGCCAGCGCGGGCCAAACGAATTGCAGTTGCCATTTTGTAGTTCCTTTCAAAATCCTATTCGGATTGTTTCTTTTTCTTTAGTGTTTGTTAAATTCGATCACCGTTATTTCGGTAACATTTGGTCAAAGCCAGGAGGTAATTGTCCTGGCATAGGCATCCGGCCGCTTTTGCCCATTTTGGACATCTGCTTCATCATTTTGGCCATCTGCTTATGCATCTTTAAAAGCTTGTTCACCTCTTGCACGGTAAGGCCCGAGCCAGCAGCGATCCGCTTTTTGCGTGATGCATTAATTATTTGCGGGTGTGTCCGCTCCTTCGGCGTCATCGAGCTGATTACAGCTTCCTGGCGCGCAAATACTTTTTCATCCACGTTCGCACCCGCCATTGCTTTTTTCATCTTGCCAACACCCGGCAACATGGAAAGAACACTCTGCATACCGCCCATTTTGGACATTTGCTGCAGCTGCGTCTTCAAATCATTAAGATCGAAGGTGCCTTTGGCCATTTTCTTGGCCATTTTTTCCGCTTCTTTTTGGTCGATAGTTTCCGCGGCCTTTTCAACAAGGCTCACTACATCGCCCATACCCAAAATGCGGTTTGCAACGCGCTCTGGGTGGAAATCTTCTATTGCATCTAGCTTTTCGCCAGTACCCGCAAGTTTAATTGGCTTGCCTGTGACCGCCCGCATAGAAAGGGCTGCACCGCCGCGACCGTCACCGTCCATACGGGTGAGGACCACACCAGTGATACCTACTTGGCTATCAAACTCGCTAGCAACATTTACTGCGTCTTGACCGGTGAGACTATCTGCCACCAACAAGGTCTCAAGAGGGTTAGTCGCGTTACGTACCGCTTGCACTTCAGCCATCAACGCCGCGTCCACATGCATACGGCCAGCGGTGTCGAGCATGACAACGTCAAAGCCTTGCAAGCGCGCTGCATCCATCGCACGTTTGGCAATATCAACTGGCATTTGGCCCTGCATAATCGGCAAGGTCTTCACGTCGATTTGCTCGCCAAGAATTTTAAGCTGCTCTTGCGCTGCTGGGCGACGAACATCGAGCGACGCCATCAACACTTTTTTCTTGTCTTTTTCAGTGAGACGTTTGGCGATTTTAGCAGTGGATGTCGTTTTACCAGATCCCTGCAAACCAACCATCAAAATTACGACTGGCGGCAGGCCATTTGTGTTGATGCCCTCGCCCTCGGTGCCAAGCATCGCAACAAGCTCGTCATTTACGATTTTAACGACCTGCTGACCTGGGCTCACTGACTTGGTCACTTCATGACCAACAGCCTTTTCTTTTACTTTTTTGATGAACGATTTTACGACAGGTAGTGCGACGTCAGCCTCAAGCAGCGCAACGCGCACTTCTCTCATGGCATCAGATACATCCGATTCCTTCAAGACGCCGCGGCGTTTCAGCCCGTCAAATATATTGCCCAAACGGTCGCTTAGACTGTCGAACATGTGCACTTCTCTTTCATCAAAAACGTTTNGTTTCAAATGCTTAACNTAAAAACAAAGGCCTATCGCACCAGTGTGCGAAACTCGCTGACTGATGGGCACCCTCGGGCGCTAATAGGTATATATGCTTTAGGTAAGCAGGGTCTGACTATAAGCTAAGCGCCCGCCTGTCAAGCGTTTTAGCCCAGATAAAATCAGATAAATTTTCAGCAATTATGCGTCTTTTGGTTCGCTCTTGCTGTGCTTGATTTTCGCGGCGTTTGCGATGGCTGCATAAAAGAGCTCTGAGTTAATCGGTTTCGCGATGAAATCATCCATACCAATTTCGCGGTAAGAGGCCTCATCTTCAGCGAGTGCGTTAGCCGTAAGCGCGACAATCGGCACCTCTTTATGCTCGTCTTTTAACCCTCTAATTTGACGCGTGGCTTCCATACCATCCATCACCGGCATTTGGATATCCATCAGGATCAAATCAAAGTCATTTTTGGCCGCTTCACTGACCGCATCACGGCCGTTCGGCACCATGGAAATTTTCCATTTTGGACCCTTTTCCAAAAGCTTGACGATAAGCATTTGATTGATCGGATTGTCCTCCGCCACCAAGATATTTAGCGGTAGCTCGAAAATTGGTAGCGCAAGCGTGTCAGCATCTTCTATCAGCTCAGTTGCCTCTGCCAGTGGTAGCGTCACCGTAAACCAGAAGGTTGAGCCCTCGCCGACGGTGCTATTAACACCCATGGCGCCGTCAAGTAGCTCCATCAGTTCCGCACAAAGTGCCAAGCCAAGGCCAGAGCCATCACTATCGGTGGTGACGTTTGCATCTAACTCGTTAAAGCGTCCAAAGACTTTGTCGATTTGATCGTCGGTTAGGCCGGGGCCTGTATCTTTAACCGACCATGTGAAGCACACTTGGTCCACACGGCGCTCTGCCACCAGTAAAATATCAATGCCGCCCACTTCAGTAAATTTAACCGCGTTCGCAACTAGGTTCATTAAGACCTGAGAGATACGCCCAACATCACCCAAAACGGCGTCAGGGATGTCACCGTCTTGTGCAAAGGAGATTGAGATACCTTTTTGTGCCGCTTGCGCGCCTAGCAGGCGCACAACACCGTCCGCCACTCTATCTGGACGGAAAACCTGTTCAACCAGTTTCATTTCACCCGCTTTCAGGCGAGAAATATCCAGAACATCGTTGATGATAGCCATCAAAAGCTCAGCGCTTTTACCCGCGACCTCTACATATTCTCTCTGCTCGCGCACCAGCTGAGTTGACTTCAACAAGTCCATCATGCCTAACACACCCGTAAGCGGCGTGCGCAACTCATAACTCATAGTACCAAGGAAACGGTCCCGCGCATTGCGGTTATCGTTCATTTCACGGTCACGCTCGCTGTTGATAATTGATAGGCGCATTTCGCGGCGCATCAAACGCGTACGACTAACAAAATAGAGCGCAGATAAGACAAAAGCGCCCAGCCCCATTAGGGCGAAATGTGTAGTATCACCCGCAACCCCCACAAGGGCTGCGATATAACCAGCGACTGTTATCACCATAAGCGGCCAATAACTCACCCTCGACACAACAAAAACTGCCAGCGACAGCATTATGAAAAGTGCGGTGTAAAGCGCCGTCAACTCTCCAATCAAGAAAACATCACTGCAGACCATAGCAAGAAACAGCAGATAAACAGGCACAAGTCCAAAATGGCTAAATTTTGTACGGATCAAGCCCATATGAAGAGCCGCGAAAGTCACAACTGCAGCAACAAAACCAGCGCCCGCCAGCATCGCTAAATTAAGAGCATAAGGATCAGGAGAAAAGCGGAGATGGTAGCCAGTGAATAAAAGAAAAACCACTGCAAGGGCTGGTAAAACCATCCGTAGATGATCAAGATATGTCACACCAATCGCATGCCTTACACGTCGACTAGTGATCAAATGCGCCACTTTCATATCTTCAAGCTCAGCCACGGTTTTACCCATCGTTTGGTCTCCCANTAAAGTGAGGCGATACCCTCAAACAAAATCCCCAAACCCTAGACTTACATATCCAGATGCGTTCGTCTAGAGCCTCAAAGCGCATTTCTGCTTGCCCCACATGGCTGGGCCTTTTAGGGTCATGTAAAACAAATTACAGTGGGGTAAAGTTTTGTCAAATAATCAGCCAGATAATCAGCCATTAAGCGAGTATGAGGCCAAAAAACATCCACGCGGTC